>JAEEGL016836476.1_pt1 | contig 10067 bp, 8 predicted proteins | sample 9134231 | NCBI WGS metagenome assembly JAEEGL01 (sample SAMN16246548, study PRJNA631951) | gut metagenome | biome: gut microbiome; feature: rumen; material: fiber-attached | host: Bos | place: Iran: Karaj | collected 2018-10 | reverse complement strand
ATACGAGGGGGTGATAAAATAATTGAATATAATCTCATATCGTATAATAGTTATTTTGAACTTTTAAAAAAGATTAATTTTCCATGTAATAATATTTTTATTTTTACGGATGATTATTCAATAATAAAAAACTGTAAACTTAAATACTTAAATTATAATATTTTTACAACATGTAAAGAAACGGAAAAAGGATATTCTTTATTTGAATTGCAAAAACTTGATAAAAATGTTCTATATGATGAATATGTAAAAATGATAACTTCAATAGAATTATTAAAAAATGCAAAAAAAAGTATTGGTACTTATACAACAAATCCAGGAATGTTTTTGGGAATGTCTTCTTATTCTAATAATAATTTTATTGATGTAGATGGAAAAGATTGGTCTGTTACATAATATATTCAGTATGCGTTGTAAATTTTGAATATTGAGGAGATTATGCTTCTAACAATAATAACAATTAATTTCAACAACAAAGATGGACTTCGAGAAACAATAAAATCTGTTTTGAGTCAAGATTCTATTGCTATTGATAATTTTGAATACATTATAATTGATGGTGGCTCAACTGATGGTAGTGTTGATGTTATAAAAGAATTTGCAGAATCATCAAACTATCCTTTAAAAATATCAAAATGGATAAGTGAAAAAGATACGGGTATATACAATGCTATTAATAAAGGTATTAAACTTGCTTCTGGTGATATAATCGGTCTTGCTAATTCTGGTGACACAGTCATTCAAGGTGCATATAGTGATATATTAAATATACATGAGAAAAATCCTGATTCAATTTTATATGGTGCAATTAGTTTTATGAAAAATGGAATATTCCAGAGAGTAGCTGGAGTTTCTTCTGATTTTTTAACAAATGAAATGATATGTCATCCAGCTTCTTTTGTCCCAAGTCAAGTATATGAAAAATATGGCTTGTATGATGAAAGTTATCGTTCTTCTGCTGATTGGGACTTATTTCTTACTTTCTATCAAAAAGGGGTTCCTTTTCTTTATATTAATAAATTAATTATTAATTTTGACTTAAGTGGAATTAGTAATACAAATTCTAAAATTGTAAAAAAAGAGAATAAAAGATTACTGTATTCTCATGGTATAAAAAACAAGTTAACAATAGGTAAAGTTGCATCATTAATTTTACCTGGTTTTTGTGTATACTTATTAAAACGTTTGCTTAAAAAGTCATAATTATATTTAGTACTATTTACATAGCTTAAATTAAAAATATTTTATTATTCTTAGAAAATATTTAGAAATAACAATGTCGTTGTATCTAAAATAAAATTAATTTATATTAAATTGATTTAAATCTTTTTAATTTTTTACAGGAGTTTTCTATGACACTTATTCCAATAATTCTATCTGGCGGGGCTGGAACTCGTCTCTGGCCGCTTTCCTGGGGCGATCACCCAAAGCAGTTTTTGCCTCTTGTTAGCAAAAATACTATGATTCAGGAAACTCTTTTGCGTCTTAAAGGGCTTGATTTGGGGGCTCCTATTATTTCTTGTGGTGAAGCTCACCGTTTTATGGTTGCCCAGCAGATTGGTGAAATTTCTGATGTAAAACCAACAATCCTTCTTGAACCTATGGCAAAAAATACTGCACCTGCAATTGCTGCTGCTGCCTGTGCTGCTATGAAGCAGGATAAAGATGCTGTTGTTGTAGTTCTTCCAAGTGATCATGTAATTGCCGATGTTCCTGCATTTCAAAAAGCTCTTCTTTCTGCCGCTGCCAGTGCAGAGCAGGGCTATCTTGTAACTTTTGGTATTGTTCCAACTTTCCCTGCAACTGGTTACGGTTATGTAAAGGCTTCTGATTCTGGTGCAGACCAAAACGGTGCATTTACTCTTGAAAAATTTGTTGAAAAACCTTGTCTTGAAAAGGCTCAGGAATATCTTGCAAGTGGTCAGTATTCCTGGAACTCTGGAATGTTTGTTTTTAAGGCTTCAACTTTTATCGAAGAACTTAAAACTCATAATCCCCAAATGGCAGCTCTTTCTATCCAGGCTTTTGAAAAGGCTCTTGTTGATACTGATTTTATCCGCCTTGATAAGGATTCTTTTGCCCTGATTAAAGGGGACTCTATCGACTATGCGGTTATGGAAAAAACTTCCCGTGGTAAAATTGTAAAACTTAATGCCGGTTGGGATGATGTTGGTTCCTGGTCTGCTTTGTATGATATCAGCAAAAAAGATGGAAACATGAACGTTATAAACGGCTCTGATATCATCACCCTGGATACAACTTCTTCTTATATCCGTGGTGGAAAACGTACTATTGCAACAATCGGTCTTGATAATCTTGTAATTGTTGATAGTGATGATGCTATCCTGATTGCCGCAAAGGGTAAAATTCAGGATGTTAAAAAAATTGCTGAAGAAATCAAAAAGAGGGGATAGTACAGAATGAAAGTTGCAATTGTTCATGACTGGCTTACAAATTATGCAGGAGCTGAAACTATAGTAGATTTATGGCTGCAGATGTATCCTGACGCTGACATTTTTACTCTTGTTTATGATAAGAAAAAAATGTCGGGCCATTTTCCCGGAACTAAAATCTATACTTCAAAGCTTCAGAAAATTCCTTTTGCTACAAAAATCTACACCAAGCTTTTAAAGTTTATGCCTGCTGCTTTTGAATCTTTTGATTTAAGCGGTTATGATCTTGTACTTTGTTCTTCATCTTCTTGTGCTAAAGGCGTGATTGTTCCTCCTTATGTTCCTCAGATTGCCTATGTTCATTCTCCAATGCGTTATGCCTGGGATCTCTTTTTTGATTATCAGCGTCGCTCTGGAAAACTGACTAAGCATTTTATGAATAAATGGATTCCTTCTATCCGCCTTTGGGATTATGTTTCTTCCCAGCGTATTGATACTATCGTTGCAAATTCAAAGTTTATTGCAAGACGTATCAAAAAGTTCTGGAATCGTGATGCCTGTGTAATCTATCCGCCTGTAAATGTTTCCCGTTTTTCTGAAGACCCTTCTGTTACTGAGCGTGAAGATTATTATGTTTTCTTTAGTCGTCTGGTTCCTTACAAGCGTGCAGATCTTGCCATAGAAGCCTGTAAAAAACTGGGCCGCGAACTTGTTGTGATTGGTGGTGGTTCTGAACTTGAAAACTTGAAAAAACTTGCCCAGGGTGCTCAAAACATCACCTTTACAGGTCGTGTTTCTGATGAGGAAGTAAAACATCATCTTCAGCGTTGTAAGGCTATGATTTTCTGTGCGGAAGAGGATTTCGGAATTGCTCCTCTTGAAGCCCAGGTTTGTGGTGCTCCTGTAATTGCCTTTGGCCGCGGTGGGGCTCGGGAAACTGTAATCGAAAATAAAACTGGTGTCTTCTTTGAAAAACAGGAAACTGACAGTCTTGTTTCTGCAATTCTTGATTTTGAAGAAAAGGATAAAGCTGGTCTTTTTGTAAAATCTGCCATCATTAAAAATGCAACTTCTTTCACTGATGAAAAATTCAAAAAGGAATTTGCAAAAGTGGTGGAAGAAACTATCGAAAAGATAAAAGTGAAATAATCACCCCTTATAATATCATCCATATTGACCAAATGGCTTAAAATCACTAAATTCAGTCTATGGAAACAATAAAGGCGTTTAGTATTAATCATCTGAATTAATTACTAGCGCCTTTTTGCGTTTAAACGACTTTAGTGTTAGGAGACACAAAATGAAAAAATCAATTGCATTGGTTTTGGCTTTGGCTGTTATGACAAGTGGATTGTTTGCAGCAAAGAAGAGTAAGAAGGCTAAAAAAACTCCTTCTTTTAAGGTTGGTGTAATTTACATTGGTGATGAAAATGAAGGTTACACAGAAGCTCATATGAAGGGCGTTGCAGAAATGAAAAAGACTTTAGGTCTTACAGATGCTCAGGTTATCGAAAAGAAAGGTATTCCTGAATCTGAAAAATGTTACGATGCTGCAATTGACCTTGCTGAACAGGGCTGTACTTATATCATTGCAACTTCTTTTGGTCATGAATCATACCTTATTCAGGCTGCAAAAGAATATCCAAAAATCGTTTTTGCTCATGCAACAGGTTATCAGGCTGCTTCTTCTGGATTGAAGAATATGCACAACTTTATGCCTTCTGTTTATCAGTCTCGCTATGTTTCAGGTATTGTTGCCGGTTTGAAATTAAACGAAATGATTAAATCTGGAAAAATCAAGGCTTCTGAAGCAAAAATCGGTTATGTTGGTGCTTATCCATATGCTGAAGTAGTTTCTGGTTATACATCATTCTTCCTTGGTGCCCGCTCAGTTTGTCCTTCTGCTACAATGGAAGTTCGCTATACAAACTCTTGGGCTGATATGTCTCTTGAAAAAGAAACTGCAGAAGCTTTAATTGCTGCAAAATGTGTTCTTATTTCTCAGCATGCTGATACAACTGGTGCTCCATCTGCCTGCGAAGCTCACGGTGTTCCATGTGTTGGATACAATGTTGATATGACTGCTGTTGCTCCAAATGCTGCTCTTACTTCTGCTGCTTTGAACTGGGGTGCCTTCTACACATTATCAGCAAAAGCTGTTATGAACGGTGAATCTTTCGACGTAGACTGGTCAAAAGGATATGAAGAAGATGCTGTTTATATCACAAAGATTAATTCTAAAGTTGCAACTTCTGACGCTCAGGCTAGAACTGATGCTGCAATTGCTGCAATTAAAGACGGTTCTTTGAAAGTATTCAGCACAAAAACTTTCACTGTTGGTGGAAAATCAATTGAAGATTTGATTGCTGCTGGTGGTGATTTTGCTAAATATGCTGCATTCGTTAAAGACGGTGCATTCAACGAACAGAATAACTTTGCAGCTCCTGCATTCGATTTGAGAATTGACGGAATTGTAGAACGTTAGTCTATTTTACACTATAATGAAGATTCCTGCCTTTTTGGTGGGAATCTTCTTTTTTTTAGGAAATACTGGAATGAATAATCCTGTTGTTCAATTAAAAAATATTACAAAAAGATTTGGACATGTTGTTGCCAATAATAATGTAACTCTTTCTGTAAATAGTGGCGAAATCTTATCAATTTTAGGTGAAAACGGTTCTGGTAAGACAACATTAATGAATATGATTGCAGGTATTTACCGTCCTGACGAAGGGCAGATTCTTATTAATGGTCAGCCTGTAGAAATTCATTCCCCAAAAGATGCCTACAAATATAAAATTGGTATGGTTCATCAGCATTATAAGCTGGTTAATGTTTTTACTGCTGCCGAAAATATCATTCTTGGCCAGGAAGGTAAGCAGGTTCTTAATATGGCTTCCGTAAAGGCTGATATTGCTAAAATCAGTGATACTTACGGTTTTAAAATTAATTTAGATCAGAAAATATACGATATGTCGGTTTCAGAAAAACAGACTGTCGAAATCATAAAGGTTTTATACAAGGGTGTAGATATTCTTATCCTTGATGAACCAACTGCCGTTCTTACTCCACAGGAAACAAAAGCCCTGTTTGATGTTCTCAGAAATATGCGTAAGGCCGGCAAATCAATCATCATCATCACTCATAAACTTAATGAAGTAATGGAAATTAGTGACAGGGTTTCAGTTTTGCGTAAGGGTGAATACATTGATACTGTAAAAACTTCAGAAACTTCTATCCAGGCTCTTACAGAAATGATGGTTGGACAGAAAATTGACCTTGATATTGAACGTTCTATGCCGGTAAACAGCAGGGACCTTCTGAAGGTGGAAGGGCTTACCTGTTATAACAAAGAAGGTCTTAAAGCTCTTGATAATGTTTCTTTCACCGCTAAATCGGGCGAATTTCTTGGAATTGCAGGAATTGCCGGTTGTGGTGTTCATGAACTTTTTGAATGTATTGATGGTATTTATAAATACTCCAGCGGAAAAATTGCCTTCTTAAATGATGAACTTGAAGAGGTTGATTTGACCAATAAATCTACCCGGGAAATTAAAAAACTTGGTGTAAATATCAGCTTTGTTCCGGAAGATCGTCTTGGAATGGGACTTGTAGGTCTTATGGGTATGACTGATAACGTTATGCTCAGAACTTATAAAAAAGGAAAAGGCCAGATAGTTCAGCGTAAGGAACCAAGGCTTCTCGCCGGAAGAATTAAGGAACGTCTTGAAGTAAAAACTCCAAATATTGAATATCCTGTAAGCCGGCTTTCTGGTGGTAATGTTCAGAAGGTTCTGGTTGGACGTGAAATTTCCAGCAATCCTGATGTTTTGATGGTTGCTTATCCTGTTCGCGGACTTGATATCAACTCAAGTTATGCAATTTACAACAAATTAAATGAACAGAAGTCCAGAGGTGCTGCTGTAATCAGTATTATTGAAGATCTGGATGTTCTGCTTGCTTTGAGTGACCGCATTCTTGTTTTAAATAATGGAAAGGTTGCAGGTATTTTGAATGCAAGAACAACAACAAAAGAAGAAATTGGTTATCTTATGACTGCGGAGGTAAAATAATGTTTAATATTCGTCTGAGTAAAAAAGAACCTTTGCCTTTGTGGAATTCTCTGCTTATCAGGCTTTCTGCAATTTTACTTTCGCTTCTGGTATGTGCTTTAGTTATTATTTCTGTAACTGATTTGAATCCTTTTGAAGTATACGCAGGTATTTTAAATGGAGCTCTTGGTTCCACCCGCCGTATCTGGGTTACAATCCGTGATACTCTGGTTCTGCTTCTTGTTGCTGTTGCTTTGATTCCTGCATTTAAAATGCGTTTCTGGAATATTGGTGCAGAAGGTCAGATGCTTATGGGTGCTTTTGCTTCTGCCGCTTTGATGATTTACTGTGAAAAACTTCCAAATGGACTTCTTCTCCCTCTTATCATGCTTGCTTCCTGTCTTGCGGGTCTTATCTGGGGAATTATTCCTGCATATTTTAAGGCTAAATATAATACTAATGAAACTTTATTCACCCTTATGATGAACTATATTGCTGCTCAGCTCATTTCTTTCAGTATTGTATTCTGGGAAAATCCTGCCGGTTCAAACTCAGTCGGAATTATCAATCCTGTTTCTAGTAAGGGATGGTTTCCTGCAATTTTTGGTCAGCGTTATGGATTAAATCTTCTTCTTGTAATTCTTGTTACAGTTTTTGTTGCTTATTATTTGAAATACACAAAACACGGATACGAAATTAACGTTGTTGGTGAAAGCTGGAACACTGCAAGATATGCTGGAATTAATGTTAAAAAGGTCATCATCAGAACTATGGCTTTAAGCGGGGCAATTTGTGGTCTTGCAGGCTGTCTTGTAGTAAGTGGAGCCAGTCATACAATTTCAACCAGTCTTGGTGGAGGACGCGGATTTACAGCAATTATTGTTGCATGGATGAGTAATTTTAATACTCTTGCTATGGTTGCAATTTCCTTCCTTTTGTGTCTGATGGATAATGGTGCCATCCAGATTGCCAGTCAGTTTGGATTAAATGAAAATGTTTCTGACATTCTTACAGGAATAATTATTTTCTTCCTTATTGGAAGTGAATTCTTTATCCGTTACCGCATAAATTTTGAAAATAAGAAATCAACAAAATAGAAGGGGGCTGGAAAGATGATTTTATTGACATTTATTCAGAAAGCTATTGTTCAGGGAATCGGTATTCTTTTTGGTTCTATTGGAGAAATTGTTACTGAAAAATCGGGAAATCTTAATCTTGGAATTCCGGGACTTATGTACATGGGTGGAATTGCCGGTTTGATGGGTGCTTTCATTTATGAAGGTGCGGTTGCAACTCCTCTTCCTTTTGTTGGTATGCTGGTTTCTTTGCTTTTTGCACTTATTGTTTCAGGACTTGGTGCTTTTATTTACAGTTTTCTTACAATTACTTTAAGGGCAAATCAGAATACAGTTGGACTTGCTCTTACAACTTTTGGAATTGGTTTTGGAAACTTTTTTGGCGGTTCAATTTCTAAACTTGCAGGTGGTGTAGGTCAGGTAAGTGTTGCAACTACTGCCAGAGCTTATCAGGCATGTATTCCAGGCCTTTCAAAGATTCCTGTAATTGGAAAACTCTTTTTCAGTTATGGATTTTTGACTTACTTTTCAATTATTCTTGCATTTGCCATGGCATTTTTCCTATTAAAAACTCGTACAGGGTTAAATCTCCGTTCAATTGGAGAAAATCCTGGTGCTGCAGATGCCGCTGGAATCAATATTGAAAAATATAAGTACATTGCAACAATTACAGGTGGTGCAATTGCTGGACTTGGTGGACTTTATTTCGTAATGGAATATCTTGGTGGAACCTGGACTAACAATGGCTTTGGAGACAGAGGATGGCTTGCAGTTGCTCTTGTAATTTTCAGTCTCTGGGATAGTCGTAAAGCAATTTTAGGTGCTCTTTTATTTGGTGCTCTTTATATTCTTTATATGTATATTCCGGGATTAAGCCGTGCCGTTCAGGAACTTTTCAAAATGACTCAGTATCTTGTTACAATTGTTGTGCTTGTAATTACAAGTATGCAGAAAAAACGGGAAAATCAGTCACCAGAGATGCTTGGTATTGCATATTTTAGAGAGGAAAGATAATGAAATTTTTGGAAGATAGAATTAAAAAAGATGGTATTGTAAAGCCTGGTAATGTTCTTAAAGTTGACAGTTTTTTAAATCATCAGATTGATGTTGAACTTATGGATATGCTTGGTGCTGAATTTAAAAAGCATTTTTATCAGAAAAATATTACAAAAATTCTGACTATTGAAGCTTCGGGAATTGGAATTTCCTGCCTTACTGCAAGATATTTTCAGGTTCCTGTTTTATTTGCTAAAAAAACACAGACTGTAGTTCAGGATGATGATAAATATTCTGCAGAAGTATATTCCTACACCCATAAATGTTCCAATCATGTATTTATTTCAAAAAAATATATGACAGCAGATGATCATGTCTTAATTATTGATGATTTTCTTGCCAACGGAGCAGCCTGCATGGGCCTGATTGATATTGTAAAACAGGCTGGTGCAACTCTTGAAGGCGTTGGAATCTGTATCGAAAAAGGCTTCCAGGATGGTGGAAAAAAACTTAGAGATATGGGAGTTGATTTGGAATCTCTGGCTATTGTAGAAAGTATGAATTCTGATACTGGAGAAATTGTTTTTAGAAATTAATTTTTTTTAGAAAAATAGTAAAATTCGTCTTTTATGTATTGACCTAATTACTGTTTTTCTATATATTAATTAACACTAAGTCGTTTACGACATGGGCCATTAGCTCAGCTGGTAGAGCAACAGACTCTTAATCTGTGGGTCGCAGGTTCGATCCCTGCATGGCTCAGAGCTTCTTGGAAAAACAAGAAGCTTTTTTTTTATTATTTTTTACGGTGCCTATAGTTCAGCGGTAGAGCGCCAGATTGTGGATCTGGTTGTCGTCGGTTCGATCCCGACTAGGCACCCTATTTTATTTAACGCGCCTGTAGCTCATCTGGATAGAGCATCGGTCTTCGAAACCGAGGGTAGGGGGTTCGAATCCCTTCAGACGCATTAAAGGGCTATGCAACAGAGTTGCGTAGCCCAATTTTTTTTAACTGAAAATAATAAAATCTTTATTGGTGTTTAGTTTTTGAAGGGATTCGAACCGGAGTGAGTGGTTCCAAAAAAAGCGAGCCGTGTCGGAGCTTTTTTTTTATCATAACGAGTTTGCTCCGCAAACATCGCGGATATATTTTTTTTAAGAAATTATCATCCCTGCTTTGTTTTTGATTCTTTCAATGTAGTCATTAATATTTTGCAGTGGTGAATCAAATTCCATTCCGCCAAGTTTCATTTTATCATCAGTCTTTTCTTCAAGTGCAAAGGCTATATTGTGAATATCTGAACCGCTTGTTATAGGGAAGTTGTAGGCCTGTGCATATGCCTTTGCCAGTTCATTCTGGTCTGGTGTATTGCCTGCATTGTATACTTCAATTCCGTGTACATCTCTTGGGTGTAAATGAATTGCTTTGATATATCCTCTTAATCTGAAAGGATGAGCCTGAATCATAAGTCCATTTGCTTCATTAACTGCATTAAAAAGCTGTTCATGGTTCATATGTTCAACTTCGGGATGATTTAAGAGCCAGTTTT
>JAEEGL016691303.1_pt1 | contig 10067 bp, 12 predicted proteins | sample 9134231 | NCBI WGS metagenome assembly JAEEGL01 (sample SAMN16246548, study PRJNA631951) | gut metagenome | biome: gut microbiome; feature: rumen; material: fiber-attached | host: Bos | place: Iran: Karaj | collected 2018-10 | reverse complement strand
TTTAAAGAAAAATAAAAAAAAGAAAAAAAAAAATAGAAAAAAACATTTAAAAGAGATAAAATAAAATGTAATGACCAACACAATATAGTAAGTAAATAACTAAAAAAACCATTAATCTGTCATAACAATATAGGAATAATAAAGAATATTACAGAAGAATCATTAAAAGCATATTCATTATTAGAAAAAAATAAACGATCTATTATATTAATATATAGATAAAAAAGGTGATAATATGGAAACAGAAATAAGATTCTATTATTCAATAGAAAGTAAAAATGATATTATAAATTATATTAAAACATTTAGAGAATTGACTTATAAAGGAAGATTTTATGAATGCACAGATCAATATAATCATCCAATGAAAAAATACAATTTTTATAGTAATATTATTGACGGAAGATTTAGAGTAAGAAAAACACTAAAAGATAATACATCAAAATGTATGATAACTTGGAAAAGAAGACTAAAGGATAATGTTAAAGAATTAATACATAAAGAAGAAGAAATAGAAATAGCTATTAAACCAGAAGAATATGATAATCTATGTCTATTATTAAACAATGTATTACATCTAAATATTGTTGAAAGTTATGAAAGATATCGTTCTATATTTAGTAATGAAGAAATAGAAATAGTAGTAGATGAATATCCCTTTGGATTATGCATTGAATTAGAATATAAAAGTAAAACCAAAAATGCTGAAACAGTAATCAAAAAATGGCTTGACAAACTAAAACTAAATATAAATGATGCCTATAGATTATCCTGGGATGACAAATATGAAGAATTATGTAAAGAACAAAATAAGAAAGTAGAAAAAATAGTAAGATTTAATAAAGATATGCCAAAAGTATCAAATATATTTAAAATATAACAAAACTAAAGCACATATAATTGTACTTTAGTTTTTTATTGACAGCAAAAGAATTTAATGATAATTTTAAAATAGAAAAAGAATAATAAATGGGGTGGTAAAAATGAATAATCTTTTACCAAATAAAGAAGAATTAATACCAATAATAAAACCATTAAACACTTTTTATGAGTGTGGTTTTAATACAAACTTTGATAACCTAAAAGAAGAGAAAAAAATTAGTATTTTATGTGATCTTGTAAAAGAAACCATCTATCCAAATCCTATACCAAACCCTAAAACGGAAATAGAAGAATTAAATGGCAATGGTTTTACAGCATGTGATATATTAGATTCCTACATAAAAGAAATGGATTGCTGTAAAAACTCAAAAATAGTACTTGCAAACGGAAGAACATTTGATATCGAAGAATCACTAAATTATCATCCAATATTATTAATCCAAGGAAAAGATAATATTACTTATCAAGTAAATCCATCACCATTTATAGGCTATAAAACTGGAACTGTAGAACCACTAATAAATCCAATATATTATGAATATGTAAAAATAAACGATAAAATGAGAAAATATATACAAACAATTAAAGAAATAATCTATACAGATAAAAAAAATGAATTTAATAAGAAAAAAATAAACGAATATATAGATATATGTATTACCGCAATGGATTACAAATCACTAAAAATATATAGTCTAGAAGCATTAAAAATATTAATAAAGTATACAGATAATATAATTATTAAAGATAAAATAAAAGAACTTACTAAAAATATAGAATTAAATGAAAAAGAAATAGAAAAACAAATTATTTTACTAGAAAAACAAATCTCTATATGGAAAGAAGAATTAAATGATTTAAAAGGAACTGATAAAGAAGCAAAACATCAATTAGAATTAAGTCAGTGGATAATTCAAGAAGGAAAAAGAATTCACCAAGAATTAGAAAGAGAAAGAGAAATAAATGGGGAAAATATAAAACTATCAATGATTAATCCCAGAATATTATATGAATTAGGATATAATACAATATTTATTAAAACATCAGCATTTTTTCTAGGATATCAAGATATAATCAGAAATAGCTTTATTGAAAAATATCCCTATACTGGAGAATATAGTATAAATTTAGCAGAACCAACAGAACAAACAGGTATTAAACCAATGCTATTTAGTCATCCCTTAGGAGAAAACTGTATTAGATCATTAACAGGAGAATCAAGAATACTTTTATTAAAAGCAAATCCTGAAAGTATAAATAAACAAAAAAAACAATTTAGAAATAAAATATGTGGACCATTATGGGGAAAAGAATTAATCTGGTATGATGGAAAGCCAATTCTTTGGGATCCCATGATAACTAATATTGTTCATGGTTCAGATCATGCACCAGAAGCTGCACTTCATTATTTAATAGGAAATCCCGAACATCAAAATATGACAAGATTTATGTATCCAAATCCCAAGTTAATATATAAAAAAAACAAAAAAGATCAGTAAATCTGATCTTTTTATATTTTTAATAAATGCGTTGCTATTTGAAAATAAACAAGTAATCCTAAAGCATCTACAATAGTAGTAATAAAAGGACTTGCCATAACAGTAGGGTCAAAACCTAATTTCTTAGTTAAAATAGGAAGAGTACAACCAATAAATTTTGCAACAACTACAATCATAAAAATAGTTAAACATATTACTGAAGCTACCGATATAGTAACAGCAGTATTTTTAAGTAACATATTATCTATTAACATTAATTTCCCAAAATTAGCAATTGCTAAAGTAGCACCAACCATCATTGAAACACGTAGTTCTTTCCAAATAACTTTCGTAATATCTTTAAAATTAATCTGATTAAGTGACAAACCACGAATAATAGTAACAGAAGCTTGACTACCAGCATTACCACCAGTATCCATAAGCATAGGAATATATGCCGTAAGAATAGGTAAAATAGCTAAGGAAGCCTCAAAATTACTAATAATTTGTCCCGTAAAAGTAGCTGAAATCATTAATAACAATAACCAAGGAATTCTAGCTTTCCAAGTTTCCCATACACTTACATCTAAATAAGGTTTTAAAGTAGGAGAAATAGCAGCCATTTTTGCAATATCCTCAGTAGCTTCTTCTTCCATGATATCCATAATATCATCGATAGTAATAATACCAACAAGTCTATCTTCAGAATCAACTACCGGCATAACCGTTAAATCATATTTCTTAAATAATTTACCAACTTCCTCTTGGTCAGTAGTAGTTTTAACACAAATAGTATCTGTATTAGCAACATCCATAACAGAATCATCATGATTAGCAAGAAGAATATCTTTTAAACTAAGATGACCCAATAATTTTCTCTTATCATCTACAACATAACAAACATTAATAGTTTCATATTCGTTTATTTCTTTTCTAAGTGTATTAATCGCTTGTTTAATAGTCATAGTGCTTTTTAATTCCGCATACTCTACAGTCATAACAGAACCAGCAGAATCATCAGGATATTTAAGAAGTCTATTAATATCACTTCTTGTATCACTATCACATTGTTTTAAAATTCTTCTAACAATATTAGCAGGCATCTCATCTAAAACATCAGCAGCATCATCTGCAAACATTTCATTTATAATAAATACAGCTTCTTTATCAGTTAACTTAGATAATAATTCAGTCTCAATTGATAAAGGAAGTTCTGCAAAAAGATCAGCAGCTAAATCTTTATTTAATAATCTAATTATTTTAGCAATTTCATCAATATTAAAATCTTTAATACTTTCAGCAATATCAACAACTTGCATATCCATAAGAATCTCTTTTAATTTTCTAAATTCTTTATTATCAACTAACTCTTTTATTTCTTTTTCCATAAATACCTCCAGATAATGATATTAAATAATAAAAACACGGTAACGAATCCATAACATCACTTCCTTAAGTCAAAACAATTATACCACAAATTAAAAGAAAACTAAAGAATGAAAGATACTTGATTAAACAGTTAAAAAAAGTTATAATATAATAAAGGAGAAAAAAATGAATAGAGATTTTATTAAAATTACTAAAAATGATGGTAGCACTGAAAAAATGGAACTAGTTGCTACATTTAAATTAGAAAGCACATCAAAAAATTATATTATATACAAAACTTTAAATCCAAATAATGAACATTACTATGCAGCTTCATATAACCCAGAAACAAACTATTCAGAATTAAATACAAATTTAAGTAAGGAAGAAAAAGAAGCACTTAATAAAATATTTAATGAATTAAGAAAGGAAATATAATTATGTTAGAATTTAATGAAGAACATAAAGAAGTTGATTTAACAAACGTTAAAAAACACGGAATAATAAATAGAGCCAAAGTAATTATAGCAGGAATACTATTATCAGCAGTAATAATATTTAGCGGTTGTGGTAATAAAGAACAAGCGGTAACACCAGATCAACCTCAACAAGAAGAAACAGTAATAAATAGTACAAACGTAGATAGAGCAATGATAGAAATAGGTGGAAAATACTATGTAGTAGATATAGACGATTTTGAAAGAAATAAAGATAATATTATGAATCGTGATAACCTTAAATTAACACTAACAGATGGCACAGATGTAATAGGAAATCCAAGTGATATATATCTATATAGTAGTGAATCTAAAACAATGCAAGAAATAGAAAAAAACATTTCAGCAATTAATACTTATTCTGAAGAGACAAAAGTAAAAAACGGAGAAATAGATAGAGCACTTATTCAAATGGGAGACAATATAGAAATATTAGAAATAAAAGATTACGTTGCCGATGGAGGAAATAGCTCATTTACTATTACTAACCATGATGGGATGATATATATATTAGTTCTAAAAGATGGAACTAGATTACGTGTAGACCCATCAAACCTAATATTATTTATGAGTGAATCTCCAATAATGAATCAAATACAAGATGATATATTAAATAAAGGAAAAACAAAATAGACTAGAAAAATCTAGTCTTTTTTTATAACGATATTATAATTAAAACTATTTTATGATATAATAGAATTAATAAAAAAGGAGCAAGATAAAATGGAAAAATATGATGTTGAAAATCACTTGTTTTATGATGGCTATAAAATAGATAACAAATTACTAAGTAATCCAATATTTATCCAAAAATTACTAGAAGAAATAAATAAATATATTTTTAGAGGAAAAGGAAAATTAAAACTGATTCCATATTTCAATGGCAAAATAAAAAAAGATGGTGGAGTTAGTGGTATTATCTTGGGAGATGGTTTTCACTTCACCTGTCATACATTTTCCTATAAAAATACTGTTTTTGTTGATTACTTTGGTGATGACAAAAGAAAAGATGATGTTCAAGAAATACTCCTAGATTTCTTTGATACAGACGATTACGATATGGGAAGTAAAGATAAAAAAGGAAATTTTGGAAAACACATAATAGTTCACCCAACAATAATTCAATTAGATGAAGCCAAAGAACTTGTTAAATTAATTTTACAAAAAATAAATATGACACCAATATCAGAATTATTAATCAATGAACAAAACGAATCATCCTATGACGTTTTACAACCACTAGCAGAATCACACATATCTTTCCATAGAAAAGAAGAAAAAATGGTAGTAGATGCTTTCTCCTGTAAATACTTTAATCCCGAAACATTAGCAAACATATTAGGAGAAAATCAAGAATATATAGAAGTAAATAGAGGAATAAAATATAGAAAATAAAGAGGTATAAAAATGTTAAAAGAACAAAAAATAATAGATTACTATTTAATATGTAATAAATTAAAAGACGTAATAAGATCAGGCTGGCTATATTTCAAAGTAGAACGAAACAGAGTAGAAAGTATCGCAGAACATATCTACGGAGTACAAATGCTTGCAATTGCAATGAAATCAGAATATCAATATGATATCGATATCATAAAAGTAATATATATGCTTGCAATTCATGAATTAGGTGAAACAATAATTGGTGACAAACTTCCATTTGAAATGACAAAAGAAGAAAAAGAAAAAAAAGAACACGAAGCAGTTCATAAAATACTATCATCATTAATTGATGGAGACCAAATAGAAAAAATATTCTTAGAATTTGATGCTCAAAAAACACCAGAAGCAAAGTTTGCTTATCAATGTGATAAACTAGAATCCGATATTCAATGTAAACTATATGAAGAAGAAAATTGCGTTGATATATTAAAAATAGATAATAACATAATATCAGATAAAGAAAAAGAAGAAAATAAAAACATCTGGTCAAAAAAATTTATCGAATCTCATCAAAAAGAATATGATGAAAACTTTATAAATATATCAAATTACATCAAAGAAAATAAAATAAATAATAAATAATAGAAGAAGTTTTATGAAAAGAATACTTATTAATATATTAATAATATCAGCATTATTTACTTTAACAGCATGTGGAAGTAAAAAAGAAGACTTATCAAATAACAATCAAAAGCAAGAAATAAATAAAAGTGAAACAAAACAAGAAGAAAATAATAATGACGAATACATAGACGACTATAAATTTGAATGGTCACTAAATTAAAAGACTAGAGTAATCTAGTCTTTTATGTTATAATTAAGTAGGTGATAATATGAATATAAATATCGAGCTAGCTAAACTAAAAAAACTAATAATAAATGAAGACAAAGAAAAGTATTATTATATTCAAAAAATATATAAGTATTATTTTGAAAAATACTTATTATCCACAATAAATCTAAAATATTACGATAATATACTAAAACAAAGTAATTTAGGATTTAAAAGTATTAAAAAAGATAATAGCTTTATTACTTGCTTAAATAATTACTATATTGAAAAACTATCAAATAATAATATAGAAATACTAAATAATAAATCTACCGAAAACGAAATATATAATGTAATAAAAGAAACATATAAAGATATTATAAAAGATAATTATCACAATAATGAATACATAGAAAACACATATAAAATATGTTATGGATCAATAATACCACGTAATTTTGCAGACAACGATGCATTAGTTTTAAAAATAACTTATAAAGATAGTGATAAATTAAAAGGTACGGATTATATATCAAATCAAAAAGAAAAGAAAAAAGAATTAGAGGAAATAACTAAAAAAATAAAAAATGAAGTTCAATTAAAACTAAATATTAAATGTGAAATTATAATAGAAAAAACAGAGGGATATGATAATGAATAATTCAGAAAGAAACTATAACATAAAAAGCTATAATTATTCCTCTAACAAAGATAAAATAACTATGTATGATCCAGAAACTAATATAAATAATAATTATAAAATAAAAGAAGTAGATACAGAAATACTAAATGATAATTTATGGTATAACGATCAAGAATTCGACGAAGCAAATATAGATAACTTTTTAAAATACAATAATATAGATCTAAAAGATAAAAGAATTAGATATAATCGAACAGAATACTATGATGAAGATAAAACAAAAATAAAAAAAATATGGTTTGGAGATAATCTTGAAAATATAACATTCTATGAAAATGGAAATGTTCAAAATATATTTGTAAATGGCATAAACCTATATCTAAATAAAGAAGGAACAATAACCGAAACAGTTAGCAAATATTCATATAAATACATTGATAAAAACGGACAAGAAGTTAGCTGTGGTGTAAGCACCAAAGGATATGGATTTGCAAAAATACTAACGGACAAATATAAAGGAATAAAAATAATGGATAATGGTAATACTGCAATCAATTTTGAAAACGGAAAATGGATTGAAGCAGAATCAACACCATATACAATAACTCCAGTAGAAGGGAAAACATTATCTGATTATATTAATTTTTATAATAACGAAATTGCAACAAATGAAGATAATATAGATAAATTGCTTGAAATAAAAAAAGGAAAGTTCTATATTCATCTCTATCCCGATGATGGAATATTTTCAGAAGAAAATAAAGCATCAAACACATATGGAGGAGATCAAACAATATTTAATGACACAAGTCTTTTAGAAGATCCAACAGTAGTAAAAATAATTGAAAACTCGGCTGCAGGAGATAAAGTTAAATATGAAGACTATCCTGAACTATATGAATACTATATTACAAGAATAAATGATTGTGGTTGTGGATTTGTTGCATACGCAAACACAATATTTAATTATTATGAAGGACACGAACAAGAATTTCAAAATGACTTTGGTTACCCAATGTATGAAATAAATGACCAAGGTAAAAAAGACTATAATTACAAATATCTTGTATTAGATGTTTTTTCAAGACGTTTTCACATTAAAGATGTAAAAGGAATATATGATAGAACAATAAATGCTGATCCAGAAGTATACGAAAGACGAAAAATGTCATTTGACTATTATGATGATAAAGCAGATAATTTATACAATTATACAAAAAGACTACAAATAGCAAGAAGAATAGAAGAAACAAATGATTGGGGTGACACTTATATTACAAGGGAAAAAATAAACAAAATAGATCATTACGATAGCGATTTAAATACCAATTACTTGCATTACGAAAAAGACAAATATGCCGATTGTGTTGATAATAATGAAAACTATACAGGAGAATATAACTTTAGTAGCAATACAAGTAAAAAATTTAAAGAAGTTATGTTTGAAAATAATAATAATACAATAATAAATGCCCTTGGATTTGACTTATATTCAAAAGGTGAAGAATTAAAATACAGTATTAATGATGCAAATTGTGGACACGCCATGTTAATAACCGGAATGACAAACGAAGGAGACTATATTGTGTCATCATGGGGAAGTGAATATATACTTAAAAAAGATAGTATAAAATGCAATGATTTTACACTAGTAAATTATGAAGATTTTAAATAAATAATAATTAAGTAGGTGATAATATGAAAAGAATAATTGTTGTAAGCGGAGCATCATCAGGTATGGGTAAAGAGTTTTTACTCCAAATATTAGAAAAAGAACCTGATATTAATGAAATATGGGCAATTGCAAGAAGAAAAGATAGATTAGAAGTATTAAAAAAAGAATTAAGTAATAAAATAATACCTCTTAATTTAGATTTAACTGATGAAAAAGACTTATTAAAATATAAAGAAAAATTAGCCAAAGAAAAACCAAATATAATTATTCTTGCAAACTGTGCCGGATTTGGAATATTTGATCACTCAGAAAATATCGATACAAATATAAAACTAAATATGATTGATTTAAATGTAAAAGCTCCTGTAGCCTTAATAGACTATAGCTTACCTTATATGAAAGAAAATTCCAAAATAATGAATATAGCTTCTTGTGCAGGATTTCAACCAATACCATATATAAACGATTATGCAGCTACTAAATCTTTCTTACTTTCATATTCTAGAGCATTAAATCAAGAATTAAAATATAAAAATATTCACGTCCTAGCAGTAACACCTTATTGGACTAAAACAGAATTCTTTGATCGAGCAATAAACGAAAGCAAAAAGAAAGTAGTAATAAACTATAATGCAATGTATGAACCAAAAGATGTAATGAAACTAGCTATTAAAGATTTATATAATAACAAAAAAGATATATCTTGTTATGGCTTTGTAAATAGATCTCAAAAATTACTAACTAAATTATTACCTCATAAATTAGTAATGAAAATCTGGAAAAATCAGCAAAAATTAGATGGAACACCAAAGATAAGATAAAAAAAGGAAATATTTTATGAAGTATCTAAAAAAGAATTATAATTACCTAATATTTTCTTTTTTTCTAATATCAATAATATGTTGGATATTAGAAATAGGATATTCTCTTGTAATAAGAAATAAATTTGTCTTACCAGGAGCTTGGTATGGACCATATTGTCCAATATATGGACTTACATTTCTATTATTACTAGCAATATTTAAAAAAGAAGATAATATACTTATAAATATAATAAAAATAGCTCTTACAGTAACAATAATGGAATATATAATATCATTTATATCTGATACAGTATTTCATAATATTATTTGGGACTATTCCAATAAATTTCTTAATTTAAACGGAAGAATATGTTTAGAAATGAGTACTATATTTACCTTATTAGGTACTATTATGATGTATACACTATTACCTATAACTTAAAAAATATATAAAAAATTAGGTAAAAAGTTTAAATATATAAATATAATATTAAGTAATATCATGT
>JAEEGL015337249.1_pt1 | contig 10067 bp, 10 predicted proteins | sample 9134231 | NCBI WGS metagenome assembly JAEEGL01 (sample SAMN16246548, study PRJNA631951) | gut metagenome | biome: gut microbiome; feature: rumen; material: fiber-attached | host: Bos | place: Iran: Karaj | collected 2018-10 | reverse complement strand
TTCTTTGAGACGTCGTTCGATCGTCGTTTTAACACGTTCTGAATATTCCGCTCTCCAGTCGTCGACGTTAGCGCTTTGCTGGGCAAATATTGAAACGTCTATCAAACAAACTACAATACCTATCGCCGCTATGCTAAACCCATTAACGATTTTTCTCATTACTTCCCTCAGAAAGGTGGATAGACGACGAAAGACGAAAACGTCAATCTGTCAGGCCAATTGCCTGTATTAAATTTTATGTCCAGACCTCGGAGGCAGCTCACTGGGCAATTCCTGCCGCGCGAGGTTTAGAAAAATACATGCATGAATGATTAGGACCTGGCAACACGTTCGACTCGTTTTCATACGTCGTTCCGGAAACAGCCCAATCTTCCGCTTCATCAGACAATCCATTCAAAATCTTTTCAATTTTTTGGCGAAAATATTCAACGCCTTCTTTGTCTAGATTCGGAGGAACTGAAATATCGGCGCTCGGTATACAACGCACACGAGACCCTGGTCGCGGGACTGCATATCGATCCCAACTGTTAAAACGAAACGGACGATCGTATCCCACGCCCATTGCGACAAGAGGAATTTGCAAACGCGAAGCAAGAAAGACGCAACCCGGGGCTAAAACACGGCGAGGACCTCGAGGACCGTCAGGCGTAATAGTCAGATGAAAACGGTCGCTTTCCTCCTTACGCATCATTTCGCGAAGCGCCTCGACGCCTCCGCGATTCGAAGAACCGCGGACACTAGCAAACCCGAGCATATGGGCGACGTCGTCAAGGACGTCTGCGTCACGATGCCGACTTAAAAGCATTGCCAGCCGACAGTGTTTGCGAAGATAAATAAAATATTGGATGTATTCATGCCAGAAAATATAAATTCTTCGTTTATCGTCGTTCGGATATGCAGGATCGATGATAGGGTCGTAGTATGCAACGCGAAAATCTAACGTCGAGGACAGAAGATGTATGGACGCAGAGGCCAAAGCCCCGAAAGCATGAGTTAATATTTTATTCATCGCTATCCGAATCGACCGGTATGAACGAGCAACTATCTACTGATGAGAATCCAACTCCCTTCCAACGAAACGACAAAGCAATTCTATCCCTAATAACCAAGAATACAAGGAATGGACACGCTCGTTTGCGCCTTGCTAAGCAAAACAAACCGTCAACAACAGCGCTCGCAAGAAAACAATCGTCTTAACAAGATTCGGGGAGAGAATATTAACGTTTAGACGATTCGACCACGCCGTTTTTGTCGCTGTAAGCGACTAGATCGCCACCGACTACAAAATCCTCCGCAGGCTCTTTATTAAGGATAGACAACTTACCTTCTGGCATGAAATCAAAATTCTCTTCGCCTAACCCCGGACCACGATGAGCCAACTTGTCGGCAGACGCTTCGAAATGAAACCCGTCAAAATCAGGATCCTTTAGTGTTTTTCCCAAGGAGTCCGGATCGTCAAACATTAACACGTCGGCGTCATAACGAGGGTTGACGTACGACGGAGCTCGTGGATCTGTCAGGTCAAGATCGGCAGCGAGTACTGACTCAAAATCAGCAGCTGTTGCATTTGGGGAACATAGACGGGCGTTCTGAACTAAATCCGTACGAAGTTGTTCACGATATCGTAGCTCGTTGTAAACAAAAAAGCCAAGCCCTGCGAGAGCGATAGAAACAGCAAAGAAGAAAAATCGATCTTTCCTTTTTTCAGGCGCGGGCTTTTCGGGCGCTTGTGCTCGACTCGTCGTGACAGGCGTCGTTTCGACACTTGGATCAAGAGGGCGCAATTGAACGCCACGGTCTTCAAGTTCTGACTTCTTAGACAACGAACTCGCATTCGTCGACGTCTTTGAAGCAGCTGGCTCCGGGGTCGGCGAAGAAAGAGTCAGAAACCCGTCGGGATAAAAGAGGTCTTCGCGAGATTTTGAAGGCTCAGGCGGTCGATTACGTCTCGCTGCATCCACCGTAGAAAAGTGTGCAGAAGAGTTCACGTCACGTGAGGGGACAAACAACGCGCCCCCACTCGGCGACGCGTCGCCACCTTGTTGGACGCGTGACTGAGCAAAAAGCTTGAGGTCCACGCCTAAGGACAAAACTACAAACAGTAGGCAGACAAACAAGAGACGCTCAGACGCCAGAAACGTATAAAACACCGACACAGGCGCTTTCTTACACGCAATCCTCTCGTCGTCAATGAATCTGGTCTTCATGTGGGTCGCTCTTATGATTGACAGCTTAGGGAGTCAGCCTGCCCAAACCACAGTCTACCCCCCGACAGAATAATCTCACAAACATTATAGAATGAATTCTCGTCCCCTACAACAATCGACCAACAACAATTAGGCAAATAACCGACGTCACCAACCCGCAAAACCATACCTTCAAACAAGAGGAAGAACCACAGAACACAAAAAAGGTCAGTAAAAAAGAAAATGAAAAATAGAAACGTCGGATTATAAGCCGGATTCTGTCCTCATAAACGAGTAACGGTCATTTATCTTGACGACTAGTCGCCTAATCGTTCCAGCGGTTTACCTGCGTTTTCAAGACGGATCGCCTTTCGTTTGCAAACAACAAACGCAACGCGTTTTAACCTTGCTCCCAACGGGGCTTGCCATGCCGTTTCAGTCGCCTGAAACGCGGTGAGCTCTTACCTCGCCGTTTCACCCTTACCCTTGATAAATCAAAGGCGGTTTACTTTCTGTTGCGCTTTCCCTAGTCTTGCGACTGGCGGACGTTATCCGCCGTTGTATCCTACGGAGTCCGGACTTTCCTCAAAGGGTTTCCTTTGCGACCGTTCATCCGACGTTCGGTCAGAATTATATTGAGCATCCACAAAAGTCAACCGCCCTAAATGGCATGCTCTATATGAAACAAGGCGGACGACCTTTGCAGGTCGTCCGCCTCCGTACTCGGGCGACAAGTAACGTCAGCCCGAAGAACTACTCTTTCTTCCAAGTCGAAACTCAGTTGCAACCAACAACCGCAGGGGCGGTAGCAGGAGCGCAAGGCGCAGGAGCAACTTCAACGGGCGCACAAGCGGCACAGGTTCCACAGGATCCACAGGAAACATCGAGGTAGGCAGGCTTGAAAAAGCCGCAATCTTCAGACGGCGTAGTGACGTCGGCCAACGCGCTAAACGCGCCGTGAACAAGCTTCAGCGCGCCGTTGATCGGACGATGAACGGCATTGTAGAGGCACGGAGCAAGGTAAGGGAACATCGGCCCGCAGCACGCAGGAGCCGCAATGTCGCAGGAAGAACAACTCGGAGCTTCAAGGGCGCAACTCGGAATACGAGTCTTAACAATCGGTCCACAAGTCGGAGGCGCAACGGCTTCCGGCGCGGAACAAGGAGCACAACTCGGAGTAATCGTAACAGAGGAGATGCACGGACGGCAAGCAAGCAACGAGCGGAGACCGCCGAAAAGCTCGCACGAAGAACCAGTGCAAGAGGCGCAGGGCGCGCAACTAGCGCATGACGTTTCGGCAGCAGCGGCGCATGGCGCACAATCCTGCGCGAAAGCGTTAGCGGAAGCAAAGACAGCCGCGATGGCGACTAGACATGCAGTCAAACGAATTTTCATTGTAGGTAAACTCCTTTTAAACCCGGATATCAAACAATCAATCAGCCGCTTCCTCGCGTCACTCCATTTCGAAGGCATTGAGACCCTTCCATACCTGCCACACCCGTAATTCACGTATCGTTGAAAAACGTTGTGCGGTTATAAAAGGATTCAATAACGCGACCAATCGTGAGGCAGGATTGCTTGACGAAATTATTGACAATCTTGAACGACAAAATCGTCTAACTCGACTTTTGACCCTTGGAAAGGGGATTCTAAAGACGATAGAACCCTCCCGCCCAAAAAGCCTTTCTTTTATCGTCTCTCCTCGACGTAGCCTTTAAAAAATTTCTTACAAACGTCCCGGAAAAACAATCTAGAAGACGTCGCGCTCCCCGAGAGGAGTCTGTAAGCGCAACGATCCTCAAGGCAGTACTAGTATCGGAAAGCACATTTTCGGGACTTCACAAAAAGGCGGGTTTTCCTCATAAGGAGGCTCACAAGATTCAACGATAGTCCCTGATAATCGGTAAATACGTTACATCTTAACAAGAGTTCAGACTAACCTATATATCGTTGCAATCTCCTGATTTGCTACAACACGCCTCAGTTGAACCTGTTAGGATCTGAAACTCGTTTTGACTCATCTCGCGACTGACATTATTCACAAAGGGCACAATAACGAATCCCCTTCAAGACAGTCAAACAATAATCAAAACAAGAAGTAGTTTAAACGAATCCCTTTACTGCCGACGTTAACCCAGATTTTGTTAATCAAATCTGGGGGCTCGTTTTCCACACCCCTCGTCAAAACCCTATAAAAAGATCGGTCGTCAAAATAGAAACAACTTGAAGAAACCTCTCCTTTAAACGGATCAGTAATTCTGTGCTTTCCCACTTTTTCTTTAAAACCGTTTTAATAATCTCGATCGTTTCCGTAACTTAAGAAGAGTTGCAAAATCGACTGTATTCGTTGAAGCACGTCTGCATATAGCGTCGATCCATGGTGCGGAGCGGGATATATCGCCGTGAATTCAGTCAGAAGAGGATACGAAGTTTACTTCACCTCGCATAAAAACGAGTTTCAATAGAAATATCGTAAAAAGAAAAAAAACGGCGAAATAATCCGCAGGTTGAGCGAACAACAACCGTACCAATTTCAAGGAATGGCAGAGATATGCTTGGTCCTGCTCTGGGAGCATGCCGTCTCCAGTTCGTTGTAATCGGAGAAAAACGAGTGTTGCGCTCAAAGTCATATGGAAACGGATAGAAACGTCAAAGACGGATCATTACGATTTTCGTAAGTTCGCGTCAAACATTTTGAGACGAACCTTTTTGGGTAGCTACTCTACTGTTGCCTTGATGTTTCTCCCCCGACAGTTTCACCAGGAGGGTGACTGGAAAGGACTTCCATTCGATCTTTCGGAATGCGCGCAAGCGTTTGGGCAGGAAGCTCACGCCGAAACGATCGACGAGCCGACGACGTATGTCGTTTGGTGAAAACATGTTTAAATTCCTCCAAATCACAGTTGGCGTTCTCGTCGCGTTCTTAGCGTTTGGAACAACGACGGGCAACGCTTCAGAGACTAGGAAATCCGAGTGGATTCCGACAGCAACGTTCAATCAGCCACGGTCGAGCGCTTCTGATGGTCAGTCAAAGACAAGAGAAATTCCTCCGTCACTTCGGACTCTTACGCCGTCGCAGTCGGCAAGCGCTCGAAGTGGACAAGCGTTGCCGCTGAAGGACTCGTGGAGTGAGGAAGACTCCGAAGAGATCGGACAAATACTCGACGAAGGCGACGCGCTGATGGCACAGCGCAATTGGTTTGAAGCCAAGAAACTATATGAAAACGGGCTACGGCGTTACCCCAGTAGTCAAGCCCTTCAGGAAAAATTTGCCCAAACTAGAAGACGTCAGGAAATCGAGATACGTTATCAGGATCATGCTTTCGTTTCATTGACTTCGGCGTCGTCTATAAACGACGTTCTCACAGTGTTCGACGAGGTCTTTCTCGACATTGAGAAATATCACGTAGATCGTCCGTCATACACAACGTTGTTTTCTTTTGGAATTGCGGGTGTATCTGAAGCGCTTTCCGAAAATGCGTTCTATATCCAAAATGGAATTCCAGAAGAATCACGTCGGAAAGCTTTGAAAACTATCGACACTTTATGTGAAAAAACGGAGAGTATCCAGTTTTCGACGAAGGATGAAGTGCGACGCGTGGTATTATGGGTGGCAAGACAACTCAAAAATTTCGCTGACATTCCCGAAACTGCAACAATTTCGGAGTTCCTCTGCTCAGCAATTTCTTCACTGGACGCGTATTCTTCTCCACTTACGCCGTCGCAGGTCGAAGACGTTTTTTCTCTTATTGACGGACGATTTGTTGGTCTAGGCGTCGAACTAAAAACTGACGCGCCGACGAAAATAGTCCGTGTCATCCCTGGTAGTCCTGCAGAAGAAACGGGAATAGTTGTCGGAGATGAAATAATTTCGATCGATGGAAGCGCTACGACGGGACTTACAGGCGCAGAGATAGGCGAGCTTCTTCAAGGATATGAGGGCGAGGAGGCGGCGTTGGTCTTACGTTCGACCGATTCAAAAATTCGTAAAGTTGTCGTAGCTCGACGGCCTATTAATGTGCCAAGTGTCGAGAATGTCCACGTCTTAGACTCGCCCGGGTCGATTGGATATGTGAAAATATCGTGTTTCCAAAAAACGACGGCAAACGAACTATTGGCGGCGGTCGACCTATTGTCAAAATCACAAATCAAAAGTCTCGTCGTCGATCTCCGTCAGAACCCAGGCGGACTTCTACAAGAAGCAATTAATGTTTCTGATCTTTTTTTAGATTCCGGTACAATCGTTCAAACCCAGGGTCGTAATGGTTTTCACTCATTCCAAGCGAATGAGAAAACAGTCTTTACGTTGCCGCTAGTTCTGCTCGTCGATTCTAATAGCGCAAGCGCTGCTGAAATCTTCGCCGGCGCAATGCAGGAAAATGGACGTGCCGTCGTCATTGGCACGCAAAGCTACGGCAAAGGAACGGTTCAAGCGATTGTGCAACTTAGCGACGATACGACAAACGTCAAACCGATTGCGGGATTAAGATTGACAACCGAAAAATTTTATTCTCCACAGGGGCGTGCCTATGCGGGAATTGGAGTCGTGCCGGACGTCGCCGTTCCCGACTCGTCAGAAGCTTCAAGTCGTCTTGCGGAAACTCAACCTCCCTACGCTGATCAGGCGCAGGAAAAACCGGATTACGGATACCTTCCCGCTGTTGCGACGAAGAACATTTCAGAACTAGATAGTGATAAAGTCCTGTCAACAGCCGTGCGTGAAGCGCTTAAACTCGAACGCTTACGATTGCCTTCAAACACAGAAAAATCTCAAGATAAATCATATCAACGGTTCTCGCCAAACGCAGTCGCGTTGTAACGTTAAACAGCTAAGTTAGTTCTGCGAACAGAGCAGTTGTCGCCGTTTGGCGACGACTGCTTTTTTAGTATGACGGACGTTGCCTGTATTTTGCTGCAAGTTCCCAGAACGTGATTGGCGACGAATCCGACGGCAACTTGCAATTCCAATATAGCGAGGTATCGGAAAAAAATAACAGTGAAATCGTCGAAAGCGGCGTTAAGCGAATAAGACGGTATGAGCGTCAAAGAATAAAAGACTATCGTAACGTCAGCACGTAAATCAGAAGCTAGACGAGGAGAGATTTCGTGTTTTATCTCGGACTCATATACCACCCTACTGACGGTAGTAACAGCAAACAACAAGGCGCCGACGAAAATTCTAGTAAACGCGTTTGGAGATGAATAACGTTTAGTGATTGAATTTGATCGTATGATCAAGAGGCTACCCTCTGTGCTACGCGCCCGATGACAGAAAAAGCAAGACGTTGGTAGGCAAATACTTCACCACTTACAACATATTGTTTTGGGAACGAAAAGAAGAGAACCCACAAAAGCGCTACGACGCCTACTAGAGATGGTCAATTCTTGACCTTAAGAGAACAAAAGTCACTCAGATTTACTTCATTTGTTCTCTATAACCATTATAATTCGCGGACACAAAGAACTTCCGCAATCTCTTTAATTATTACAGATAGACGTCTGAAACAGTGAAAAGAGTCAGGGAATTGAGAGCTATCGATAATCACTTGCCTAAGTAATAACAATATCGAATAGGAACAATCAGTCTTGTGTTTATCATCGCAAAGCGCTAACATCCGCGGAGCAAGGAAAAACAGCGGAGCGTTATATGAAGATATACTCTCGGTATATTCTATTTCGAGCCTTAAAATGGTTCGTTTTCATGCAATTTCTTTCTATCTCGATAGTGCTTTTCTTTCCCATCATCCAATCTGTCGCCAGTGGTCTCCCTTTAAGCGTCACACTTGCTATACTTCCTCATTTTCTTCCTCAGGAAATTGCAAACAGCGCGCCTATAGCAACAGTCACCGCAATATGTTTTACGTTCCTTCCGATGGCACAACAGGGTGAAATTACTGCTTTCAAAGTTATAGGCGTGCCTCTTTGGCGAATTTTAATCCCAATCTACTTGGCTCTTATCGGACTAAGTATTGTTAACGTAAAAATCAATGATATTTCAAATTCAACTGCTCGCGAGAAAAGGAATCAAACAATTCTCAATCAGTTTGAAAAAATCGTTCTTTCACAACTCAAAAAAGAAAAAAGCTATTCTGAACCTAATTCGACCTTTACACTAGACGTCGCAGACGTTACTGAAGACGGAACTCTAATTCATCCTTCGTTTCAGATCAAAAAAAAGGACGTCAACGGCGTTGCTGAAAGAGCTAGTCTTAACGTGGTTTTTAGAGGCGAAACGCCTTTCATTGTCGTCGATTTTTTCAATTCAGAGGCTACTGAACGAAATAACGAGTTTATTTTTCCAAAAGAATTCCATCAGGAAATCCCCTTAGAGGAAATTTACAACAAAAAAAGCCGGGTCGACCCAAAAGCATCCGAGGTGACATATGCCATCAAAAACCTCGAAGCAGAAAGCGACGCATACCACCGTCAAATGGCTGCAAAAGCAAGCTTTGCCCTTTTGTGTGGCAACGTTGATGAAGCGTCTAAACAGGAATGGCATGACCTTCGAGGACGTGAAAAGGGATTTCAGAAAAGATATAATCAGTACAAAATTGTCGAACCGAGAAATTGGGCTTACGGTTTCTCATATTTCTTTGTCGCTTGGGCGAGCATCCCTTTAGCTATCTTTTATCCTAGAATAATAATACGGGTAAGAAACTTTAAGTACGAATTGCCGTCTTCTCCTGTCATAATCTTCGCCGTCATCATCATCTTCTGGGGATCTTGGGGCATCTTCTATACAGGAGCCAAAAAAGGCGATTTTCCGTCCTATTTTGTTTGGATCGGCGACGTCATTCTAGGCATAATAGGGGCCTTCTACCTAAGAAAAATTCATTGATCGACCGAGTGCAGGTCCATCCCAAAAAGCAAAACCACATGACAGAGTCAATAACCTACTTCTCTTTCTCTAGAATCGCTGTGGTTTGCATTATTCCTGCCAAATGCCATGATTAGCGTCAAAAGTTCTTTTATTATCGTCTCACACGCCATCACATGTAGGAGAAACAACTGAACGCCAAGGATACGCTCGTCGCAGGAATTCTCCAGAACCTCGCAGGGTCGCCAACCGTTGCAACAAACGCTCAGCACAATTTCCCCCTTTTGACGTCGTCCGAAGTTGGTTCGACGACAAACGACGTTTTGTTAAAACCTGGTTTAAGCTCCGCCAATCTCTTTTCGCCAAAATAAACGCCATTTTTTCCGGTCTCCGAGTCTGCTGTATCGTCGTTCGACGAATCGGCGTCTCGAGACGCCTCGTGCGGCGCTTCGAAAGTCATCTCAACGCTGACAGGACGTTCATCGACAATCGGCAAAAACACAAAAGACTCGTCGCAGGATCAACGAAAAGTCGAGTTCTCCCCATTTTCTGGACCGTTCCAGCGCCGTACGAAACGGGAATCGTCACCGTCGCCAATGCGTACCTGATAATTCTCAAGCCCTTCTGGATAAATTTCGAGAGGATCCTGTTCATTTGCCAACGTCTGGAGTTTCATCGACGAACGATCTCCTTCGATCCGGAAACCACCGGGAGCCTGATTGCCGATTGCGGTCACATGGATTGCTTCGGGACCAATCTTGAGATGAGTTCCGCCTTGTTCAAAAGAGCAACAGTTGAGCGTCGCTCGCCTGCCAAGAACTTCGACCGCGGGCGCCCCTCCTTAGTTCGAGAAGAATGAACTTCGTCCCAATTGACAAATTCACACGAATTGAGACTAAGACGACCTGTTTTTTTACCTCGACGACACGCATGCCTTGACAGGCCCCCAGAAGGAACAGTTTGTCAGCATGACGGCTCCGTCGTTTTCTTCGCCTATTTCAAGACAAACGGAGTCTTCGCTCGTCCAACGCCCGACAAACTCGCCGTTTGTTATAATAAGTCCT
>JAEEGL014742537.1_pt1 | contig 10067 bp, 6 predicted proteins | sample 9134231 | NCBI WGS metagenome assembly JAEEGL01 (sample SAMN16246548, study PRJNA631951) | gut metagenome | biome: gut microbiome; feature: rumen; material: fiber-attached | host: Bos | place: Iran: Karaj | collected 2018-10 | reverse complement strand
CGTCACACTCCGTTCGGCAACAAGTATCGTCCTCAGTTCTACCTCCGCACCATGGACTGCACGGGTGAGATTCACCTCTCCGAAGGCACCGAGATGGTGATGCCTGGTGACAACGTTGAGATCACTGTTGAGCTCATCTACGCTGTCGCTCTGAACCAGGGTTTGCGCTTCGCTATCCGCGAGGGTGGTCGCACAGTCGGTTCCGGTCAGATCACTGAGATCCTCGACGATTAATCTACATTCGGATTTATTGCCGAATTAAGATTTATAGGGAGTCCTGAAGCCCTGAAAACTGCAGGACTCCCTTACCTACGGGAATAGCTCAGTTGGTAGAGCACTGGTCTCCAAAACCAGGTGTCGGGAGTTCGAGCCTCTCTTCCCGTGCGATAATATAAATAAGGTATGTTAAAGAGATTTTACAATTACTGCAAGGAATCATACGAAGAACTCGTGCATAAGACCACTTGGCCCACGCGTTCAGAACTGTTCAACAGCGCGGTTGTAGTATTAGTTGCTTCCCTACTCATCGCGGTGATAGTTTTCGTTATGGATTTCACTTTCCAGCATGTGATGGAGTTGGTCTACCCCAACTAATCGGAAAAGTAGCTTATGGCTGAACAGACAATGCGTTGGTATGTACTTCGTGCTATCAGCGGTAAAGAAGGCAAAGTGAAAGAGTACGTTGACGCCCAGGTCGCGCAAGGCGATTATGGCGACAAGGTATCGCAGGTGCTCATCCCGAAAGAGAAGTATGTCGATTTCAGAAACGGCAAACGGATCGTGAAGGAGCGTTGTCACCTGCCCGGTTATGTGTTGGTGGAATGCGTCCTCACACCCGATGTGCAGGCCATGCTTCGCTACACTCCCAATGTGCTTGGTTTCCTCGGCGAGACGAAAGGCAACGAGAAGCCGCTTCCCATCCGCGAGGGTGAGATGAAGCGCTTGCTCGGTGTCGTCGACGAACTGGCTGATGTACCCGAAGATGTGCAGATTCCTTACTTGGTCGGCGATGCTGTCAAGGTCACGGATGGTCCATTCAATGGGTTTGAGGCTGTTATCGAGGAAGTGAACAACGAAAAGAAGAAACTGAAGGTGTCTGTCAAGATCTTCGGAAGAAAAACTCCTCTGGAGCTCGGTTTCATGCAGGTGTCGAAGGAATAAGCGTCGAACTGTTACGCTTCGCTTATGACTTCGCAGTTTAATCAATTATAAACGAAACTTAAACAATGGCTAAAGAAGTTGCTGGATTAATCAAACTACAGATTAAAGGAGGCGCTGCAAATCCATCACCCCCAGTCGGTCCTGCTTTGGGCTCGAAGGGTATCAATATCATGGATTTCTGCAAGGCATTCAACGCCAGAACTCAGGACAAGGCCGGCAAGGTGCTTCCTGTTGTCATCACCTACTACACCGACAAGTCTTATGACTTCGTCGTCAAGACTCCTCCCGTGGCTGTACAGCTCATGGAGGCAGCTAAGGTGAAGGGCGGCAGCGCCGAGCCCAACCGTAAGAAGGTAGCCTCCGTCACTTGGGAGCAGGTGCGTGCCATCGCCACCGACAAGATGCCCGACCTGAATTGCTTCACGGTCGAGTCTGCTATGCGATTGGTTGCAGGAACGGCCAGAAGTATGGGTATCACAGTTAAAGGTGACTTTCCCGCATAATCATTAAAAACTTCAATTAACTATGGCAAAATTAACAAAAAACCAGAAATTGGTGGCTGAGAAGATTGAAGCAGGGAAAGCTTACACCCTCAAAGAGGCTTCGCAGCTGGTCAAGGACATCACCACGACCAAGTTCGATGCTTCTGTTGATATCGACATTCGTCTGGGCGTAGATCCCCGCAAGGCCAACCAGATGGTACGTGGCGTTGCAACGCTGCCTAATGGAACGGGTAAGGTCGTTCGCGTGCTGTGTCTCTGCACTCCCGATCAGGAAACCGCCGTTAAGGAAGCAGGTGCTGACTACGTAGGTCTGGATGAGTACATCGACAAGATCAAGGGCGGTTGGACTGACGTTGACGTCATCATTACCATGCCCTCCATCATGGGTAAGATTGGTGCTCTCGGCCGTATCCTCGGTCCCCGTGGCCTTATGCCTAACCCCAAGAGCGGCACCGTGACCATGAACCCTGCACAGGCTGTAAAGGAAGTCAAGCAGGGTAAGATTGATTTCAAGGTTGACAAGACTGGTATCGTGCATACTTCCATTGGTAAGGTGTCCTTCTCTGCTGAGAAGATCGCCGAGAATGCCAAGGAATTCATCAGCACGATCATCAAGCTGAAACCCGCTGCAGCCAAGGGTACTTACATCAAGAGTATTTATCTTTCAAGTACGATGAGCCGTGGTGTCAAGGTTGACCCGAAGGCCGTTGACGAAATTTAATTTTTAAGACGTAACAATCATGAGAAAGGAAGATAAAGCCCTCATTATCGAACAGCTGGGCCAAACCCTCAAGGAGTATCCCCACTTCTATCTCGTGGATGTCACGGGTATGAACGCAGGTCGCACAAGCGCTTTGCGTCGCCAGTGCTTCAAGAACGAGGTGAAGATGGTGGTGGTGAAGAACACCCTCCTTCACAAGGCTTTCGAGGCCAGCGAGATCGACTATTCACCACTCTATGACAGCCTCAAGGGTACTACTGCTGTCGTCTTCACGAATGTGGCCAATGCACCGGCCAAGATGTTGAAGGACTTCAATGCTAAGAACCCCAAGGGCGTGACGATTCCCGAGCTGAAGGCCGCCTATGCTGAGGAAAGCTTCTATGTCGGAGCTGACCAGTTGGATGCCCTCTGCGCCATCAAGAGCAAGAACGAGGTTATCGCAGATATCGTGGCTATGCTGCAGTCTCCGATGCAAGGCGTTCTCTCCGCTCTCGAGTCTGGAGCCAGCACCATCCATGGTGTCCTCGAGACTCTCGCCGAGAAGGGCGAATAATCAAAACAATTACCCTAAAGTCAAACAAAACAAAAATTTCATAAATTATTATGGCAGACATTAAAGCTATTGCTGAAGAGTTGGTTAACTTGACAGTGAAGGAAGTAAACGATTTGAAGAACCTCCTGAAAGAGGAGTCTGGTATTGAACCCGCTGCAGCTGCTGTTGCTGTTGCTGCTGGCCCCGCTGCCGGCGCTGCTCCCGCTGCTGAAGAGAAGACTGACTTCGACGTCGTCCTCAAGAGCGCTGGCGCTGCTAAGCTGCAGGTCGTCAAGGCCGTCAAGGAAGCTTGTGGCCTCGGTCTGAAGGAAGCTAAGGAGCTCGTTGACGGTGCTCCCAGCACGTTGAAGGAAGGCATGCCTAAGGCTGACGCTGAGGCTCTGAAGAAGACCCTCGAGGAGGCTGGTGCTGAGATCGAACTGAAGTAAGATCATACTCCACCGATTCAAATCGGATTAAATAGGTAGAGAACTCTCTGGTAGAGAGTCCTCTACTTTTTGCGTCTAAAGCACACTATAACGCCCGCAACGCCCTCACCCCCTATCGACAGAATACGTTAACATCACATCATATATTTTTAATGGACAAGATTATCAACCAAAGAGTCAATTTCGCTTCGGTGAAGAATCCGATGGATTATCCGGATTTCCTCGAGGTGCAGCTCAAGTCGTTCAACGACTTCCTACAGCTTGACACCCCTCCCGAACTGCGCAAGAACGACGGCTTGTACAAGGTGTTCTCCGAGAACTTTCCGATAGCCGACACGCGCAACAACTTTGTCCTCGAATTCCTGGACTATTACATTGACCCGCCTCGCTACAGTATGGAAGAATGTCTCGAGCGCGGCCTTACCTATGCCGTGCCCTTGAAAGCCAAACTGAAGCTCTACTGCACGGATCCTGACCATGAGGATTTCGACACCGTTATTCAGGATGTCTTCCTCGGTCCGATTCCTTACATGACCCCTAACGGCACCTTCATCATTAATGGTGCTGAGCGTGTTGTTGTCAGCCAGTTGCACCGTTCACCTGGCGTGTTCTTTGGTTCCAGCCTTCATGCGAATGGTACGCAGCTCTATAGTGCCCGTATCATTCCTTTCAAAGGCTCGTGGATTGAGTTCGCTACTGACATCAATAATCTGATGTACGCCTACATCGACCGTAAGAAGAAGTTGCCCGTTACAACGCTTCTGCGTGCTATCGGTTTTGAGGATGATAAGGATATTCTCGAAATCTTCAATTTGGCTGAAGAAGTGAAGGTCAACAAGACTAACTTGAAGAAGCATCTCGGACAGAAGTTGGCCGGTCGTGTCAAGAAATCGTGGGTTGAAGACTTCGTTGATGAGGATACTGGTGAGGTTGTCAGCATCGAGCGTAATGAGGTTGTTGTTGAGCGCGAGGAGGTTCTCACAGAAGAGAATATGGCTCAAGTGCTCGACAGTGGTGTGCAAACCATCTTGATTCATAAGGAAGACGCCGAAGCCAGTGACTTCAGCATTATCTTCAACACTTTGGCTAAGGACCCCTCCAACTCTGAGAAAGAAGCCGTGCTTTACATCTACCGTCAGCTCCGTAATGCTGACCCGGCCGATGATGCTAGTGCACGCGAGGTTATTAACAACCTGTTCTTCTCGGAGAAGCGTTACGACCTTGGCGATGTAGGCCGTTATCGCATCAACCGCAAGTTGGGCTTGCAGACTGAGCCCGATGTGCGTGTGCTCACACGTGAAGATATTATTGAGATTATCAAATACCTCATCGAACTAGTTAACTCGAAAGCTCAGGTCGATGACATCGACCACCTTTCGAACCGCCGTGTCCGTACTGTCGGTGAGCAGCTCTCTAACCAGTTCGCTATCGGTCTGGCACGTATGAGTCGTACGATCCGTGAGCGCATGAATGTCCGTGATAACGAGGTATTCCAGCCTACAGATCTTATTAATGCTAAGACCATCTCCAGCGTCATCAATTCGTTCTTCGGTACGAATGCACTTTCCCAATTTATGGATCAGACCAATCCGTTGGCAGAGGTAACGCACAAGCGTCGTCTTTCAGCCCTCGGCCCTGGCGGTCTGAGCCGTGAGCGTGCAGGTTTCGAGGTACGTGACGTACACTATACCCACTATGGTCGCCTTTGTCCTATTGAGTCGCCAGAAGGACCTAACATCGGTCTGATTTCATCACTCTGCGTTTATGCTAAGATCAATGAACTCGGTTTCATCTCAACGCCTTATCGTAAAGTAAACGATGGCGTTGTTGACCTTACCGATGCAGGCATCAAGTATTACACGGCAGAGGAAGAGGAAGGTCTCATTATCGGTCAGGGTAACGCCCCTCTGCGCGACAATGGTCACTTCATCCGTAAGGTCGTCAAGTGCCGTCAGGACGATGACTATCCTGTTGTACCTCCAAAGGAAGTCGACTTGATGGACGTCGCTCCGCAGCAGATTGCTTCTATCGCAGCATCACTCATCCCCTTCCTCGAGCACGATGACGCCCACCGTGCCCTCATGGGATCGAACATGATGCGTCAGGCTGTACCTCTGGTTCGCACCGAGGCGCCTATTGTTGGTACAGGTATCGAGAAGCAGGTTTGCGAAGACAGCCGTACGATGATTGTCGCTGAAGGTGCCGGCGTGGTAGACTATGTTGATGCTACTACCATCCGCATCCTTTATGACCGTACAGAAGACGAGGAGTTCGTCTCGTTCGAACCTGCATTGAAAGAATATCGTATTCCCAAGTTCCGTCGTACCAACCAGAACATGACCATTGACCTTCGTCCTATCTGCGAGAAGGGCCAGCGAGTCAAGGCTGGAGATATCCTCACCGAAGGTTATTCGACCGAGAATGGTGAATTGGCACTGGGTCGTAACCTCCTTGTGGCTTATATGCCTTGGAAGGGTTATAACTATGAGGACGCCATTGTGCTCAATGAGCGTGTTGTTCGCGACGATATCCTCACCAGCATCCATGTTGAGGAGTTCGCGCTCGAGGTGCGTGAGACCAAGCGCGGTGTCGAGGAACTTACATCTGATATTCCCAACGTGAGCGAAGAGGCGACCAAAGATCTCGATGAGAATGGTATCATCCGCGTCGGTGCTCAGGTTCTGCCTGGTGATATCCTCATCGGTAAGATTACCCCGAAGGGTGAAAGCGATCCTTCGCCCGAAGAGAAACTCCTGCGTGCCATCTTTGGCGACAAGGCTGGCGATGTGAAGGACGCTTCCCTCAAGGCTTCACCCTCACTCTCGGGTACGGTTATCGACAAGAAACTCTTCTCACGTGTCATCAAGACCCGTTCAGAGAAGCTCCGCGACAAGCAACGTCTGCCTAAGATCGACGAGGAGTTCGAGATGAAGGTTGGTGACCTTAAGGCCATCCTTATTGACAAACTCCTTGAACTGACGAAGGACCTCACGTCGCAGGGCGTTAAAGATTACATGGGTGCAGAGATTATTGCCAAGGGTGCTAAGTTCACCCAAGGCGCTCTTGAGAACCTCGATTATACGGGTGTTCAGTTGAGCGGTTGGACGAGCGACGAGCATGCCAACAGCCTTATCTCGCAGCTCATCATCAACTTCATCAAGAAGTACAAGTTGCTCGATGCCGAGGTGAAGCGTCGCAAGTACGCCATCACCATTGGCGATGAGCTGCCCTCGGGTATCATTCAGATGGCCAAGGTCTATGTGGCTAAGAAGCGTAAGATTGGCGTCGGTGATAAGATGGCAGGTCGTCATGGCAACAAAGGTATTGTCTCGAAAGTGGTTCGTCAGGAGGATATGCCATTCTTGGCTGATGGTACGCCCGTCGACATCGTCCTGAACCCGCTGGGCGTGCCTTCGCGTATGAACATCGGTCAGATCTTCGAGGCTGTCCTCGGTGCTGCCGGTAAGCAACTCGGTGTGAAGTTCGCAACGCCTATCTTCGACGGCGCTTCGCTCGAGGACCTCTGCAAGTGGACTGATAAGGCAGGTCTTCCTCGCTATTGCTCGACGCAGCTCTATGATGGAGCTACGGGCGAGAAGTTCGACCAGTTGGCTACTGTGGGTGTGTCCTACATGCTCAAACTCGGTCACATGGTTGAGGACAAGATGCACGCTCGTTCTATTGGCCCGTACAGCCTCATCACTCAGCAGCCCCTCGGCGGTAAAGCTCAGTTCGGTGGTCAGCGTTTCGGTGAGATGGAGGTCTGGGCTATCGAAGCCTTCGGCGCCTCGCATGTCCTGCAAGAGATCCTCACCATCAAGTCCGACGATGTCACTGGCCGTAGTAAGGCTTATGAGGCTATTGTCAAGGGTGAGCCTATGCCCACACCGGGTATTCCCGAGTCGCTCAACGTGTTGTTGCACGAACTCCGTGGTCTTGGTCTCAGCGTAACACTCGAATAAATGAAAGGAGATTGATAATTGAAAATTCTTTTCATGATTCATCTTTAAACTTTCAACTTTAAACTTTCAACATTAAAGTTATGCCTTACAAGAAAGATAATAAAGTCAAGAATAACTTCACCAAGATCACCATCGGGCTGGCATCACCCGAGGAGATTAAGGAGAATTCCTTCGGCGAGGTGCTGAAGCCCGAGACCATCAACTACCGCACCTACAAGCCTGAGCGCGATGGTTTGTTCTGCGAGCGCATCTTCGGTCCTACGAAGGACTATGAATGCCATTGCGGAAAGTACAAGCGCATCCGCTACAAGGGTATCGTCTGCGACCGTTGTGGTGTCGAAGTCACCGAGAAGAAGGTGCGTCGTGAACGCAGTGGCCACATCGAGCTCGTCGTTCCCGTGGCTCACATCTGGTATTTCCGCAGTCTGCCCAACAAGATAGGCTATCTGCTCGGTATGCCGACCAAGAAACTCGATGCCGTCATCTACTATGAGCGCTATGTCGTCATCAACCCGGGTCCCTTCCTCAAGGAAGAGGCTGAAGGTGTCCACCTTGAGAAGTTCGATCTTCTCTCTGAGGAGGAGTATCTCGATCACCTCGATCGTCTGCCTGCCGACAATCAGTATCTGCCCGATGACGACCCCAATAAGTTCATTGCCAAGATGGGTGCCGAGGCTATCTACGACCTCCTCGTAGGTCTTGACTTGGATGCCCTGAGCTATGAGCTGCGTGATCGTGCCAACAGCGACACCGCCCAGCAGCGTAAGAACGAAGCTCTGAAGCGTCTGCAAGTCGTCGAGAGTTTCCGTGCCAGCCGCGAGCGCAATAAGCCCGAGTGGATGATCATGCGCATGCTGCCCGTCATTCCGCCCGATTTGCGTCCTCTCGTGCCCCTGGATGGTGGCCGCTTTGCTACCTCGGACCTGAACGACCTCTATCGTCGTGTCATTATCCGTAACAACCGCCTGAAGCGCCTCATCGAGATCAAGGCCCCCGAGGTCATTCTCCGCAATGAGAAGCGTATGCTGCAGGAAGCTGTCGACAGCCTCTTTGACAACAGCCGCAAGTCGAGCGCTGTCAAGAGCGAGTCGAACCGTCCTCTGAAGTCCCTCTCCGATTCGGTGAAGGGTAAGCAGTGTCGCTTCCGTCAGAACCTCCTCGGTAAGCGTGTCGACTATTCTGCACGTTCCGTTATCGTTGTCGGTCCTGAGCTGAATATGGGTGAGTGCGGTCTGCCCAAACTGATGGCTGCCGAGCTCTACAAGCCGTTCATCATCCGCAAGCTCATCGAGCGAGGTATCGTCAAGACCGTCAAGTCGGCCAAGAAGATTGTCGATCGCAAGGATCCCGTCATCTGGGACATCCTTGAGCACGTCATGAAAGGTCACCCTGTGCTCCTTAACCGTGCCCCGACGCTGCACCGCCTTGGCATCCAAGCCTTCCAGCCTCACATGATTGAGGGCAAGGCCATCCAGCTTCACCCGCTCGCTTGTACGGCCTTTAATGCCGACTTCGATGGCGACCAGATGGCTGTTCACCTTCCGCTCTCGAACGAGGCTATCCTCGAGGCTCAGATCTTGATGCTGCAGAGCCACAACATCCTCAACCCTGCCAATGGTGCACCTATCACCGTGCCCTCTCAGGATATGGTGCTTGGCCTGTATTACATCACCAAGATGCGTCCGGGTGCTCTCGGCGCAGGTCTCACCTTCTATGGTGCTGAAGAGGCTATCATCGCTTACAACGAGAAGCGCGTCGACGTGCACGCTCCTGTCAAGGTCGTCGTTGTCGACAAGATGGAAAATGGTCAGCTCGGCAAGCACATGGTCGAGACCACAGTGGGCCGTGTCATCGTCAACGAGATCATCCCCGTCGAGGTCGGTTACTTCAACGATGTCATCTCCAAGAAAACCCTCCGTGGCCTCATCACGGATGTCATCAAGAGCGTCGGCGTCGCCGAAGCCTGCAAGTTCCTGGATGGCATCAAGAACCTCGGCTACAAGCTGGCCTACGACGGCGGTTTGTCGTTCAACCTCGGCGACATCATCATCCCCGAGGAGAAGGCTGCTCTCGTACAGCGTGGTAACGACGAGGTCGAGCGCATCATGGGCGATTACAACATGGGTTTCATCACCGACAAGGAGCGCTACAACCAGGTCATCGACGCCTGGACACACGTCAACAACGACCTCTCCGCCGTCCTCATGAAGACCATGCGCGAGGCCGACCAAGGCTTCAATGCCGTCTACATGATGCTTGACTCGGGTGCTCGTGGTAGTGCAGGTCAGATCTCACAGCTCTCGGGTATGCGTGGTCTGATGGCGAAGCCTCAGAAATCGGGTGTTGAAGGTGGTCGTCAGACCATTGAGAACCCCATCTTGGCAAACTTCAAGGAAGGTTTGTCGGTGTTGGAGTACTTCATTTCGACGCATGGTGCTCGCAAGGGTCTTGCCGATACCGCTCTGAAGACGGCCGACGCCGGTTATCTCACCCGCCGTCTGGTTGACGTGGCGCACGACGTGGTCATCACCGAAGAGGACTGCGGAACGCTGCGTGGACTGGTATGCCGTGAGGTGCGCAACAACGATGATGTGGTGGCTTCGCTGAAGGACCGTATCATCGGCCGTGTGTCGGTTCACGATGTGGTGAATCCCACCACGGGAGAAATCATCGTCGAATCGGGCGAGGAAATCACCGATGCCGCCGCCGAGCGCATTGACGCGCTCCCGATCGAATCGG
>JAEEGL014443282.1_pt1 | contig 10067 bp, 7 predicted proteins | sample 9134231 | NCBI WGS metagenome assembly JAEEGL01 (sample SAMN16246548, study PRJNA631951) | gut metagenome | biome: gut microbiome; feature: rumen; material: fiber-attached | host: Bos | place: Iran: Karaj | collected 2018-10 | reverse complement strand
TGGCGTTGGATGGCACACCAAACAAATCTAAATTGGGTGCAAATGCAATATTGGCGGTATCGTTGGCTGTGGCGCATGCTGTGGCAAACGCGAAACAATTACCACTGTATAAATACCTAGCGGAAATATACGGCACAAAAAATCCATGCGTATTGCCCCGCCCCATGATGAACATCATTAACGGTGGCGCACACGCGGACAACGGTTTAGATGCCCAAGAGTTTATGATTATTCCAAACGGTGCAAAATCTGAATTCGAAGCAATCCGCATGGGCAGCGAAGTATTCCATCACTTAAAAAGTATTTTGAAACGCGGTAAGAATTCGACAAATGTTGGCGACGAAGGTGGCTTTGCGCCGAATTTCAATTCAACGCGCGAAGCATTAGACACCATAATGACCGCTATTCGTGATGCGGGGTATCAACCAAGCACCGAAATATCAATCGGATTGGATGTCGCATCTTCTGAATTTTATCACGACGGCAAATATTCTTTCGAAGGCAAAGAGTTGTCATCTGATGAAATGATTGCGTTTTACGAAAAATTAATTTCTGAATACCCGATTATTTCAATCGAAGATGCTTTGGCCGAAGAAGATTGGGACGCATGGAAAATACTGACACAAAAAATCGGCGACAAATGCCAGTTGGTCGGTGACGATTTGTTTGTGACAAATCCGGCGCGACTGGAACGCGGGATTAAAATGGGTGTTGCAAACGCAATTTTAATCAAAGTGAATCAAATCGGGTCTTTGACCGAAACACTGCGTGCAATCAAAATGGCACAAGATGCAAAATACGGTGTCGTTATTTCCCACCGCAGTGGTGAAACCGAAGATACGACTATTGCTGATTTGGCGGTGGCAACAAATGCCGGACAAATTAAAACCGGATCCATGTCCCGCACAGATCGCATGGCAAAATATAACCAACTGATAAGAATAGAAGAAGAACTGGAAAATTCTGCGAAATATGGTATATAATAAATAAAAAGGGACGGGGGACCAAACACCCCCCGCTTGATAAAATGGTCCCAGAAAACATTATCATAATAAAATACATTGTGGCGGCGGTCTTGGTTGCCTTAATCTTCTGTGCGCCCGCATATCTGGCGCGCCAGACGAAAAAGGATAAAACCGAAATGACCAAAATCCGCATTGGCAGTTGGTTACTGGGCTGGTCCGTAATTGGATGGATTTGGGCGCTGTTTTCTGCAATAAAGAAATAGAATAGTAAAATGACGGGGCAAAATGCCCCGTCATTTAATTACTTTTAGATGTTTGAACAACCTCTATCTGTCGAACCCTTCTGGTAATTCACCCAAACGTGCTGATAACTCACCGCGAATATCAACCTTCGCGACAGATTTAAAAGCAACCGTACGACGGGCCCGATTAAAGTCTTTTACAACATTATCAGTCATGTTTCTACCTCGATTCAAGACATCTCTCTGACAACCCAACTATATACATATAATTGTTTTTGTCAAGTATTTTATTCTCTTGGTCTAAACACCCCTACATATCACACCCATATTCACCACAAGTGCCGTTGGAATATCCGCCAACTTCGACAGCGACCGGATTTCCACCTGGTTCATCGGTTGTGTAATGTGTTTCTTTGACCACGCGAACACGGCGGTTTGCCGCATTCGGCGTATTATCCGGTGTCGGAACCGCCAAATCTTCTTCACCGCTTGACACAGCAACTATCTGGCTGGCTGGGATACCGTATTGGATTAACATCTTTTGAACCGCTTCGGCACGACGACCACCCAAGGCATAGTTATAGCTCTTGCTGCCGGCGGTGTCGGTGTGCCCAACCACAGAAACCTTGATATTCTTGTTCGCTTGGGTTGCCGATGCCAACTTTTCAATCAAATCACGATATTCCGGTTTGATTATAGCCTTGTTAAAGTCAAAGCGCACTTCGAACACTTCTTCCATAACATGTTGTTTTGGTTCCAGCGGAATCTGTTGCACTTTGATCATGGTCTTTTCGCCCGCCGCCGCTTGCAATTTATCCAAGCGTGCGTTAATCGCCGCCAATTCTTGGCGCATAGCCATCATCATGTCAATGAACTCTGCGCGGGTCACCAAATCTTCGTTTGGACAATTACATGGTTCTTGGACAACAGGTTGCGGACAAGGTTGCTGTTTGCAAACGCGATATGCACACTGACAATTCTTGGCCTCTCTGTTTGTGGTGCTTGTGACCGTCTTGTCGCCACCATAAATATTCTGATTGAATACCATCGGTTGCACAGGTTCTGGGCTAATCAAGTGTTCTGGAACATTTACATTATTAACAATGATAACCCCTTCGCGCGAACGAGACGAATTGCTCATCGCTTGCATATTACGTGTTTCCGGATAGTATTCACCGGCACTGCGACGATAATCTTGAACAGCGAATTCATTTGTCACAGTCTCCACAGGTTGTGGTTCAACCTTGTTTATAATTTTGCCACCACGGCAATCACGCAATGCGACCATTGCTTTTTTGTAACGATCGCGACATTGACGCGCAGTTGCTTCTTGACCACTGGCGGTTGCAGACAACCAACAATCGTATTTCGCTTGAACTTCAGCAGCCAATTCCGGTTGCAAATCACTTGCATCATTTCTTAACTGATCCATCAGTTCGTTATATGCAGTGTATAATTCAAACCCTGTCTGTTCATCATCAACCGGCCAATTCTCCATTGTTTCAGGGAACGGCAATTCACCAGAAAATGCAGCAACTGCTTTCTGGGCAAACAATTCACCCATATCTGGATAGCCACTTGTCCGTGCGTTATAAATCGCATAAGAACGATAATTCATTGCCAGTTGATTCAAAAAGGAATCTTTATGTGGTGCAGAATAAACGTCCAAACGTTCGACATAATCGACGGTCGGTGTTGGTGTGTCATACGACATTTCGTCTGTATCACGCGCACACGCCGCCACCGCGACCAAAGATACCACGGCCAACGCCCTGGAAATAAAATATGTTGCAGAACAAGTTTTGTTTTTCATAAAGTGTCCCCTTTCCTAATCTTTGGTATTATACGATTTTTCATAAAATTAGTAAAGCATAAAAAACAATGTGGAATCGTTATTATCTAATTTTTATTTTTCTATGAACTGTGATGCAATGGAACCCAACGAAGACAACCCACTATTTAAACTTCCACCATTTTGGGTAATATTGCTAACCGTCTGCATAATCGCCGCTGTATCGGTCTTTTTCCCGACATTACCCATCGCGGTTGTCAAGAACTCGCCCCACATTTGTTTTTTCTTCTTATCAATCTTTACATCTGAACATCTGTCGGCACGATCCATCAGTTTCGCCACCATAGTAGCGTTATCACTGCGAACATAATCAGCAGGACCGAAATCAATCAGATTAAAAACTTCGTAAACATTAGATGTTGTTTTAACATTTTTTCCGCATTGGCTTGTTGGCGATCCATCTGGACAATATGTCGCTTTGCTGGCCTTTGGGAAATGATACCAAACCATTTGGCTGTCCGATGCACCAAAAGATTCATAACAAACACTTCCGATATCCGTTGCTGCAAATCTACTGACAGACGCTGCATAAGTATCGTTGTTCAAGCACCGCGATTTACCCAATCTTCTGAACGCTTCTTCGTCGGTCACCGAACCAGTTTTCGCCCATTCCTTTATCAAATTATTTACGGCTTCAATTTCTGCACTGGACGGCTCACATTCTGCATCCAAAGTACGCTGTTTTGAATTCAATTCTTGAACTTGGGTTACCAAGGTTAACACCGACGGCACCAAACTGCCTGTGGCGTTGGATGCGCTGGATTCTTGTGTTGTGACGGGTGCCGCTTTTTTAATAGCAACCGCCCCCATGGCCGAACCTGCGGTCATGCACAACACCAATGCAACAAATGATGCAAGATTTTTTTTCATCTCTCTTTCTGATTATTATATCACAAAATACGCATCTCTCAAATATAAAAATTGCTTTTTATTATCTGTCGCGCTAAACTGACACTTGATATGACTGACAGTCGCACTTTTATAATCTTTTCTAAACACCGCCGTCTGCAACGTTTGTGGCAGTTCTTTTTCACAGGCTGGGGCTTGGTAATGGTCGCGGCATTGGTTGCAGGTGCATTGTTTACGCATCAATTACTTTGGACACCTATTTCCGCAGTTAATATGAAAGATATTGCGACAAATCAATTTAAAATGACCGACGCATCTTTTTCTGGGGTTGATCGCGACGGTAATCCTTTTCAGATTCATGCCGAAACCGCACGTCAAGAATATGATCAACCCGACGTTATCTATTTGGATTCTATTCGCGGGAATATCACGCGCAAGATTGACGGCAAATTGGAAAAAAATGACGTGTCCGCACGCCAAGGAAAATATGATATCAAGGCAAAGCGGGTCACACTTATTGGCAATGTTCGCATGGATTCATCAACCGGCGACAAAGTATTAACAGATGAAATGGTGATAAAATTATGAAACAGTCTGTATTGCGTGTTGAACATTTATCAAAATCATACGGCAAACGTATGGTTATTCGCGACATATCAATGATTGCACGTCAAGGCGAATCGGTTGGTCTGCTTGGACCAAACGGTGCCGGCAAAACGACCGCGTTCTATTGCATAACGGGCCAGTTAAATGCAACCGGTGGTCAAATATTCTTGAACAGCCAAGATATTACTCACTTGCCATTCTATCAACGTTCACGTTTACATATCGGCTATTTACCCCAAGAAAACAGTGTTTTTCGTGGGCTGACCGTTGAACAAAATATTATGGCAATATTGGAAGTTGTTGAACCCAGCAAAAAGAAACGTCAACAAAAACTGGACGCACTGTTGGACGAATTTGCTATATCGGCTTTGCGTCGCAGTCCCGCAACCGCGTTGTCTGGTGGTGAACGTCGTCGTGTTGAAATTGCGCGCGCATTGGCAAACGATCCAAAGTTTATTTTGTTGGATGAACCGTTTGCTGGAATTGACCCAATCGCTGTTAATGAAATTCGTTCATTGGTGTCGCAATTAAAGAATCGCGGTTTGGGCGTTATTATCACCGACCATAATGTTCGCGAAACATTGGGTATCACCGACCACAGCTATGTCTTGCATGATGGCAAGATTTTAAAGCACGGCACCACAGATGAAATTATTTCCGACGAACGTGTTAAGAAAGTTTACCTTGGCGAAGATTTCGTGATGTAAAAATTACGATAAAAAATCCGCCCCAGTTTTCACGACGACAAGGATTTCGTGAAAACTTTAACGGGGCGGCGCTTTAGGGACACACCTAAAGAAACTTACTCTTCACATGCTCCATATGATACTGCAACTGGTGCATTTTCAACGCACGCACTGCCTGAAACTTTGCATGCTGAACGAATTAATGTTATCGTTCCTTTTGGACTTGTCATATAATTCAAAGCAGCATTTTTGCATTGATTCAAATCAGTATATTCCGAGCATGACTTTCTCCAAGTCTTACAATCAACCGCAGTTCCTGTTGGCACAACGGTATCTGGCAAATGCAAATCCCATTTAACATAGAAATCTTTCAATGTGTTAATAGAATGAGATTTACCATACGCAACCGTATTCAAACCATCACCAACACGGCAACTGATATTGTTCTTTTCAATGAATGCGGTAATCGCAGTTGCCAAACCACCGGTACCGGCACCAATCGCGGCACCAACTGGGATTGTTGTTCCATAGTTAGATTTTTCACCACGCAATACCGACAATTTGTCAAATGTGGCGCGCAATTCTTTCAATTTTTGGCTTAACGCCTTTCCTTCGCCACAATCACCAGCATTGCATTGCAAGAATTCACGCAAACTATAGGCATCACTTGGCAATTCTGCTTCACATGGGGTTTCTTTGTATTCAATAACAACCCTATCTTTATCTGTCATTATTTCAAAACCCAAACTTTCCAAAGCACTTATGCATGCATCCTTGGTTTTGAACCCTTCTTCAAAGCAGAACCTTTCACATACTTCCCTACCTATTTCTTGACTGCCACTAAGAGAACCAAGGAACTCCTGGATAGAAGCGTCATCCCCCTCATACTTAAAATCAAAAAGACATTTAGATTCTATTGTTTTATTGCATTCCGTTCCCAATAACAAATCATCATACAGTGCCATCAAGTCTTCGCATTCGCCTTCGCCCAGATTGCCTGCACGAACATCCATGCCAAGATATATGTTCAAAGCTTGCACTGTGCTTGAACTCTTTGACAAACCTCTCAGTTCTTCGTTCAAAGTTTTCAATGCAGATTTGTTTCTGCAATCGAATGCACGTTTACCATGACCCGCCAATGCACCAATCCCAGCACCAGCCAACGTTCCACCACCGATACCAACGACCGCGGCGGTTTTCGTGTCATTCATCAATGGGAATCCAAACAAATCTTTGTTGCAACTGAATGTATCGCCGGCTGCGCGCCACACTTCTGCGGGGTCATCATTACCCAATGCGCCAAACAACCAACTGTTTTTGATTTGTTCGTCTTTGTTATATGCTGCGACACGCAGATAGCATGTTGCCGTTGTTGCATCCCAACGCGCATAATGACCGCGTGAACCATCAACACCCGAATTGCCATAGTTCAATTCAGCACCCTGTGGGTTATTCTTGATTAACACCCCACCCTGTTGATTATTGTATGCACCAACACGATTGTTGTATTCAGCCGTTGTCACACCGTTATTAGCGACCGCTGCAAAAGATGGACCGTATGTATTAACATCCAACAAACGACATGTGTTTTCCGCTTGGTTCGGGGTTAAACCAGTTCTGCGCAAAACAAAGTTATAGTATTCTGGTTGGACTTTACGTGAATTGAAATCAAGCCACACATCCGCAGTTGCACGATAAACGCGTCTGCAGTTGCGACGAACTTCGACAATGCACTTTTCAACCTGTGTCGAACACAGACCCATACCATTCATAATTGAATGACGCATGTCTTCGTTGAACAAATCGTTCATACCGTTCGGCAACGCACCATTATTAATACACGCCATAACATCATTCATACAGTTATCAACTGTATATTCAGAATTGCGCACACCACCGTCCGGACATTCCGGTTTTGGTTCCGGTTCCGGCTCTGGTTCTGGTTTTGGATCCGGTTTCGGTTCTGGTTTTGGTTCCACATCTGGCTTTGACGGCACCTTATCCGTCGTAATATTAGCCGGATTAATAGTCATAATCGGCATAGACGGCATACGCCCAGCCATCAATGTCGCACGATTTGCCGCACGAACATCTGCCGCTGAACGCGGTGTTGATTCCACAGCGAAAGCCGTACAAACAACGGCCAAGACACTGAAACCGGCGAACATTGCGCCGAACAATTTTGCTGATTTTTGCATCAGAAAGCCACCCATTTTAAGTACTTTAATTATACCACAAAAAAGGCCAAAAAAAAGTTTTTTTACCATTTTATTTCGCATTTTATTAAAAAAACATAGATATTGACAAAAACGTCAACCTGTCTATAATAAAAGTATGTTGGTATGGACCAAAGATTTTTATGATTCTCATAAATACGCAATCCTGTGGACTGTGGTATATGTTATTATCACATGGGCCATTATGCAGTATATGTTTAACTTTAACATATTCTCGGCTTTGCGTTGGCACCAGTTGATGCACTCTCACCTGCATGGGTTTGCCGGTTTAGTATTTGGTATTCTGATTTTGGCAATGGTTCCGTTGTATGTCGCAACGACTGTTATGGTTATGCGCAAGAATGAACCCTTGTTTAATTTCAAACTTACAATGCCACAAATAGTAAAAGATGCATTTGTTCAACCACCAATGCCCGAACCTGCACAAACAAAAACCACCACCACAACAACACAAACCACGACAACGGATGTTGTCGTTGAAACCGCACCCGCTGCGCCGGCACCGAACCCTGAACCGAAACCAGAGCCCGTTCCGGATGTGCTTCCTGCGGAATTAAGGGTTGCATATTCGCGCGCACGTGAACACACCACACGCGCACAAACACCTGCATTTGATTTGGGCAATGTGACCAAGGTGGCACCACCCGCCCCAACACCAATCAAGATGGTTCCAGAACCCGCATCGGAACCAGAACCCGAAATGCCAATTCCAACTGACTTTGACATAGAAGAAACATCAAACATCGTAAATGATGCGCCGGTGTTCACCACATTAAACTTTGACGAAGATGATGCAAATTATGACGAAGAAGAACCAACACCTGAAATCACAGATATAAAAACAACAACAAACGACAATGATGTTGTCGCAAAATACCTTGATACAAAATCCATACCATATAAAACAGACAACGAAGTTATCGTGACAAACAAATTTGCAATTGTATCACATACCGATTCGGATTTTTGGGTTGCTGATAACGAATCGTGGTTCGCCGCTGGCAAAATTAGAAAGTCGCCAATTGCATCTGTATTAAATGTTGCAAGTGCAAACAAAGTTCAACCAGTCTTGTATTTGGGCGCAGATAATATAATGGATATAGATGATTTGCGTAAACAATGGGAAAAGTCCGGCATACTTATCATCACAGATTTGAAAGATTTGATATAAAAACACCGCCCGATTGGGCGGTGTAGTTTTATAACAATTTCACTTCATCTCTAACTTCTTTTGGTTCTTCCCAAGTTTCACAATAATTCTTCTTTACCTTTGCACAGGTTTTATATGTTCTAATCCTTGTGCAAACACCAGTTGCAGGATCAAATTGTGTACTTATTTCTTCCTGATAATTCCAATTCTCAACATCCGCCTTTCCTACTGGTGATGATGCACTTGTAGCAAGAGCGACAGCACCAATGACCCCTATTGGTCCTGTAAGTGCCGCACCAAGAGTAGCCGCCAATGTGACGCCTATCCATTTGCCAGTATTTGAAACCTTTGGTGATACAGCTGACGAATTAGCCAAAGAGCCCCTACTTCCCCATGCATTACAGATTTCTTTTGCCGATTCAAGCGCGATATTCTTATCAATACGTTCCGCTGCTTTGACTTGGTCTTTCATCATACGCGCAACTTCACTGTCATATCTTTTATTATAATTTTCGCGCGCATTTTTAAGTGCCGATAAAGCAATCGTCTGACGCATTTGTGATGTCAGGTTCGGAAAACGACCCAAACCGCGCCCTTGCTGACCAAACGATTTATCGTCATTACCAATCTTCATACCTTGGACACGACGACCCGTCATACAGTATTGCACAGTTGGATCCGATTCGATTGCATCAATCGCAGTATTAACCGCATTTATCAACGCACGCATTTCCATACCATATACGCGTTCAGTAATTATCGTTCTATTTTCTTCATTAACAGGGATACCCGCATTTTCTAATGCAGCGACATATTCTTCTTCGGTTGTAAATGCGCAATCAGATACACCATTACCGCCATCTTTGCAAGTATATGCTATATCACCCCAATACATTGTTCCGGACAATTTTCCAGCCCAACCTATTGCACCATTTCCGGGGTTCATCAAATCGTATTCGCTTATACCATCCAACGAATCCATACACACCGGTCCCCAATCCAGTGTATTATTCGATTCATTAATGCCAGTATACTGACAAATCTGATATTTAAACGAACGGGTGCCGGTACCACTGTCAACCGCTAAACCGTTACAGTTTTCAGTATCGCCACAGACCTTTATCATTGCTTCATTCGCAGCATTTTGACAACGCGACAACATTGAATTATCAATGTTCAACATAACCCCTTGGACCATCGTTGCAATTACGTCATAAACCGCCGATCCACGAATTTCTGTTTCGCCATAGACCATTTGGCACCCAAGCAATTTTTCATACGGACACATACGCATAATTGCATCTGTATCCAAACCAACACATTGTGAATAATCCGAACCGCAACGATCTTCGGATTGCAAACAAGCCTTTACTTCGCGGGTGCATGAATCAACACGCATAGAAGCAAGTCGCGCAACTATAAAATCCCAAATCTGTGATTTTTCCGCTTTGGATGCGCTTGATGCATCAATGCCACATGC
>JAEEGL012714939.1_pt1 | contig 10067 bp, 7 predicted proteins | sample 9134231 | NCBI WGS metagenome assembly JAEEGL01 (sample SAMN16246548, study PRJNA631951) | gut metagenome | biome: gut microbiome; feature: rumen; material: fiber-attached | host: Bos | place: Iran: Karaj | collected 2018-10 | reverse complement strand
TCACCATTCAGGCGATATTGTGATAGTTCATCAATGAGTTCCACAACCTTTTTCTTATCATCCCTGTTGCTCACCATCTTATACAATTCCACCAATTTTCCCTCAAACACATAATTTCTGGTATTCCTCACATGAAACACCCTATACAATATATCATCTGTCGACCAGCAGAATGTATTCACCCCCTCAGCAATATTCTTAATACCATTACCCTCTTTGTCCAAAGCGATAATTGTTCCCCATTCGGGCTCCATATCTGTAAGCAGGAAATGAGAATGTGTGGCTATAATAAAATGACAGTCACGATAGCCTCTGAATATTTTCTGCAACCACCCAATATAACTCATCTGCCAATTGGGATGTGAACTGTTTTCAGGCTCATCTACCAAAATTAGACAGTCAGACTCGATAGATGACATGATGCTGATGAATTGGCATAATTGCTGTGTCTCGCCCGAACTACTCTCCACAAAGTCATATCCTTTCTCATTCCCTTGTTTATAAACTTTAAACTCAGGAAACGTAAGAATATCAAGATTGGACAATAGCCTTATCACCTCATAGTCATCAACCAGTGTATTATTCTCATCAAAAACATTATAGACCAGAAGATTATTACGACTCACTTCTTCATTATTGGCACATCTCCTGAGAAAACTGCATACCAGTTCTACCTTCTCAGAATCATTGCTCAATGCATTATAATACTTCGTGCCCCATACCTCTCCTGTACGCCCTTGGAAATAATCCTTCCAGTTGGTATAGATATCGTTCATTAGTTCCGGGGTAATATCTGGACGTAAGAACACACCCTTATACCTAAACCGATAGCTTATTTCCAAATGTGACTGAAATCCTAATTCTGAAAGAATGTGGGAAATATCTTCCCTTGTCGTATGCTTATGGGTTAAACTGTCTGTAATGCCATCAACGGCCTTTCTGACTATAGTCCTGGTTCCTGTTGTACTTGGGGTTCTTTCACTCCTGACACCTCTATAATAATAGATCCCTGCTGATGGTGTAGGAAACTTGTCGGCAATAGTCATTGAACTTGCTATAATTCTTTGAGGCAAGCGGATGTCCTGCCAACTGGCTTGTTGATTATCCACTTTGAGCAAGTATGCATGTTCTACATTCCGTCCCACAGGCGTCATGTCTGTGTGAATATTTGTGATAACATACTCATGTCCATTAAGATAATACCTTATACCAAACCGATATTTCAATTCTGGTATTTTTACATTCTCATCGCTATGGATGTTGGCCTCTATAGTCCTGAATATCTCGACTATTGCGCGAAGAAAGTAACTTTTACCAATACCAGTCCTGCCTATAATAACCGATGTACGATTCCCTGTTGGATGTGCCTGATGAACATCTCTGTCACTGAAACTAATATCAGCATATCCAAAAATAGGATGCTTGTGGATTGTAACATTTATTAGCTGAAACATATTATTACTCTTTATTATGCCACCGTTCCCTACGGTTTTCCGTAGGGCAAATTAACCTCTCATACTCCTCATCTCCCCCTCCACCATCTTCATCAGCTTCGGCATCATCCCCTCAATCTTCGGACACTTCACCTTGCCATATCGGTCAAAGTCCATATTGTCCAGGAGTGCATTTACCAACTCCTCATCCATGTCCCCACCATACCCAGCTGCAACGACAGCGATAGCAGCGAGTTTACTTGCACCCTTATCACCTCTTAAATGCGAACTGTTCAGTATCATGGGCAGAGTCTCATACAGCACATTGCAATAATGCAGCATCTCCATGAAATCCTCGGTGTCCTGAAGATAAGCATCAAGCATCTCTTCTTGATACTGTCTTAACAAAAGAAAAAATTTCTCCTTCCTCATCTTACCCTTCAGGCACTGAGACTGTGTCATCACCCAAAACAGCGCATGCGACAGCACAATCCTATCTTCAGAACGATGATAGTAGAATAAACTTTCCTCTTCTGACGACCACGTTTCATGCAGTTTCTGCTCCATTTCTGAGATTCTCTGCTTACGAATCTCCATCAGCTCAACTTTGCTTATATTCGCCATATCCGATTCTTATTAAAACACAAAAACGCATCGTCAGCATCAATCATCTTAATCCTAACGATACGTTCATCTATCTCCATCACCAAAATGTCTTTACCTCTACACTATATTCATTGTCCTCGGTTTCAGTATCTTTCCCCCAATCACTTTCGAAGTAACAAGATGCAGAAACTGCATGGGCTGCGTATTCAAGAATTCACTGATAATCCAAAGTTCTTTCTCAGACAAAAGACTGTCAAACAAAAAAGGATAGTACCTAGTGATTGAGCCAAAGAAGAACATCAGATTATAAATGATAGACTCTGTGCGTATTCTTGTAGTGTTTGCTGTGACATACACTCTATATTCACTACCGTCCGTAAAGTACCAAATGCCCTTGTTCCCAACTATATATGATAAATCATAAAAGTTCTGCCTTGTGGGGCTATATGTTGCCATAACAATATTCTCTGTCCAGTAATATAAATGAGTTACACCGTCAGGTTGTACTTCGTCCACAACATGATAGCCTGCCGCATTTAGTTGGGTCATAAGTGTTGCATCACACCTAGGTATCAACGCCTTAAAAGTTAGATTTTTACCATCTCTCCATAGCTGGATATCTTCTATGCGGACATATTCTTCCTTCATGTTAAATGTCTCACAATAAGTTCGATGTATGCCTATACACGACTTTAACAAATCCTTAATTCCAAGGTCGTATGTTGTTCCATGCGCCAAAGGAGGAATGTTATCACCCATCAGAGTCATAAACTCAGGACAGACCTGAACACTTGCACCGCCAATAGCATGAATGCCCACTCTCATAGAACTAAGTTTAGAACCAGCACTCACACCAAGATGGTTAACCCCATGTTGATATGATCTGGCCTCACCTTGGTAGTTCTCAAGATTGATTACAATCTTTACGAAGTTTAGAAATGAATAGTAATATAACAATGGCTGTGACCGAATAGGCGCTTTTTCAGCCGTTTTATAAAAATACTGAGCTTGGTCTAGTAAGGATAGCAAGAAATCCTTGTTAACCCCGCTGTTTTTCTTTTTATACATTCTGATGATATAGTTCCAAAACGCCCAAATATCAGACACCCTCAACCTTTCATTCTTCACAAGATATTCAGTTGAGTGATCTTTCGTAAAGAGCGGGAAGCCATATTTACTCTCTATTCCAACCATTCCCTTATTTCTTCAAAAAATCCGTTATTGAGGATATTGTCTTTACCCCATCCACGAAACTATAATAATCACCCACTTCAACAAGCGGAATATTGATGGTAAAATTCTTACGCAGGAATGTATAGTTGTTCAAAACCTCTACATACATATCCAAAGAAAAAGGTTTAAATGTCCTTCCTTCCATTAGTGAAAAAGAAGAATAGTCTGGCAACACAAGAAATTCAACCGTCTGAGCCTGTTTGTTCCCATACATCATTTTAATGTCTCTTAGTTCCGAGCTGAATAACATTAGCTGGGAATACCAGTCCACATTTTTATACCCATTGTCTTCCACAGCCTGCACTATTCCTTTGTCTAACTTGTCGTGTGGATAGTCATCTCTAGGAATCCCGTTTAGATAATAGTTCAACCGTTCCATATCTGTCATTTCATCATGCCCCTTCATCCTATAGGCGATCGACAAATCTCTCAGATAAACAATTTCTGCATTATAGGTTGTTCCATTAAAATCTTCTGTAAAGCGAACATGTTTAACCACCTTACAGTTTGTGGTCTCCAACATTCTTATTGTCTCGTCCGAAGATTTTATAATATCATAAATGTAATTCCTGTTCTCTTCATTCATCGCAACAAGTGTCACATCTCTTTCAATAGTAGGTGCACCAAACCGCCATGATACAACAACACCTATCGAAACGTTTCCTTCCTCATCATTTACAGCAATCACAACAGGAATATTCGGAGCACCTCTCAACTGCATTATAGGTCCAAGCTTTGCCTGGTATTCTTCAATGCCGTTTGTGTTCCCTTCGATACATTTTAATGCGAACTTCAAATCTGAGTTAGGTATTTTCACAATGAAGTCCGACACTTCGGTTGGAATATCAGCCACATTCTTCCTTCCCCAGTATGCTCTGATTGCTTGTTTTATCTCCATACTTTATTCTATATCAGACAGTGAGTAGACTCTTGTACGCTGCTTTCTTGTTCTTTGCATCCAGACTGTCCCAGTATGCCATCACATCATTTTTAATTCGCAACACATTATCCAAATTTGCTTCTTTATCATCTAACGACAAGACGCAATCTGGTGCTATCGTTGATATTTTTTCCTTCCCCGTCATTGTTGGGGTAATATATAGTGTTGCAGTATCAATATGAACGCCGCCCACATAAGTCGGTATAGGCTTCTTGTGCAGCTGTAAATATTTATCTTTAGGCACGGTAACATGTAAGTGTTTCCTTTTGGTCAATTCAGATGTTGTAGCTTTCACCTGAACCATAAAAGGATAGGAGTTCTCTGCGTCGTTTATCTCAACATAGAAATCAACGACAGGAAACTTCTCACCAAGAAAAACCACTCGAAATGCTTGAAGGTATTCCAATATTGCTTTTGCAATATTCTCACCACTCGCGCCTATACCATTTTTACTAATTGGCAAGTTATGACGTTTACATAAGTCGATGTAATCACTCATAATCAAAGGTTATAATAATCTTTTGGTCGCCTCTGAGGAACGAAAATATATGAACAAAACTGCCAAATAGCAGATAATATCCGTTTTATCCGTGTCATCTGTCCCAATCGTTCAATCCTTGTTCGTATTCAGAAGTTATACACCACATCCACCGTATTCCCGCTACTTCCTACAGACACATTACTGCCCTTGCCAAAGCACAAATCACTCAACCACCACGTCAGTTCCGCTGCACCGATACCAACACCTGCACCGGCAACCACATCATACCAATGATGCCGCTTACTGGCAATGCGCTCTATACCCACTGCCGTTGCCGCTGCATAGCCAGCAATTGGAATCCAGATACAATCCTTGCGGAACTCCTTATCTATCGACCTTGCTGCAGCGAAGGCCATCGCTGCATGTCCCGAAGGGAACGATTTGTTATCAGAATGGTCAGGCCTTTCCTCCTTTACGACCTTCTTAAGAACGGACTTCACACCATAAGCCACAACTACCGATGCCCCTGTATTAAATATGAAGCGAGGCCAGTTGTGACCACCTTCCCAATGCGATACCGTTCGCTTCTCGCCCGGTTTATCCCATGTATTCCGTCCAAACTCGTATTGTATACCAACATTCAGATCAAACCAACCGTTGCTACCAGAACTTTCAGAATTGACAACTTCATTTCCATCTCTAAACTCCGAAGATGTAAACTGATAAGCCAAATCTGCAAACAGTTTCACCCTGTCACTCAGCCTAAACGTATGTTCTGTGCCTAAACCCACAAGAGGCGAACCTGTCGAATGTTCCAGATTACTGTCTAGTCCAGCCCTCGGAAATACAATCGCATTCCAAAAGCGATTCTTATCATATTCTCCAAAGAGGTTATGCAGATTGAACAGTGCATCCGCATATCCTGCAATATAACCACCGCCTTTATGATTACTGCCAGGCTGACCTTCACTATCAAGCCACCTTAAATGATTATTACCAACGATGCCGTTCTGCCAGTTAAACCCGACACGAAGTCCGTATTCTGGTGTAAACCACTTTCCAAGTCCGAGATTGACACCAAATGTCTTACCATTCGGGAATACATCCGAAAAATTTTCACCATACGCATTAATAAGCGACATGCCCAAGCCTACTTGCGCAAACCAGTTATCCCAGAAGGAGTTCAGCACCACAGCATTCTTATCATGCTTTTCCTTTTCATACGCCCGATAAAAACCCTGTTTCCCAAGATTCAGCTGCATGCCAACATCGATTGTAAAGTAGCCGTTGCTTCCTGATCCGGTATCCGTGCCAACACCATTCACACTTGTAATCGCATTATAAGCAATGTCAGTATAGATGCTCCATTTGTCATTTAGCCGGAAAGTATTCCCGATGCCTAAACCTAAAATGGGTGAACCTTTTCCTGAACCTAAATCGAGAAAGGCGCCTGCTCTAGGATATAGTGTCAGCGTCCATATCCTGTCAGGCTTATAATCTCCAAAGAAATTCTGTAGGTCTATCAAGAAATCCCCTGTCAATGTGAGATAACCCTTGTCAAACATCTTCACCCACTCTGCATGGTCACTTTGGAGAAACACATTTTCCAGATTTAGTTTCCCTCTGACTCCGTATTCTGGCGTAAACCACTTCCCTAAAGCCCCGTCTATTCCGAACGATTTTCCATTAGGAAAAACATGAACGAAATTACAGCCATAGGGATTCTGAAGTGACATATCCACACCTAGCTGACCATACCAGTTACTCCAAACAGAGTTTGTCACAAAGGCTGTAGTATCAGCAGCCTCCTTGTTTCCCTCCGCTAGGGCGGGTATTGGCCTTAACCCCATTACAAGAAATAGGTTTATAATGATTAAATACAAACGCTTCATTTTGATATTATCTTCAGTTTCTCAAAATTGCAAATATGAAAAAACAAATAATAACTCATTATAAATCAAGAAATTTGCTCATTCCAAAAAAAATCTGTAAATTTGCATGCTGATTATTATCCAACAAATAACGCTGCATGGGCAAATGTAAACAAATAGTAACCGAAGATTGTGGTATTACCTCGCAAAAACGAGATGAAAGAATAGACTCGTTAAAAGGAGGGCTTATTATTCTTGTTATAGTGGGCCACTTATTAGAATTGAATATTGACTCTTTTGGTTGTAACTACGCTCACAACTTCATATACTTGTTTCATATTCCTCTTTTTGTTTTCATATCAGGCTATGTTAGTAACGTAAACAGCAAACGGTTCTTCGTTAGCACATTCAGCCTTTTAGAAATCTATTTTATATACCAAGTCTTATATTCATTGCAATCATTACCTGCAATTACCATAAATATCTCAAGACCATATCTACATCTTTGGTATCTCCCTTCCTTATTCATTTGGAGAATTATCGACTACTACACTCAAATTTATAAAACAAAATACATTGTTTTATTATCACTGACATGTGCAATATTATGCGGTTTTGTTGAACAAATTTCATACGAATTTACTCTTTCAAGATTAATTGTATTCTCGTTTTATTATTTCTTGGGAAGATTATGCCGCGAAAAGAATGTTGTCAACAAATTATTTGAATTGCCTCATAGGCTCGGATATTGTTTTATTGTCATAACTTTATTCGCATTGCTATTTGTAACAAATTTAGGAAGAGTTGTATATTGTTCACAACCCTATACCATATTATCTTCTAATATTATTACCGGATGTCTAATTCGTATTTCTTATATGATTTACTCAACACTTCTATGTGCTTCTATTATTAATTGTTATAAAGTATCGCTTTTTGCTAATACGGTCGGAAAGAAATCACTGCCCATATACGTATATCATGCCGTTTTAATTTTAATCACAATTTTACTACGCAAATTAATCGACTTCCCTGTAAATTTTGTCACATCTATAATTTCAGCTATTACTTTTGCATATGCGATGATCTTTCTTTCCAAGTTTATTAGATTCAGTATCTTCCTACACCCTATATCTTACCAAATTGGAAAGAAACTACATCTTCTGGTCTAAGTTCTTTCCCTTCTCCTCATGCTCAAAATTAGGGATGAACTCCTTGATGGCATTAACCACTTGGGCTTTAGTAAAGTCTTCTTTAGCAAATATCCCTTCCAACTTCTCAAAGAATCCATTCACTTCGTTCATTTCATGACGGGTGGTCTGCTCTACTACACCAAGGGCCTTGAATCTTTGCATGTCAATTTTCTCTCCTGGCACGTAGAACTCTTCGTATGCTTTCTCACCTGTAGTATCTGAACCGAAGTACATAGTAGGATACTTGTTATCATCCCATCCTAATGCAGCAGCTTTACGTTTAGCTTCATCATCACTGCAGCAAGGGTCTTTCACCAAGCCATTGGCAGTAACGAACTTGTCGCATATACTACTAAAAGTCAGCATCTGGTCTTCTCCCAACTTCGGGAAGAACACCTCTCCTCCATTACCTAGAATACATGCCAACATACAAATCTGGCCGCTCTCCTCCGGTGACACGAAATACCTCCTAACATCACTTGGTGCGGCCAGCGGCTGCTTCTTCTGTAACCGATGAATCCAACCATCTGGCAGTGATCCATTGCTGAATGCCACATTTGCGAAACGGGCTGTAGTAACCTTGAAATATTTGTTATATGCCATTACTAAATCTTCCATAATGCGCTTGGAGGCGCCCATAATGTTCACTGGGTTAGCAGCCTTATCGGTTGATACGCAGAAGAAGTGCTTGGGCGGGCAGACTGTCAGCAAATCCATCAGTTTTTTGGCCTTAATGTCGTTGTTTTCTATGAGAGCCTGCACGCTGTAGCGATCTTTTTCGCTGCGAACATGCTTATGCGCCGAGAAATTTGCTACAATATCAAATCCTTTCTCTTCGCGGAATATCCTTTCAAAGATGGGATCTGCAAAGTTCAGGGTGTAGCAGCGGAACTCGTCAGGGACATATAATCCATATGTGCTTCTTACATCACGTACCAATTCAGCAAGGCCATTCTCATTCAAATCAACAACTACAACCAATGCAGGTTCAAATCTCAGCACAGCCTTAATAAAGCTGGAACCAATTGACCCCGCTCCACCAATCACACATACTTTCTTTCCTTTTATCTCCGCAATAAGTTTCTCTTTGTTTGCTTCTATGTCTGGTGCAAACATACTAACCGGACGAAAGGTCACACTATCTGATATAAACTTATCAAGATTAAACATATTCTGATGTATATTATTCAAATTACACTTTATCCGTAATACTCTTTATACCACTCCGCAAACTTGCGGAGGCCTTCTCTCAACGTAATCTTCGGTGTAAACCCATAATCCCGTTGCAAGGCCTCGGCATCCGCATACGTTGTAGGGACATCACCAGGCTGCATGGGAACCAGCTTCTTGTGAGCCTCGAAGTCGAAGTCTGGGGGGAGGACACCGGCACGAACAAGCTCCTCTTGCAGGATGTCCACGAAATCCAGCAGGTTCTCTGGCTGACCACCACCTATATTATATACTGCGTATGGAGGAATGGGCAAGCCGTCCTCGCCCTTCTTTCGCTCAGGTGCCTTCTGCATCACGCGATACACACCTTCTACGATATCATCCACATACGTAAAGTCACGACGACAATTGCCGTAGTTGAATATCTGGATGGTCTCTCCCTTTAAAAGCTTATTGGTAAAACCAAAGTAAGCCATATCAGGACGACCGGCGGGACCATATACCGTGAAGAACCGCAAGCCCGTGGTAGGGATGTTATACAGCTTCGAATAACAATGCGCGAACAGCTCATTGCTCTTCTTCGTGGCTGCATATAGCGAAACAGGATTATCCACCCGGTCATCCGTCGAGAATGGTACCTTCTTGTTGCCGCCATACACTGAACTACTGCTGGCGTAAACGAGGTGTTGTACCCCAGCATAGGTCTGAGGTCTAAGGTCTGAGGTCTGAGGCTCTTCAACTTTGTCCTTTGACTTTTGACCTTCGACTGAATGGCGACAAGCCTCAAGGATATTATAAAAACCTATCATATTGCTTTGAATATACGCATCGGGATTCTCGATGCTATAACGAACGCCCGCCTGAGCCGCCAGATTCACCACCACATCAAACTTGTACTCCGCAAACAACTTGTCAATCATGGCCTTATCAGCCAAATCGCCCTTCACAAACTTATACTCAATGCCCGTGGGCTTGGCCTTCTCAATCACACTCAGGCGATAATCCTTCAGCGTCGGGTCGTAATAATCGTTCAGATTATCCAGTCCCACGATCGTGCCCTCGCTCAGTTCCTTGAAGAGGCGCAATACCAAATTGCTCCCAATAAATCCGGCACTGCCGGTCACTAATATCTTTTTCATT
>JAEEGL011992655.1_pt1 | contig 10067 bp, 5 predicted proteins | sample 9134231 | NCBI WGS metagenome assembly JAEEGL01 (sample SAMN16246548, study PRJNA631951) | gut metagenome | biome: gut microbiome; feature: rumen; material: fiber-attached | host: Bos | place: Iran: Karaj | collected 2018-10 | reverse complement strand
TGATACCGACGGCAATGCGCTCGAGTTTCACGATGTCGCAGACGGCAGTCAGCTGACGCCGCCGGCGGGCAGATATTTTGATCTGACAAAGCGTGTGGAGAATACACCGGCGGATGCGGCATAGCCGCTGCGCCGGAGAACGGAGGGCAGCGCCTTGGCTGCAATCGAAATCCAGAATCTGAAAAAATCCTTCCGGCTCTATGCCGACAGAGGACAGTCGCTCAAGGAGAAGCTGCTCTCGCCGGAGCGCCGACGCTATCAGACGCGCACCGTGCTCGACGGCATTTCGCTGACTGTCAGGGAGGGCGAGGCAATCGGTCTCGTCGGGAAGAACGGCTGCGGCAAATCGACGCTGCTCAAGCTGATGAGCCGGATTCTCTATCCGGACAGCGGCAGCGTGAAGCTCAGCGGCAGGGTCTCCTCGCTGATTGAGCTTGGTGCAGGCTTTCACCCCGATATGACCGGACGGGAAAATATCTTCACGAATGCTTCGATTTTCGGTCTGACGCATCAGGAGATCGAGGCAAGGCTCGATGAGATCATCGAATTTTCCGAGATGCAGGATTTTATTGATACGCCCGTGCGGACGTATTCCTCGGGCATGTATATGCGGCTTGCATTTTCGGTTGCGATTCATGTCGGTGCGGATATTCTGCTGATCGACGAGATCCTTGCGGTCGGCGATGCGGCGTTTCAGGCGAAATGCTTTGAGCGGCTCATGGAGATCAAGGCGTCCGGCACGACGATTGTCATTGTCTCGCACAGTATGGCACAGCTCGAACGCATCTGCGACCGGACAATCTGGATCGAGGACGGCAAAATCCGCATGGAGGGCGCGCCGAATGAAGTGCATCCGAAATATCTCGAGGAAATGGGAAAGCGGCGGCAGCTCAGTGCTTCCGCAGCGCCGAAGCAGGAGCAGGCGGAGCCGTCCGAATCGCCTGCAAAATGGAAGCATATCTGCCTGCTGAATGAACAGGGCGAGCGGATTGACAAATTCCGCACCGGTGATACCGTGATTCTTGAGATGACCTATGAAGCCGATCCCGAACGCGCGGAGGAGGCGCTTGTCGGGCTTGCACTCTACCGTGCGGACAAGGCGCTCTGCTACGGAACCAATACGCAGCGCGAGCGGATGCAGCCGCTGAAGCTGCAAAAAAACGGCGTGATCCGCTGCCGGTTTGCGCCGATGAATCTGATTGCAGGCACGTACTGGTTTGATGTCGGCTTGCGCAGAATGGATATGTTTGCTTATGATTACGCCGCACAGGCTGTGCGGTTTACGGTCTATGACCCGATTGACGAGACCGGCGTCACAAGACTCGATCACACATGGGATATCCCATAACAGAAAAATACCGGAATTCCGAAATATAATCAGGCGGAGGGATGATGCAATGGAACAGGATGTACTGCAAAAAAAGCTGCGTGCGCTGCATTCTTCAAAGGAGAGCTTTACGGTGACACCGGCACCGCACGGAAAATTCAAGCTGGCAAAGCGGCTCGGCAGAAAGCTGTCATACTGGTATGTTTCGCCGTTCGGCGAGAAGCAGAATCAGTTTAACGATGCCGCTGCCGATCTGATCGAGGCGCTGAATCAGCGCGTGGAAGCCTTTGAAGGCGAGATTGCGATTGTTCGCGCGGAATTCAAGCAGCGGATTGCCGATTTCCGCAAGGAGACGCGGCAGACGCTTGCGAGAACCCATGCCGAGGAGCAGGACGCGATCAATGCCGTCTCGGATGATCTGGAGCGCAGTCTCTGCATTGCCGCACCGGAGAGCCGGAGCGGTGTCGGACAGCCGCCGCTGACCAAGCTGCCGGTGATCGGTACCGAGCTGCTGTTTCAGGATTTCCATGCGGTGCAGAAGGCACGCTCCGCAGAGGAAACAGAATCCGCGCTCGAATCGCTCAGCGCCGATTACCGCAATATGCTGACCGAATCCATGGAGCGGCTGACCGACCCGAAGGTCATGAAGCCGATTGCGATTGTCTGCAATTCCTTCGGCAGCGGCACGCGCATCGAGGCGATCCGCAATGAGATCTGGGATTTGTATACGCTGCTGCGCGATTCCGGCAGACATCCCGTCTATATCGTGTCAATCGAGCCGGAGGGCGGCGATTCTGCGGTCGGCGGCGATGTGCACTATGTTCCGGACGACTGCCTCGGCGACTGGATGCGGCAGTATGATCCGGCGCTGCTGATCTTCTGCGAAAGCACGACCGGCATCCTCACGGCAGGCGACCAGTGCATGCTGCTGCGCAATGCTGTTCTGCGGCTCAGCGGACAGAATCCGGCGCAGGCACTCGGCGGCAGCAAAATGCAGGAGCTGCTGCATCTCTGCGATTTCGGCGTACAGCATTACTGCGTCGCATCGAACCGCGCCGCCGATATTATGGAGGAGCACGGCTTCCGGCGTCCTGCGGTGATGTATCCGTATATCAACATGAAAAAGCCGATGTTTACGCGCAGACCGCGTCCGCTGGACCCTGCGCATCTGACGGTCGGCTTTGCATCCTCGCCGATGGGTCCGGAGCAGGCGGATGCAAGAGGCATTCCGGCGCTCTGCGAGGTCGTGAAGCAGAATCCGGATATTCGTTTTCTGGTGCTCTGGCGCGATGCTGATGCCGTTGCGGTACCGGATGCGCTGCGGGATGCGGAAAACTGCGAGGTGCGCACCGGCTCCTGCGATATGACCGCATTTTACGGCGAAATCGACTGCGTGCTGATTCCGTATGCAGAGGAGAATTATAACCATGCCTGCTCGCTGTCAGCGGTTGAGGGTATGCTGCTGGGAATTCCGGCTGTTGCAACGCCCTGCGCCGGTGTTTCGGAGCTGATTGCAGCCTGCGGCATCGGTCTGGTCGCCGAGGGTACGGATGCCGATTCGCTGACGAAGGCGCTGCGGCAGCTCGGTCCCTGCGCACCGGCATTTCAGGAGCCGTGGCGTACCGAAAAGCTCCGCGGTCTGCTCTCGGGCAAGGAATTCGTCCAGTATGTCGAGACCTGCATCGAGGAAGCTGTGCCGCAGGGTGTTCATACGCTTTATGAATGGGACCGTCAGCTCAAGCTGCGCAATCTGCATCTGGTCAAGGGCAATGCACAGCTTCGCGCATATTATCAGCGGCAGGATGTGGCGGAAACCTATCAGGATACGCGCTTTTCGTCCTATCCGCAGAACTGCTTTGACCTCATGGAGCGTCAGAGTGTATCGGTTCTGCTGGAGCATCTGCTGCGCGGGAACCGTTCGCCGAAGCTGCTTGATCTTGCAAGCGGTACGGGTAGAATTCTGCGGGAACTGCTGCCCTACGGCGAATGCACTGCCTGTGATGCATCGCCTGCGATGCTTGAGATTCTGAAGCGGCAGTATTCGGGTGTGGATATCCGGCAGGTCGATCTGCTTGCGGATGAATTGGAAGGCGAGTACGATGCCGTGACGCTGTTCCGGTTTATCCGGCACTATGAATACGGTGCGCGCAGAACGCTGTGGGCAAAGCTCCGGAAGCTGATCGGCGAGAACGGCGTGCTGCTGTTTGATGTGCCGAATGCGCGCTTTGAGATTCCGCACCGCCAGAGCAACGGCTGGGGACAGTATCAGATTTATGATATCTTCTGGACGCGTCATGCACTCGAGAAGGAGCTTGCCGATAACGGACTGCGCCTTGCCGCGCTCGTCCCGATCGGACAGGGGCTCTATCCGATGCCTGCCGAATACCGCAATGAGCCGATGACATGGACGGCGGCGGCTGTCCGGATTCCGGAGTAAACAGTCAGGGTTTGTATTGACAAACCGGTTTGCCGTATGGTATAATAAACATGTATTTTCTGCAATGCGCAATACAAATTCAGAATCAAATAAAAGAGGAACTGAGAATGAAAAATGTTATCATCATCGGCGGCGGTCCTGCCGGACTGACTGCTGCATATGAGCTGCTGAAAGACGGCAGCGGGGAATATCGCGTCACCGTACTCGAGGAAAGCGATGTGCTGGGCGGTATTTCGCAGACAGTCCGCTATCACGGGAACCGCATGGATATCGGCGGTCACCGCTTCTTCTCCAAGGACGATACCATTATGAAGTGGTGGAGCGATCTGATGCCGGTACAGGGCAAGCCTTCCTATGACGATCAGGTGCTCGGCAGAGAAAAGCCGCTTTCGCAGGGCGGTCCCGACCCGCAGAAGGAAGATGTCGTCATGCTGGTGCGTGACAGAGTTTCCCGTATCTACTATAATAAATGCTTCTTCGATTATCCGATCTCCATGAACATGATCACAATCAAAAACATGGGCTTCCTGACGACGATGAAGGCGGGCTTCAGCTACCTGAAAACGATCTTTGTCAAGCTGCCGGAGGATAATCTCGAGAACTTCTATATCAACCGCTTCGGCAAGGTGCTGTATTCGATGTTCTTCGAGGGCTATACCGAGAAGCTCTGGGGCAGACATCCGCGCGAAATCTCCGCAGACTGGGGCAGCCAGCGCGTCAAGGGTCTGTCGATCCTTGCAATCATCAAGGATATGTTCAGCAAGCTGACCGGTAAGAAGAACAACAAGAATGCCGAAACCTCGCTGATCGAGCAGTTCTGGTATCCGAAGTACGGTCCGGGTCAGCTCTGGGAGCTGGTCGGCACCAAGGTGAAGGAAATGGGCGGCGAAATCCGCTTCGGTCATGCCGTGGAGCGCGTCAATACCGAAAACGGCAAGGTTACATCTGTCGTCTGCAAGACCGCGGACGGCGAGGAGGAAATCTCCGGCGATATCTTCATCTCCTCAATGCCGGTCAAGAATCTGGTCGGCGGCATGGAGGATGCCGATGCGGAGATTCAGCGCATCGCAGGCGGTCTGCCCTACCGCGATTTCGTCACGGTCGGTCTGCTCGTCAAGAAGCTGAACCTCAAGAATCAGACCGAGAAGCGCACGCTTGCAAATATCGTTCCGGACTGCTGGATCTATGTGCAGGATAAGGGCGTCAAGCTCGGCAGAATCCAGATCTTCAACAACTGGTCGCCGTATATGGTCAAGAAGCCTGAGGAGACTGTCTGGATCGGACTCGAATACTTCTGCGATGAGGGCGATGACTTCTGGAACATGACCGATGAGGAGTGCATTGCATTCGCGGTCAAGGAGCTCCGGAAAATGGGCGTCATTGAAAAGGGCGTCTGCCTCGATGCACACCGCGAAAAGGTCAAGAAGGCATATCCGGCTTATTTTGATACCTACAGCGAATTCGACCGCGTGATCGAATTCCTCGACGGCTACGACAATCTGTTCTGTGTCGGCAGAAACGGACAGCACAGATACAATAATATGGATCACTCGATGCTGACGGCGATCAATGCCGCGGCAGCGATCAAAGCAGGCAGCACGGACAAGACGAACATCTGGAATGTCAACACGGAAAAGGAATATCACGAATCGAAATAACAAAGGAGTACCGATTTGTTATGAGAACACTGGCTGCGGATTTCCTGATACCGCTCTGTTCCGCACTTGTCGCGGCTGCAACTGCCGCAGAATTGACGAAAAAAACCGCTCCGGCACCGCTGCCGGGGCGGTTTGCCGAGCATATTACCGGAAAGCTGAAAGGCAACCGGCTTGCGCTGACGCTGGTCGGCGTGACCGGTGCAGTGCAGCTTGCTGCGTTTCTGCTGATTGATCTGCTGCTTTCGCGGTTTACGGTCGGCGGAACGGTTCCGAGATCCGGACTGGCAGGCAGCAGCGGCATGGACTGGTTCCCGATGCTGCTGGTCTCGGTCTGCGGATTTGCGGCGCTGCTCTGTGCAATGTACGGCAGAGCCAGCCGGTTGTTCCGCTTCCTGCGCAGTATGGCGGTGACTGCTGCGGTGCTGCTGCTGGCGGAATGCTTCCTCTTCGGCGCCAAGAGCCTGACAGCCGATCCGCATTTTCAGGTCCTTTCGCAGTTCACGCTCGGCGATAACGCAGAGATTGCGGAGGATACCTCGCTCCGGTTCAACGGCGAGACCGCCTTCATCGAATGCACCCCCTCGCAGGGGACACGCGCCGTCAGCCTCCGCCTGAATAAAGGGGACGTCAACCGGATGCTGACCGTTACCGCGTTCCTGAAGGATGACAATTTCTCCAAGACCTATCAGCTGGTCAATCAGCGGTTTGTTGCCGGAAACGGCGAGAGCTTTACGCTGAATCTCGATCCGTACATCAAAATCCATTCGCTGAAATTGCAGGTCAGCAATATCGGCGATCCGGTGACGGTCTGTGAGATCGCCGAATCGACCGCACCGCCCTTCCGGTTTATGACCCTGCGGTTCCTGCTGCTGTTCCTTTTTATTGTGACAGTCTGTGCGGTTCGCATCTATGAACTGCACCGCATCGTATATGACCGAAAAAAAACGAATCACCGCATTGTGCTGACGCTGATCACTGCGGCATGCATGCTGTCGCCGCTGGTGTTCGTTTCACAGCAGAATCTGATAGATTACGATATGGAAGCGGATAACTCCGGTCTGGACGTATTTGCGAAAACCTTTGATGCCTTGCAGCACGGGCAGACCAGTCTCCGCATGGATGTCAGCGCAGAGCTTGCAGCGATGTCCGATACGGAGGTCTATGATAACTCCAGCCGCGATACTGCCGGCGTCGGATATGCATGGGATCACGCCTATAAGGACGGAAAATACTATTCCTATTTCGGCATCACGCCGATTGTGACGATGTATTATCCGGTTTACTGGCTCACGCACAAGCTGCCGACGCTGCGGTTGGCAATTCTGATCTATGCGATTTTTGCGGCGCTGTTTATCTGCCGTGCCGTGATTGCCGCCGTGACGCTGCTTGTCAAGAAACCGAATTTCCTGCTGCTCTGTCTGAGCCTGCCTGCGGCAGTGATGACAGCCGGCATTTTCTATTCGCTGCAAAGCGTCAGCATTTATGTGCTGCCGCTCTGCGCCGCGATCTGCTTCCTGATGCTCGCGCTCTGGCAGGGCTTTGCGGGCTGTATGCCGGCGAAGGGACAGCGCCTGAAACAGTATCTGCATTTTGCGGTTTCGGGTCTGGCGCTCGGATTCAGTGCCGGTGCGAGACCGAGCACGACGATTCCGGCAGTGATACTGATTCCGCTGTTCCTCGGCGTTCTGCTGAACAAGCAGGAGAAATGGAAGCAGAAGCTGCTGAAGGCGGGCGCATTTGCACTGCCGCTCTTTGTAATTGTGACCGGACTGCTGACATACAATCATGCGCGGTTCGGCTCGTTCTTCGATTTCGGCGCGCAGTATCAGCTGACGGTCAGCAACATCAATGCAAATCAGCTCCGGCTTTATGCGCTGCCGGACGGAATCTATCATTATATGCTCCAGCCGCCCGACTTCAAGGGAACATTCCCGTTCATCGGATACTCATGGCAGGGGCTGCCGAATTATGAGCGCTACCGGTTTACATATCTCAATTTCGGTATTCTGTGGGTACCGATGCTGGCGCTGTCCGTGCTGCTGCTGCGGACGGTCTGTAAGCGCGGCTGTGAAACGCCGTATCAGGGCGTGACTGCGCTGCAAAAGAAGGCAGTGCTGCTGACGGGCTTTGCCGCGTTATGTCTGGTTGCATGGATGGATTTCTGTCTTGCCGGAAACGGTGCGCAGTATATCTTTGATCTTGCGCCGGCGTTCTGCATCTTCGCAGCAGTCGTGCTGTTGTCGGCAGCGAATCCGGATTCGGAGCTTCGCTACCGCGTGATCTGGCTTGCATGCGTCAGCTCGTTTATGATGTTCGTGCTGCTGCTGATCAGCTCGCGTGACGGACCGATACACGAAAATTATCCGCTGCTCTGGGAGCATGCGGAAGCCCTGTTTGTATTCTGGCATTAAAGGAGAGCAAAAATGAATGATGCGCTGAAAGAGGTGCTCGATATCTGCAAAACGGGCAAATTCAAAAAGCTGTTTGTCGGCGATACGGAAAACACGCTGATACAGTTTTTTCGGTATTGCTTTGTCGGCGGACTCGCATTTCTCGTAGATTTTGCAGTTTCGTATCTGCTGTTCCGGTTTGCATTCGGCGAGCGGAAGCAGTTTGGCTGGGTAGCGAATTCGCTGTCATTTGTCGCGGGACTCGCAGTGAATTATATCATCAGCACCTTCTGGATTTTCAAGAACTCGAAGGTGGAAAACAAGCTGGTTGAGTTCCTGAGTTTTGCGGCAATCGGCGTAGTCGGTCTGCTGATTACGATCGGCATCACGAAGCTCTTTGAGCTCTGGCTCGGCGACAGGACATCGCTGTTCCAGATCATAGCGAAGCTGGTTGCGACGGCAGTTTCGTTCCTCTGGAATTTCTTTGCAAGAAAGATTCTGCTTTACAGCAAGAAAAAGGAAGCATAAACGCAGTTTTTGACAGGATAAATCAAGGCTTTATCAAGATAATTTGCCCCGAAGCGGAATGAGAAAGCGCTTCGGGGCACTGTTTTTTATTCAGTAACTATAATTAATCAGAATTTAGCGGCTTAACGCGCCCAATCAATCACACAAAACCATAAGCATCACTTCTCCCAATGGTTCGGGGGTGACAACCCAAGTGGAAGGAGGAAGTTCGCAAGGCTCACATTCCCCCTTCACCTCGCATTCGCGCCCCGCGCTCAGTTAAAATAAACACAGGACAAACGATAAGGAAAGAGTGACGAAACAATACGAGATCAATAACCGTGGCGCTGCCCGCAACATCAATAGAAACGCCATAGTATTTCTGACCGCATATCAGAAATACTATGGCGAAAAATCATGATTCTATTGTTTACTGGTGGAAGACGCGGTATTTCAGCACCTCGCCGGTTGCCGTCCGGATCGAGACCTCATACTCATATTCGGGCGTTTCAAATTCGAGCTCATAGACATAAGCGCCGTTGCTGCGGTCGATTTTTGCCTTTGTGAAATCGACGGCATCGCGCTCCGTCAGCTCCGCCATATGCAGTGCAGTATCGCGTGCCTTCAGCAGTCCGACCGCCTGCGTAATATCCGCAGAGACCGGATGCACATCCACGGTATTGATACTGCCCGTTGCGGCATTCAGCTCAATCAGATACTGCGTGCCGTCATCGAGCGTGAACGCGATCAGATAAGCGCCGCCGTCGAGCTTGACCTTGGTGAAAATCACCTGCGAGAGATTCAGGTCACCGACGCGCGAGAGTGCACGGGTTTTCGCCTGCGCCGGAGAGATGATATTTTCAGGCTCCTCAGCAGTCAGCTCCTCAGCGGTATATTTTATCAGCATTGCATTGCGCGCATCAACCTGCACGGAATAGAGTTTTCCGCCTGCGTCCAGCAGCTCGAATTTATAGTAACCTGTATCGCCGTCCGAGCCGCGCTTCTCCTTGATCATCAGCACATCATGCAGACCGGTTTTTGTGATTGCAGCCTGTCGGATATCCTCAGCCGGAAGCCAGTTTTCGGTGTCAAGCACACTCTCTGCCTCCGAATTTGTCTGACTGATGATTTCTCCGGTTTTTGCGTCGATTTTATATTCATAAAGCTGATCGCTGCCGACTGTGAAGCTCATGGAGTAGCAGGGCGGTGTCTCATCGGATTTGAGCTTTGTGCTGAGGAAGCATGCGGCATCCGGATCGGTGCCGACCTGTTCCGCAGCGATGCGCTGCGCTTCTCCGATGCTGAGATAGGAGGATGCAAAGAGCGTATCGACCTCGCCGGAATGCGGCGTATCGGATGTTTCCGGCATGCTGCGGTGCGGGCGCGCACTCCAGAGCAGAAGCAGCGCGGCGGCAAGTGCAATCAGCAGAACAATGCCGAGCACCATGCCCCAGAGCGGGACGGCGACTGTTTTGCCTGCGGGCTTCTGGACGGCAGTCCGCTTGATCTCACGGATTGCCGGAGCGGGCGGTTCTGCCTCCTGCTGCTGTTCTGCCTCGGCGATGCCGGAGAGCAGCAGCTCGGTATCGGTGACATGCCAGGGGATTTCCTTTGCAGCAGCTGCAAGGTCTGCAAGCTCCGGCGCATTGCCGTTCTGCATGAAGGGCAGCTGCCGGAGGGCGTTTTCGGTTTTCTGCACACGCTCTTCCTCGCCCAGACCGGCAGCGGCAGCGGCTTCCGCCGAGGGA
>JAEEGL011791267.1_pt1 | contig 10067 bp, 10 predicted proteins | sample 9134231 | NCBI WGS metagenome assembly JAEEGL01 (sample SAMN16246548, study PRJNA631951) | gut metagenome | biome: gut microbiome; feature: rumen; material: fiber-attached | host: Bos | place: Iran: Karaj | collected 2018-10 | reverse complement strand
TACCAGAAAGAGTAGTTACCGCTGAAGAGTGTCACCTTGCCGAAGTCGATATCGACGGTCTGTGTTGATACGGCATCCAGGAAGTGACGGTCGTGAGATACCACCAATACACACTGCTCCAGATTCGACAGATATTCCTCCAGCCACTGTACGGTATCGAGGTCGAGGTCATTGGTGGGCTCATCGAGCAACAGGTTGTCAGGATGTCCGAAGAGGGCCTTGGCCAACATCACGCGCACTTTCTCGTTGTTAGAGATGTCGCTCATCTGCTTATAGTGCTGTGCCTCCTGTACGCCGAGGTTCTGCAACAGCTGGGCAGCCTCGCTCTCAGCCTCATATCCGTTCATTTCTGCGAAGGCCATCTCCAGCTCAGCGGCACGATTGCCGTCTTCCTCAGTCATTTCGGGCTTGCTGTAAAGAGCCTCGCGCTCTTTCATGTTGTCCCACATGGGCTTGTGGCCCATGAGGACAGTGTCCATCACGGTGTAGGCATCATATTTGAAGTGGTCCTGTTCGAGCACACTCAGACGCTCGCCAGGCTGCATCTCTACGGTACCCTTATTGGGCTCCAGCTCACCGCTGATAGCACGCAGGAGTGTTGATTTGCCAGCACCATTAGCACCAATGATACCGTAGATATTACCACTTGTGAACTTTAAATTAACGTCCTTGTAGAGGACCTTTTTACCAAACTGTATTTGCAGGTTTGTTACTGTAATCATCTCTTTTCTATACCTTATTAATATAATTGGGCTGCAAAGGTACGAATAAGTGAGCAGAAAACCAAATTTTTTATAAGTAAATCTTTGGTCCATTCGGGAATTTGCCGTATCTTTGCGGCAAAATGAGCATGGAATCGCAACAGAAAGAGGAACTGAAGGTGCCACAGGAAAAGACCAGAGCAAAGGTGTTTGTCTCTGGATGCTATGATTTGCTTCACAGCGGACATGTGGAGTTCTTCAGGCAGGCCGCTCAGTATGGGGATCTCTACGTAGGTATTGGTAGCGACAAGACGATTGAGGGGTACAAACACCATAAGACCATCTATTCTGAACAGGAGCGCCTATTCATGGTGAAGGCGATCCGGTATGTGAAGGATGCGTATATCAATGCTGGTGAAGGTATTCTGGACTTCCTGCCGACGCTGGATATTGTCAAACCTGACATTCTGGTGGTGAATGAGGATGGTGGAAGTGATGCCAAGAAGAAAGTCTGCGAGGAAAGAGGCATGCAGTATATCGTGCTTCAGCGGGTGCCACAAGAGGGCTTGAAGGCTCGGAGCAGTACCGATCTGAAGAAGACGCCGTCGCAGATACCTACCAGACTGGATCTGGCTGGCACTTGGATTGATCAGCCTTACGTAAGCCAGTATGCGCCAGGATGGGCGATTACCATCAGTCTGGAGCCTACGTTTGAGATCAGGGAACGTTGCGGACTCTCTACTTCCACCCGGAACATGATCAAAAAGATCTGGCCCTATCAGTTGCCAAATATGGATCCTGAGATACTGGCCAAGTTGGTGTTCTGCTTCGAGAACGACCCTGAGCGTAGCGATGGGATCGTCAGTGGTGCACAGGACAGTATCGGAATCTGTGTGCCAGGACTTTGCAGGCACTGGTATGACAAGCGTTTCTGGCCAGAGAAGATCGAGACCTGTTATGATGAGCAGATATTGAGCTGGTTGGAGCAGCACCTGGTCATGATTCCGATGGAACCGCGAAGGCTTGGGTGCTCTGTGGTGGCGGATAAGGATATTACGGAACCTAAGGTCAAGGCATTGGCCAAAGCTGCCGATGACTGTTGGAATGCCATCATGAAGCGTAATCTTGCTGCTTTTGCGGCAGCTTATCAGGCTTCTTTTGAGGCTCAGGTAGCGATGTTCCCAGCCATGATACAAGGCTGTGTGACTTCTTATATTGATGCTTTCAAGGATCAGGTATTAGCCTACAAGATGCCAGGTGCTGGTGGCGGTGGCTATCTCGCTTGCGTCGTGGAAGATGCAGGGAGATTCGTCCAAGCACACAAAGAGACGATCAGACTGACCATCCGTAGGCCTGGATGAAATTAATATAACAGAGAAATATGGAAAAAATTGATTTGAATGGAAAAACTGTCTTGGTGACGGGTGCTGCGGGATTTATTGGCAGCAACTTGGTGAAGCGCCTTTTTCAGGACTTTCAAGGAACAACCATCGTGGGAATTGATAATATGAATGATTATTATGATCCTACGTTGAAAGAATATCGACTCAAGGAGTTGGACAACTGCGTGCCTGAAGGTACAGTCTGGCAGTTTATGAAGGGGGATATTGCCGATAAGGCGACGATTGATGGGTTGTTTGAGACATATAAGCCTCAGGTCGTGGTGAACCTTGCGGCTCAGGCAGGCGTAAGGTATTCGATTACGAATCCCGATGCTTATATCCAGTCGAACATGATTGGCTTCTACAATATCCTTGAGGCCTGTCGCCATCATCCTGTTGAACATTTGGTCTATGCCTCTTCATCGAGCGTATATGGCGGCAATAAGAAAGTGCCGTTCTCAACGGATGACAGAGTGGATAATCCTGTGAGCCTGTATGCTGCCACCAAGAAGAGCAACGAGTTGATGGCGCACTGTTATTCGAAACTGTATGATATCCCATCGACAGGTCTGCGCTTCTTTACGGTTTATGGGCCTGCAGGAAGACCGGATATGGCTTATTTCGGCTGTACGAATAAATTGCTGAAGGGTGATACCATTCAGATCTTCAACTATGGCAACTGCCGCAGGGATTTTACCTATGTGGATGACATCGTAGAAGGTGTTGTGCGTGTGATGCAGGGTGCGCCGGAACGCAAGAAGGGCGATGACGGGCTGCCTGTTCCTCCGTATGCAGTCTATAACATCGGTGGTGGTCAGCCAGAGAACTTGCTGGACTTCGTGAATATCCTGCAGGAGGAGTTAGTGCGTGCTGGTGTTCTGCCAGAGGACTTTGACTTTGAGGCGCACAAACAGTTGGTGCCGATGCAACCAGGTGACGTGCCAACGACCTATGCAGATGCCGCAGCCCTTGAACGTGACTATGGGTTTACGCCGAAGATCACATTGAGAGAAGGACTTCGGAAATTTGCAGAGTGGTATAAATCATACTATCAATAAAAACAATGGTGAGCCAAGCAGGCTCACCATTATTATAACATACCTTTGGTTGAGGGTAGCTCGTAGTGATAGATGTCGCGTTTTACCGCCATCTTAAGAGCACGTGCGAGGGCTTTAAAGATTCCCTCTATCTTATGGTGCTCATTCTGACCCTCTGCCTTGATGTTCAGATTCATCTTGGAAGCATCGCTGAGGCTCTTAAAGAAGTGTAAGAACATTTCAGTCGGCATCTCGCCAATCTTCTCGCGTTTGAACTCAGCATCCCATACCAACCAAGGGCGACCTCCAAAGTCTAATGCCACAGAACAGAGACAGTCGTCCATAGGCAGGCAATAGCCATAACGCTCGATGCCTCGTTTGTCGCCTAAGACCTGAATAATACACTCGCCCAAAGCGATGGCGGTGTCTTCAATCGTATGATGCTCATCCACCTCAAGATCACCCTTCGTGTGGATTGTGAGATCCATCATTCCATGCTTGCCAATCTGCTCCAACATGTGGTCGAAGAAGCCTAATCCTGTCTGGATGTCGCATTTGCCGGTGCCGTCGAGGTTTACCTTGATATGTATATCAGTTTCTTTCGTCTTTCGACTCACCTCTGCGATACGCTCGCCAGCAAAAAGGATTTCAGAGATCTTGCTCCAAGTGATATCTTTACCATTTAAAATCAGTGACTTACATCCGATGTTTCGAGCAAAGGTTTTATCTGTTTCTCTGTCGCCTATGACATAGCTGTTGGCAATATCGTAATCAGGATTATTCATATACTTCTCTACCAGTCCTGTATTGGGTTTCCTGGTAGGTGCGTTATCCTCAGGGAAGTGCGGGTCAATCAGGATGTCATCAAACGTGATACCTTCACCTGCAAGGGTCTGAAGGATGAAATTGTGTACAGGCCAGAAGGTGTCTTCGGGAAAAGATGCCGTGCCCAATCCGTCTTGATTGCTTACCATGACAAACTCGAAATCGAGCTTCTCACGGATAAAACTGAGATTACGGAATACGCCATCCACAAACTTCAGTTTCTCAAAGCTGTCAATCTGCTCGTCGGCTGGTTCCTCGATGAGGGTGCCGTCACGGTCTATAAATAAGATTCGTTTCATAACTCTCTATTGTTGAATTTTTGTCGTTCATTTTCATGTTGTATCATAGCACCTCGCATCAGGTAAAGCGGACCGATAACTGATAGCCAGACGTAGGCCTGAAAGAAACCGGCAATGAGGAATACCACCAGAGTAAGCCATTTCACGTAGTCGGGCATACCGCTGGGATCACCAGACATCACGCCAATCTGATCCAGCCAGTTTGCTGCCATCATGATGATCATTGGAAGCGAGGTGAGCATAATCAGAATGGAAACGACGAAAAGGCATACGATGCCAACGATGAGTAACATGCCTGTGTGACGAAACCAGATCTTCATCGGAATATGCTCGGTAGTTTCCAGAAGCTGACGCTTACGAAGCCTTCGCCAAGACGCAACTAAAAGTAAAATGACTGCCAATGTAGCCAGTAGCAAACCTGGTAGCATCAGGTTTGGCGCAAAGAGTACAGGCATTGCTGAGGCAGCAGCCGACAAGACCGCAAACACAATGGCAAGAAGCCATGTGGCTTTGAAAATCCGCTTGAATTTTGAGAAGTAGAAGTGATAGCCGTCTCGAATACAGGCCCTGCTACTTCTACTCTTTAAAAGGATATTTTCGTTGTCTTTTTCCATTGTCCGATTGATTTTTGTGTGCAAAGTTACTATTTTTTTATTTTATTTTCGTAACTTTGCAGCAAAATTTTGCGCTATGAAGCAGTTAAAGTGGGGTTTCATCGGTTGCGGTGAGGTAACAGAGAAAAAGAGCGGCCCGGCCTTTAGTGAGGTTGAGGGCTCAAGTGTTGAGGCTGTTATGAGCCGTACAGAGCAGCGTGCACGCACTTATGCCATCCAGCATGGCATTGCTAAGTGGTACACAGATGCCCAGGAGCTGATCGATGATCCTGACGTGAATGCTGTCTATGTGGCTACGCCTCCTTCAAGTCATGCTACCTATGCCATTATGGCGATGAAAGCCGGCAAACCCGTCTATGTGGAAAAGCCATTGGCGGCAAGCTATGAAGACTGTGCCCGCATCAATCGCATCTCTGAACAGACGGGCATCCCTTGTTTTGTGGCTTATTACCGCCGTTATCTCCCTTATTTCCAGAAGGTGAAGGATATCGTGAAGAGTGGCCAGATCGGTAGGGTGTTGAATGTTCAGATACGCTATACCGAGCCCTTACGTGCTGCTGATGCAGAGGCTATCCAGAATGGAACGCCCTTGCCTTGGCGCCTGCAACCGGAGATTGCTGGTGGTGGCTATTTCTATGATATGGCTCCTCACCAGCTGGATCTGCTGCAGGATATGTTTGGCGTTATTCTCGAAGCGCGCGGTATCTGTGCGAATCGTAGTGGGCTCTACGATGCAGAGGATTCTGTCAGTGCCTGCTTCCGTTTTGAGAACGGCTTGCCAGGCAGCGGCTCGTGGTGCTATGTGGCCCATGAGAGTGCCCGTGAAGACTGTATTGAGATTATTGGCACTGAGGGTCAGGTGAGTTTCTCGGTCTTTGATTATAACCCGATTCGTTTGCAGACAAGCGAGGGCGATGAGCGCATCACGGTGCCTAATCCGCCCTATGTGCAGTATCCGATCATCAAGAATGTGATTGAGCATCTTCAGGGATTGAGCCTCTGTACCTGCACGAGTGTGTCGGCAACGCCTGTCAACTGGGTGATGGATCGTATATTAGGAAAATTCTAAAAAGCAATGAGACGACAACTGTTTTTGTTGATAGCACTCTTCTTTCTCCTAAGCTCTGCTCAGGGGCAGGGTGGGGTGAGCTATCAGCAGATCGATAGTCTCACCATTTGCCGATTGCTCGACGAGGCGCATAGCCAGCCGCGCACCACGAACTTCCCGCTCTTCTTTGCCAAGCAGTTTATCGGCATCCCCTATGTCGCCCATACGCTCGAGATCAATGATGATGAGCGCCTCGTGGTGAATACCCGTCAGCTGGATTGTACCACGCTTGTAGAGACGGTAACGGCCCTTACGCTCTGTGCCTATCGCCATCTTTTCACTTGGCGCGACTATCTGAATGCACTTGTAGCCATGCGCTATCGTCATGCCCAGATCGATGATTATACCAGCCGCATCCATTATTTCACGGAGTGGATCACGCTGAATTCGGAAGCAGGCATCGTCACAGAGATCCAGGCGCCTAATCCGCCGTTCTCGGCCATCCAGCAGGTGAATGTGAACTATATGAGCAGTCATCCGGAAAGTTACAAGGCACTTCGTGCTCATCCGGAGTATGTGCCTGCCATCCGTCAGATGGAACAGACCATTACTGGTCAGCGCTTCCGTTACATTCCCAAACAAGCCGTTAAGAACAATGCTTTGCTTCGTCAGGCCATTAACGATGGTGATATCATTGCCATCACCTGTAAGAAGCCCGGACTAGATATTGCCCACCTTGGTTTTGCCGTATGGCAGGCCGATGGCTTGCATCTGCTCAATGCCTCTATGTTGCACAAGAAGGTGGTTGAAGAGCCTATGACGCTCTATCAGTATCTGCATCAGCATAGCACGCATACCGGTATCAGAATTATAAGAATATTAAAATAATAACCAGAAAGAATTATGGAATTACCTGATTTTATGAGTTATGCCAACAAATTCTCTTCGTCGGAATTTGTAGAGAAGATCTCCCGCATTGCCAAACGAGCGGGGGCTAAGCTGGTGTATGCCGCCTTAATCCTTTATTACACGCTTCAGAGCGACTGTATCAGCAAGACCGACAAGGCCATCATCATCGGTGCCTTGGGTTATATGATCAGTCCGCTTGATGTGATACCCGATGCCATCCCCATTGCAGGTCTTACCGACGACTTTGCCGTGCTGATCTATGTGCTGAAAAAGGTATGGACAGACATCGACCCCGCTATCATCGAGCAGGCCAAGGAGAAACTCTCCAAATGGTTTGATGAAGAGGAGATAAGTGATGCGACAGACATCTTCAAGGAAAGCAATGACTAAATGAAAAGAAAAAGGCTGGTGGAAATCTCCATCAGCCTTTTGCATTCTCTCTTTCAGAGGTGCCTGGCGGATTCGAACCGCCGTGGACGGTTTTGCAGACCGTAGACTAAGCCACTCATCCAAGGCACCATTAAGCGAGTAAAGAGCGATGCTCGCATCAGCTCTTTCGAGCACCATTTCTTTAATGCGGGTGCAAAGGTAGGCATAATATTCGAGATAGCCAAATTTTTAGACTACTTTTTATGCCAACAATTCTCTTTTTTCTTTAATTGGGCTTGTTTCTGGGCCTTTAACGGGCATCCGTCGCAGCCGTAACAAGGATCACCAGCCCTCCGAAATGCCTGATAAGCACGCCAGCCGCCATAAGCCACAGCCGCCAGAATCACGATTGTAACCAGTAATTCCTGCATTTACAAGTTGGAGAGTTTGCGAAGCATAACTTTGTTGATGACAAGCATCCTGTGACCTGTCTTCTCGATGTCCTCACGTACATTATTTATATTATTAAAGAGATCGCTGAAGGCATTCAACAGAAAATTGGCCCCATCAGTATCCTCTTTCTTTTCAGGATTCGTCAGAATACGGATACCTTGCGGCTCGATATGCACATCAATGTCTTTACCCGTCATGATCGGATCACCGTCGTAATGGATGGCGCCTGGCTCACTGCGTGTGATATGTAGCCGCTTGGTTCTGAAGGTCTTGATCTTCGAGTTGTTGTTCAGCGTCTTCATAAAGAGGTCGGCTGCTACCTGTGGGGCGTCCAGAGCATTGAAGGGCTCCATGATGATCACATCCAACTCACCGTCCTGCATTGTGGCGCCTGGGGCAATATAGGCATTATTGCCGTATTGTGAGGCGTTGGCACAGGCAATAAGGAACGCCTTGTATTTCTTGGTGCCCGATTCATCCTCTACCTCGTACGTCTCTGGGCGATAGACCAGTCCTTCCTTCAGCACATTCTCCAAATAAGTTACTGGGCCGCGCTTGCCTGCCTCGGCAAACTTTAGTGAGATAAAGGCATCGAATCCCATACCGCAGGTACAGAAGAAGGGTAGGTCGTTGATCACTCCATAGTCGAAAGCCTCAATCTGACAGGCATTGATGATCTGGATGGCTTTTTTGATATCGAGGGGCAGACAGAGATGACGCGCCAGACCGTTACCCGATCCGCAAGGGATGATGCCAAGGGCCGTCTGGGTATGCACCAGCGACCTTGCCACCTCGTTCACCGTGCCGTCGCCACCGATGGCTACAACGATGTCAACACCTTCAGAAGCACATTCCTTTGCGATCTCCGAGGCATGTCCAGCATATTCTGTCAGTCTGATTTCCGAATCATATAGTTCATGGTCCAGTGTGCGGTCTATCGTCTCGGGGATTTCTTTCTTCGAGTGTGTGCCCGAGATGGGGTTTAAAATGAATACAATCTTCTTCTTGTTTGCCATAATCATTTGCAAATATACGAAAATTAGCAGAAAAACCTCCTATTTAGACAAGAAAAAAATGAAAATCAAACATTTATTAATAAAAACTTGCACGTTTTGATAAAAATTGTGTAACTTTGCACCCTGAAATAAAAAATATTAAAAGTTACCTATAAAAGGAATGGGACAATTAACTGAAAGATACAAGCAATATCGTGAACCTCAGAAGTTCATGGAGGCTGATGTATATCCTTACTTCCGCGCGATTGAGGGAAAACAAGGAACGGAAGTGGAAATGGGTGGTCACAAGGTACTGATGTTCGGTTCCAATGCTTACACAGGTCTTACGGGCGACCAGCGTATCATCGACGCAGCAAAGGCTGCACTCGATAAGTACGGCTCTGGCTGTGCCGGTAGCCGATTCCTGAATGGAACGCTCGACCTGCATGTGCAGTTGGAGAAGGAGATCGCAGAGTTCATCGGTAAGGACGACACCCTTTGCTTCTCTACAGGTTTCTCAGTAAACCAGGGTGTGCTTGCCGTGATCTGTGGTAAGGACGATTACATTATCTGTGATGATCGCGACCATGCTTCGATCGTTGACGGACGCCGCTTGTCGTTTGCCCAGCAGCTCCAATACAAGCACAACGACATGGAGGATCTGGAGCGCGTGCTGCAGAAGCTGCCCCAGGAGGCCGTCAAGCTCATCGTGGTGGATGGCGTCTTCTCTATGGAGGGTGACCTGGCTAATCTGCCTGCCATCGTAGAGCTGAAGCACAAGTACAACTGCTCAATCATGGTCGATGAGGCTCATGGCATTGGTGTATTCGGTCGTCAGGGGCGTGGTGTATGCGATCATTTCGGTCTGACCAAGGAGGTCGATCTCATCATGGGCACCTTCTCTAAGTCACTGGCTTCGATTGGCGGTTTCATTGCAGCCGACTGGGATATCATCAATTATCTGCGTCACACCTGCCGCACTTATATCTTCTCGGCTTCAAACACGCCCGCTGCTACTGCAGCCGCTATGGAGGCTCTTCACATTATCCAGCGTGAGCCCGAGCGCATCGAGCGTCTGTGGAAGGTTACCAACTATGCCCTGCAGCGTTTCCGTGAGGAGGGCTTTGAGATTGGTGAGACCGAGAGCCCCATCATCCCGCTATATGTACGCGATGTAGATAAGACATTCCTCGTGACAGCACTTGCCTTCAAGGCCGGTGTGTTTATCAACCCCGTGATACCTCCCGCTTGTGCACCTCAGGATACGCTCGTGCGTTATGCCCTGATGGCTACTCATACCGAGGAACAGGTTGACCGTTCGGTGGTTGCCTTGAAGAAAATCTTCGTAGAACAGGGAATTATTAAGTAAAAAACCAAATAAATTGCGGAAAAGTTTGCAAGGGTCGCAGAAAATGTGTACCTTTGCAGCGCTTTT
>JAEEGL011654536.1_pt1 | contig 10067 bp, 9 predicted proteins | sample 9134231 | NCBI WGS metagenome assembly JAEEGL01 (sample SAMN16246548, study PRJNA631951) | gut metagenome | biome: gut microbiome; feature: rumen; material: fiber-attached | host: Bos | place: Iran: Karaj | collected 2018-10 | reverse complement strand
TGTCGTTTGGCAGCGAGAACGATCGAATTTGCGATCGTTCTCGCCATCCGATGATCATGATCCCAAGGGCCGACCGTAAAAGAAAGAGTACCGCGGAATACGCAATACCGGGCGCAGGAGAGAGACGCGCCCCTCCCGGCGGCCAATAGCGATAGCACAAATCCTGTTCGGCGAATTCGTACAAGCTGCGAATTCGCCGAACATTTCTTCGTTATAGGAACCTGATACAGATACCTGATGAGGGGGTTCAAAAGAATATCGAGTGGGATTTGCGCCGGAGGAGGCGGAGGCAGCAGCGAAGAATGGAGATATCCGTTCAAGGAAAGCAACGAAGTCTGGCGGCCGTTTTGTCAAGGTCGAATTTATCGGTATAAATACACGGAGCGCACTTACACCGCCGAGAAGTGGTGAGTAAGTGCGCTCTTGCGCTTGCCTTTCTATGATTGCTTTGGTATCATGGATCCAATGGGAGAAAAACCATCCCCGACGAGATGAATGGAGATGTTTCTATGGAGCTGCCGAAACGCAAATCGATTCGATTGCCGGATTATGATTATTCCAGTCCCGGCGCTTATTTCGTCACGATCTGCACCCATGACCGGCGTTGCCTCTTATCCCGGATCACCGTAGGGGCGCTTCACGAAGCGCCCGCCGTCTTCTTAACAGAGATCGGTCAAATCGTGAAGGACTTCCTTGAAATACTCCCGTCGCGCTATCCGGATCTGGCGGTGGAGCATTACGTCATTATGCCTAATCATATCCACCTTCTTCTTCGGTTCGACGCAGAACGGGCGCTTCGTGAAGCGCCCCTACGGGACGGCGAAAACCGATCCCTGTTAGCTAAGGCGATAGGCTTTCTGAAAATGAACAGCAGTAAACGGACTCATCAGAAATACCCCGATCTGCCACTCTGGCAGCGCTCTTTTCATGAGCACGTGATTCGTAATGAGCACGACTACCGTGAAATATGGGAATATGTCGATGCAAACCCCGCCAAATGGGCCGAGGATTGCTATTATGAGCAACAAGGAAATGTTCAACAATTAGGCAGGCGTTGAATGCGGCGCTTGCAGTGTTATAATCATCTCGACAAATCGTTATTCGCATGACAGAGCAACTTTGAAGTTAACTTTTCAGGGGGTGTGCACTCACCGTATGAAGACAAGCCGACTGCATATAAGACGAATAAAGGAAGAAGACGAAAAGTCTTTCATCAATGGGATATCCGACAGGAAGTTACGTACATGTTATGGCTTCCCGGATGAAATGGATTTGTCTGTTTCACGGAAAATCTTTCAGCGTTTCTGCAGCTTGCAGCGTGCATTTTCCTTGATTCGGCAGGATACAGGAGAGATGGTTGGCTTTTTATTGGACGTGGAACCCGAGTTGCCGACAGAGAATGCCGCAAAGCTCCCGCAAAAAGGCCGCACACTGGCATACGCCGTGTATCCTTCTTTTCAGCGGCAGGGATATATGGAAGAAGCCCTGTGTGCTTATATTCCATCCATGGATGCAGAATATATCCATTGCGGACATTTCCCGGAGAATGAAGCAAGCAAAAATCTGCTGATCAAACTCGGATTCAAAGAGTTTTCCAAGCATCAGGCAGGTATGAAGCAAATCGTAGACGAGATTCTTCTTCCGCCTGATCTGCATAAATGATGAATCGTAAACCCGGAAGTTAATCATCCAAATTCCTATTTGTCGAACAATCAAACCGAGCGCGAAAGCTTGACCTTGCCCTTTCTTTCGGAAGGTGGCAAAAGAGGATGGAGAGATTTCACAGTCTCTCCATCCTCTTTTCACAGCTTACCCATACTGCGGTATCACTTTGCCGCAAATGAACCGCCGTCAGGGTTATTCTGTGAGGATAAATTCCTCCTTTACAAAATAAACCCTGCAGGCAAAAGAGCTTTCTTTTTTCCCTTTTGCATTAATCCATTGCGGAGGAGAGGATCTCACCGGTATAGGCGTCGATTCTGTATTCATAATCGGTTCTGCCGGACTCAAAATCGACCTCATACCAGGCGGAAGAAAGCGCTTTTTCAAACTCGATATCGATGTCGGTCACTTCGTTCCGCGTTAACCCGGCATCGTCCAGGGCCGCCTGAAGAGCGGCGGTTCTCCCGATCTTTTTGCTGCCCCCGAGCCCGCATCCGCAAACGGAAACAACAAGGGCAAGAACAACAACGAGTAAAACAGCTGTTTTGAATCCCTTCATTGTATACTCCTTTTCCTTTCGTCGATACGATCAAGCAACGTGAGGAAGCATTTCCTCACCGGTGAAGCTGCCGGAAGGGCGGACCGGATCGTCCTTGCACCGCGGCAGGGAGGGCGTTTTGCAGGTCCCCGCCTGTCTGCCGCACGACCTCACCGGCCAAAAGCGGACGCGCAGAATGGATTTCGAGGCTGTCCCGACGCTTCCTCTCCCCACATGCGGGGAACGCTGCAGAGCGTATCGCTTCGCAATCAACCGGACACACGTAGAACAGACTTATCGTTCGGATCTCAGAAGCGCATACCAGCACGCATCGCAGATACCCTGATTGTTTCTGTCCGAACTGCGCATCGTGCCCTCGTATTTCATTCCGCACGTTTTCATAACCATACCGGAGCGCGGATTCCTCGGGTCGTGTCGGCATTCAATGCGGTTAACACCGACCTCGTCAAAGAAGAAGCCCATCACCGCTTTCAGCGCCTCTGACATAATTCCCCGATGCCACCAGTCCTTTCCGAGGCAATAGCCAATGTGGACCTTTGCGACATCGTCGTTCACATTCACCGCGGAGATGCTGCCGATCGGGTCGCTTCCGTGCTCTTTCAGGACAATCGCCCACTGGTAATAGTTTTCCTGTGAGTAAGAGGAAACCCAGGCGTCCAATACCGCTCTGCTGACAGCGACGCTGCTGTGTGCGGGCCATGTCAGAAACCTGGTCACCTCGGGATCAGACGCCCAATTGCGGTACATGGCGTCTGCGTCATCGGCCGAGAATCTCCTCAACAGCAAGCGTTCCGTTTCGATGCTCTGTGTTCCGCGGTGTATCACGTTTTTCCCACCTCGAATCCCGCTTTATCACGCCGAGTATAGCACACATTGACGGTGATGACAACAGGAAAGCCCCTTTGCCGGCAAAAGAGCTTTCCTGTATGTCTTGTGTGGCTTAACCTGCACTTCCGGGGGAAACGACGCTCAAATCCCCTTCGGCGTCTAAGAGCCAATCATTCGCCATGGCGGCGGCGGCAGCCCTCGTCACCTTCCTGATGGCCGCAGTCGAGACCCTCTCCGTGGTGGTGACCGCACTCGTGACCGCCTCCGTGGTGCCCGCATTCATGTCCTTCCCCGTGATGGTGACCGTGGTGGTCACACTGCGCGTTGGGATCGTATGAAAGCCTGCCCTCCGCAAGAGCTTTGGCCGCCGCGTCAGCAGAGCCGGTCACACCGCCGTAAAGCCTGATGCCTGCCTCGGCCAGCGCGTTCCGGGCCCCCATGCCGATGCCGCCGCAGATCAGCGCGTCCGCCTGTGCAGCTTTCAGAAATCCGGCCAACGCGCCGTGCCCGCTGCCGTTGGTGGGGACGATCTGCTCGGAAACGATCCTGCCGTCCTCCACATCATAGAGCTTAAACTGTTCCGTGTGCCCGAAGTGCTGAAAGACCTCTCCGTTGTCATACGTTACCGCGATTCTCATACTGTCCATTCCTTTCTGCATGATATCCTCCGCCCCCTGATCGTTGAGCCGATAATTGCCTCCGCGGAGCAGGAGATGCTTACCGTCTACCAGCGCCTCCGCAATCTTCCTCCGGGCGCTCTCGTAGATGGCCGTCACAGTCGTGCGGGCAACACCCATTCTTTCCGCGCACTGCTCCTGGGTCAAGCCCTCCCGGTCCAGAAGACGGATCGTTTCGAACTCGTCCAGGCTCATCACAACCGGCTCGGCATCCGTGGCCTCCTCGGGAAAAAACTCCCAATGATCCGGATAACCGCCGATCCGGCGGCATCGTTGCTTTCTGGGCATAGCCGCAGCTCCTTTCTGACATATGTCGAAATAAGAATAACTCTGTTTTTGACAAATGTCAAGAATAAATTCTTGGGGACGGGACGAAGACCTCGCAACCGGTGGGCCTCAGCGTGTTTTCACTTGCAGCATCCATCTTGCCCGGCCGCGTCTATCCCTCGTTTGCTTCAGAAAGGCGCAAACAGTATTCCCGGTACCAGCACTCGTATGGCGAGCTGCATTGATCGCCGCAGGGAGTCATGATCTCTGTTTTTGAATTCTTTGCCTCGAGAAGCCGATCCAGATTGTCTTCAATTACCCGGACAAAGGCAATGGCTTCATCCGTAACATCGACCGGCTCAAACGGGTCTGTTTCATCGTCGTAGTGGTAAACGACAAACACGCCGTCCAGCTGAACGCCGCACTTGTCCAGCACCCAGGCCTGGTACGCCGCGTCCTCGATAAACTGCTGTTTTACTTCAGGAGAATCTTTGACTTCATACAGTTCCCAGACATCGTCTTCCACTCTGTGCAGAATATCGACCGCACAGAATATGCCGTTAAAATCGAACGAGGCTTCGCAGATGTTGTCGGCCCCGGCGCGCATGGCGTTCCGGGTGTTCTGTATCATCTTGGCTTTGTTGAGATACTTTGTATTCGGAAGGTACTCGGTTACATCTGTAAACGGGCCAAACATCGCCTTTGCCTTGTCTCCGAATTCATTCCCGCGGTCCAGCCGTCTTTGCGTTGAAGCAGGAATGACTTTCTGTTCCGGCTTATGCGCGTCGAGCCAGAGCATCTTTGGGCATTGAAGCCCGCGCATGAAGTCTGTTTTTGATAAGCCCACAAGAATCACCTCTGTGTTTCTCCAGGTTCATACGGAGAAGACCCGCTCCTCCAAACGTCCGAAAAAGACCCTGCCTACGCCGCATCGCCGCAGTCCTCGGGAACGGAGAAGGGATAAAACAGCTCCTGTATGGGTTTGTTCTCTCTCATATTGTTATAAGCCATACAGAGATAGGTGTCCACTTCTTCCCGAACCGGGCTTTCCGCGCCGTATTCGAAGCACTCCCCTTCATCCGTCAGGTAGAAGCCGAAAGAGGTCATGACGGGAACCTTTTCCCGGAGCTTCAGAAGAAAGGAATAAAACGGTGACACGGGAAGACCCGCCTCCCGGAGAAGGAGCGGAACGAGATACTGCAGGCTGACCATACCGATATCCTCCTGCTCGGCCGTATAATTCTTCCAAATGACAAATGGTACGGAGTGAAGATGAAGGGTCTGTTCCGTGCGGTAAGCTTGTCCGTTATCCGGCAGCAGCGCGGATGAAAAATCCGGTCTGTGGTCGCCCAGCATACAGAGAACAACCTTACGTTCCGTGTTGCCGAAATAGGCCGTCAGCTCGGCAAAGGCCCGATCGCTCATTTCGATCGCGGTCAAAAACTCGTCCATCTGTTCTGTCAAGGCCCCGAAATCTCCGCGGACATGGACCGTGTCATAGCTTGAAGGATTCTTTTCATAGCCTCCATGGTTCTGAATCGTCAGAAGATAAAAGAAACGGGGCTGAGCTTCGTCTGCTTCTTCATACCAGCGGATCAGATTTGCATAGACGGAGGCGTCCGTTGCAAAACTGCGGTTTCCGTAGCCCTCCAGATCCTCAAAATCGGAGATAAACAGGGATCGTTCAAACCCGATGGCGGGGTATCCGCTCTTTCGGTTGTAGTTTGTCGCCTGAGCCGGGTGCGCCGCGGTCGCCGTGTATCCAAGCGCTTTCAGATAGGACGCCAGACTGTTCCGGCCGTTAAGGTTCAGCGTATTAAACGGGTGAATACCGGTAATAAGCTCTTGAGGATTGGAGGTCAGAAGCTCGTATTCCGTACAGTTTGTTCCAGATGGCGAGCCAGGAACCACAGCGCAGCCGTGGGAACCTGTCAGCAGACGAAAACGATCCATATAGGGCACATCCGTCTCAACGTCCGCAATCTGAGAGAGGTCATAGAAGCTCTCGTTCAGAATAAGGATGATGTCGGGATATTCCTCCGCGGCGATCCGGCCCGCTTCACCTGGAAAACCCGTTGAAGCGAGCTTTTCCCGATCATACCCCTCCGGCATCTGAACATCGCCATAGTCCGCCGCCCGGGAAACCGTTGAAGCCATAAAGCCATATCTCTTATATCCCACGTGCCATTCCCAGGAGAGAGGGTTGTCCGGCTTGTTCGTCTTCCATACCGATACGGTACAGAGGCAGCAAAGCGAAAAACAAGCCAGGGCAGCAGAGAAGCGGATTCTCCAGCTTTGCGGGAAAAGCCGCCGCAGAAAAACCAGCGCGGCACAGCCAGCCAAAGAAATCAAAAGAATAAAAAACGGGTACCGAAAAAGATGAAAGCGATAGCCGGGCAGCACCCGCAGCGCCGTTTTGATATTCCCCAGTTCTTCCATGGCGAGCGGCATCCCGTGCCATTCGATCACATAATAGTCTATAAATGCCGCGAGTCCGAAGATCAGAAGACAAACCAGTTCTGAGATCCAGATATTCCTGGCAAGCAGCAGGATCAGGCAGAAAAAGACGGCGCACAGCAGCAGATTCAGCAGATCGTACCTGGCCTGTATGTCTGCTCGGATGTTCCCGAGGCTGTGATGGGCGCCGAGCTCCAACATCAGATAGGCAGCGCAAAGGACAGCGGCTGCGCTCAGAAGCCAGAGCGGGAGTTTCCACATTAGGGAAAGCTGCTTTTTGTTCTCGCTTTTCACAGACAGAACCTCGATTCTTTCCTTGCCGCTGCCGCATTCAGCAGATATCATTGCGCAAGCCGTACGGCGCCGCCTCAATAGCCCCGCCACAGCAGATAGCTGAGATCCTCCAGCCAGGTGTTTCCGTTGGCGCGCAAAAGGTCCAGCCCGGAGACGAACACACAGCGGGCGGTCTGTATCCGGCCGGATGTGTCGCCCGGACGGATATACTTGCTGCAGGAACTGATGACGTAAGGAGCGCTGTCCCGCATGCCGAGATAGATCATCAGGTGACCGTCCATATACAGGAGCGTACCGGCGGGCATTTCAGAGAGGATCTGCAGTTTCCGATCCACGGTCATTCTGGTGCAGATTGTTTTTCCGAGGTCGTCCATCTTGGCAATGGCGAGAGCGTTGCGGGGCAGCTCCAGGCCAAAGCAGCCATAGATCTGGCCGACAATGCCGGAGCAGTCGTTGGAGCGAAGGCTGCCGCCCCAGCCGTAGACACGGCCCAGGAGCTTGAATGCCTGCTCAACGACGGAAGCGGACGTCATGGGCAGATAGCCTGCGTGCACATCCTGGGTCACGCCGATCAGGGCCTTCTCCCAGCCGAGGCTGCCGTCGGCCCCGGCGCAGGGCAGTTCGACACAGTAGCAGCCAAGAGGGCTCCTGCCGTTCACCTGTTCGGGCGTCTGTTCCGCCAGACGGAGTTTCGTCCCCATGGGGAGGATCGCGCCGGAGTGGGCGGTGGGGACCGCCGTCTCGTCAAGGATCAGCTCGCTGCCTGTCACGATCAGGTATTTCTCCGGGTGAATGGCCGCAAGCCATTCGTCCCGATCCCGGCAAAGGGCCAGGGCATCCCGGTGTACCCAGCCGCAGAAGGAGCCTGCCAGGACGTATTTCCACATGCCGTCGGCGCTCTCATGGAGCACGGCCACTCCGGCGCAGGGCATGATCTCCGCGCTGACGAAGTCGCTGCAGAAGGTTTCTTCGGCGCTGTCGGAGGCAAAATCGTCCGTGGGCAGCCGCTGCGCCACCGTCCGGTGCACACAGACGGCATAGACAGGCGCGACGGACGGAGGAATATCGCCGAAGCGGCAGTTGGCCTCCAGGCTGTCCCAGTAGTCCGCCGCCGGGACGGCGCCGTTGATGTAAACGCAGGGTTCCCCGGAGCGCAGCTGGTCCAGAAACGGCCGATCCAGCAGCGACAGAACGACCTCGCCCTGCAGGCTGAGCGGCAGATCGCAGAGAAACAGCTTTTTCACGCTTTGCTCCTCAATGCTGTCGTAAAACACAAACGGGGGATTGTTCTCGTTGAACAGGGCGATCTCATCCGATGAAAACAGCGGCACATCACGGGCGCTGTCGGTCCAGTATCCGGCGTGAAGCATCTCGGGAGAGACGCCCGGCACCGTCTGCACAGATTCGTCAAAGCCCGGCCCGGACGGCCGGACGGTTTCGGCCGGTCGTGAGACGCGGCCGGGGCGGCTCCACGTCCCACCGAGCAGAACGCCGGCAAGGAACAAAAGCAGTGCCCCCGAGACGATGGGAAACAGCTTTTCCTGCTTCATAGTGATTACCTCTTATCGTTCATAAAGTAGCCGCAGATCACAAAGAACGGCAGCGAAAGGCTGCAAAGCGGCGAGCAGGGGAAGGGCACCTGCTCCACCAGGCCCATCAGCAGGATCCCTGCGGCGGAAGCTGCGAGACAGCGTTCGGGAACGCGCCTGTCCGTGCCTGACAGGCACCGCCATCCTGCGGCGCACCAGCGCAGTACCGACGCGATCAGCAGCGCAAACCCGATGACGCCGTAGCGCCGCAGCATTTCCAGATAGGTACTGTGCGCGTGCGGCGTGAATATCTCGTGATGTCCCGCGTATACGCCGCCGACGCCGTCCTCGTTTCGGATGGAGACGCCGAGCCACGTGCGCAGAGGGGTTTTCCGCACGTCTTCAAGGACCCGCCGCCAGATGATGAAACGGTCCCTCAAGGTGCCGACGCGGCCGAAGATGCCGCGCGTCTGCAGGTCGCTGAGGTTGGCGGACAGATGGGATGCGTGAGCAAGGGATGCGATGAGCATCAGCCCTGCGCGGTAGAGGATCGTCGGCAGATACAGGAAACGCGTACAGAGGACCCCGGCTGAAACGCCGAGCGCCGCCGCCGTCAGGACGCGGGACAGGCTGCGCTCTTTGCCTGCGGCGCCGTACAGGCGGGCGGAGAAAACCAGCAGGCCAACACAGAAGGATACGCCGATGATCGCCGTCCGGCAGTTCGTCAGGCCCAGAGTGAACCATCCGACGAGTCCGCTCAGGACCCAAATCAGTCGCCTGCGTCCGACGGCGCGTAAAAAAGCATAGACCGAGAGAAGGCACAGCGCCGTACAGGAGAAGCCGAATGTGTTCGCATCCCCCAGACCGCACAGTCTCCCGAGCTGATAACAGCCCAGAACAATGTCATGGACCGGTACTTCCGAAAACAGGGAGGCAGTTGCGTGAATAAGGATAAAGAGACACTGGACCAGCAGGCCCAGGATGGAAAACGTGGCGTACAGATCAATGATCCTGTCCGGCTCTGAGGTGACGCGCAGGGCATAGTAAAGCGAGAGGAGCACGGCCCAGACAACGTATCCGAGAGACACGAGAGAGAACGACGACAGGCCGAAATTGAGCGCGGCACTGACCCAGGCGCAGACCGGCATGAACAGCAGCAGCAGGATATCCGCCCCCCGGTAAAGCTTCCCGCGCCAGACGCACACGGCGGAAACCCCGACAGCGGCGAGGCCGCTCAGGACATACACGATATGGACATAGTGCAGCCAGGGGCCCTGAAACGTAAAGAGCAGCGCCGCCGCGGGGACATAAAAAGCCAGAACACGCTCCCAAAGCCGGCCGCGTGGCAGCGGTCCGTATTCAATTGTTGAAGCGGCGCGCCCGGCACGTTCACGCCCGGAGAGAAAGGCTGTCATCCGCATATCCGATTTTCCTTTATGGCAGAGGCGTTTTTTGCCTCTTTATACTGGGATTATACGCATATTTGACCGGGTTTTCAATAGCGCGTCCAACGATCGCCCGCAGGAAGGGCCAAAAGGGATCGGAGAAACGGCGGCTGCATAATATCGTTTACAGCGGTTGTCCTTTTTATATCATCCAGATCGGGATAATCAGATTATTGCTGTCGAAGGCGCTGAACTTGTCCGCCATGCACAGAACGGCGCCCGTGCCGAGTTGGAGCGGGGATCTGTCGATCACGTTGAACACGCGGGTCAGGCGCCTGTCCGGCGTGGCGGTCTTTTTGATCTCCAGCGGGCAAAGCCTGCCGTCGCCCTCAAGGATGACGTCGATTTC
>JAEEGL011604106.1_pt1 | contig 10067 bp, 9 predicted proteins | sample 9134231 | NCBI WGS metagenome assembly JAEEGL01 (sample SAMN16246548, study PRJNA631951) | gut metagenome | biome: gut microbiome; feature: rumen; material: fiber-attached | host: Bos | place: Iran: Karaj | collected 2018-10 | reverse complement strand
GAAGCCCGAGGAGAACACGCGCGAGGTGTCGACGCAGAGGTTCTCGTTCAGGTAGGTGAGGATTTCGTCGAAGAACAGGTGGTCCTTGTTGTCACCGCAGCGCCAGGGCATGTTGTCGGTGTAGCCGTGCGGTGCCACGAAAATGGTGCTCTCCTTGGCGCCCTTCTGGTCGCGGTAGCCGTAGTAGTGCTCGTTCTGCGCGACGTTCTGGGCGGAACCGCCCATGCAGTGCATGCCGAACACCAGGCGGTAGGGCTTGTTCTTGTCGTAGTTCGTGGGGAGGTCGAGGTAGACTTCGTGCTCGATGCCGCCGCCGGTGAACTTGAAGTAGTTCTTGAGCGTGTTGTCCTTGCCGCAGCCCTTACTCGGGGTGGGGTCGTTGCCGATGGCGTAGCCAAAGGCGTAGGTCTGCTGCGTGGCCGCTGCCTTGAGCTTGATATCGAGCGTGGTGTCGAGCGTGCCGAGCGGTACGGTGAGTGTGTCGAAACCTTCGGCGACGACGCGGAGCGCTTCGCCCTTCTGCACATCCTTCAGCAGGGCGTGGCCCTCGGCGTCGAGGGATACGCTGTAGTTGCCGCTCGAGGTAAAGCGGACGGTCTGCTTCGCGCTTCCCATGGAAACCTGTGCAAAGTAGGTGCCCTTCGCCTTCACGCCGGAGGTGAGGTCCACTTCGCCCGAACCGTAGAGCGTCTGCTTGAATACCTCGTTGCCCACGAGGTCGAATATCCTGACATTCACAGGGGAGCTTCCGCTCTGCGAGAACGACAGGATGCCGGAATTGATGTTGATGAAGCCCGGGGTTGCCGAGGCACCAATGCCTTCGGGTGTTTCATCTTCGTGGAGAGTGAACTTTCCGTCATTGTCGGTATTGACGGTCTTCTTCTCCTTGAGCAGAGTGACTTCTGCCCCGGCGATAGCCTTGTTGGATTCATCCTTGACGGTGCCGCTTACGGTGTAGGCGGAGGCCGCAGAAAATGCCGTTGCCAGCATAATGGGAAAAATAGGTCCTAACCCTTTCATCTTGACTCCTTTTTTTTCCCATACTACCAAAGATGTCTATTCTAATATAATTCCAAAATGGAAACAAATCTCATTGTAAACAAAACTTTGTACTAAACGAGAAACGGCCCCCCCGATGAAGGGGGACCGCTTGGGTTGGTTATGGAGGTACTCTTTAGAACTGTTCGAAGAACTTGTGAACTTCTTCAGGAACCCAGGTGTTCTGCCAGTTGCCGTTGTCGTAGGCTGTCCACTGGTGCTGACCGTTCCAGCTGCAGAACTTGACCGGGAAGCGCTCATCGACGGTCGTGAAGTCGTAGCAGAGGTGGCCGTTGCCGCCAACTTCCTTGGGCTTCTCGGCGCTGGCATCGGTGAAGTTGCCATCTGCATCGGCCTTACCGTTGTTCTTGAGGATGCGCTTGAGTGCGCTGTCACGAGCGCGGTTGTATTGGCAGGTGCCGTCATTCTTGCCGTGGACGGCCATCCAGGCGATGGGCAAGCCCTTGTTCTGCGGCAAGTAGATGTTGTAGTCGGCGGTTGCATAGACAGCGACTGCGCGCAGGCGGTCTTGCATGTCCTGGGCCATGGAGTTCGTGACCATGGCGCCGAAGCTAAAGCCTGTCATGAACACGCGGCTGGTGTCAATGCAGTAGTTTTCTTCGAGAGTCGTAAGCAACTGGTCAATGAACTTGTGGTCCTTGTCACTGTTCATACTCCACGGCATGCCATCGGTATCGCCACGCGGGGCGACAAAGATGTAGTTGCCTTCCGTATCAAGTTTCTGCTGGCCGTAGTACGGAGACGGATGGTCCTGGTCCGCATAGTGGTGGACGAAGTCTTCGGCGTTAGAGCCCATGCAGTGCATGGCGAAGAGCAACTTGTAGGGTTTCTTGTTGTCGTAGTTCTTGGGTAACGTGATAAAGTATTCGCGTGTCTCGCCGTTGACTTTCATTTCAAAGCGGTCGCCGTTTTCGACACTCCTGGTCTTTTGCAGCTTGGAAGTCGTGCCGCAGCCCTTACTCGGGGTCGGCTCGTTCTTCAAAGCGTAACCGAATTTGAATGTCGGTTCCGGAGGCGCGGTCTTCGTGAGCTTCACGTCGACGGTCGTGTCGAGTGTGCCGAGCGGGATGCTCAAGGTGTCGAAACCGTCGGCGATGATCTGGAGGGCTTCGCCCGCGGCGGCGGCCTTGGCCAGGAGTCCCTGGACGGCGCCGGTGCTTGCCAAGTTGATGGACTTGTCGTTCGTGTTGAACTTGACCGTTTGCGTTGCGCTGCCGATGGTCACCTGCGCAAAGTATGTGCCCTGCCCTTTGAGTTCCTTGCTCATGTTCAGGTTGGTTGCGTTGGGGAAGTACTTGTTGACGACCTGGTTACCCATCAGGTCGAAAACTTTGACGTGCGCCGTGGCGGCGTTGTTGTAGTTGAAGGTTTGACGCAGGGCCTGTTGCTGCTCATCTTCGTGGATGAGGAACTTGCCGCTGGCATCGGTGGTGGTGGATTTCGCTTCCTTGATGAGGGAAACGTTGGCGCCGCTCACGGGGTTCCCTGATTCGTCGGAAACGGTCCCGCTAACGTCGTAGGCAAAAGTGGATGTTGCAAATGTTGCGCATAGGACACCCAAGAAACTAGAAAGACGCAAATCTTTCATGCTGTACTCCTTTTTTTTTACCCATTCACCATTACTATAATATCTTGAAAAAAGGGCGATGTTCCCTGACGGAAAAAAACAATCGTGGACATTTTATCCACGATTGACAAATTTTTGTTTACAATATTTGCTTTTTGAGTAAATTAGTCCAGTTTCCCCTGGTAGAGGTCCAGGACCTTACGGGCGAGGAGGCTCGTGTACTTGGCGTTCACCAGGTTCACCTGTGCCGTCTCGAGGTTGTTTTTTTGGCCTAGGTAGTCGGTGTAGGTGAGGGCGCCCGCGTTCCTTTGCTCTTCGGCGACCAGGAGCGCCTCCTGTTCGGCTTCCACCTGGAGGATAGCGGCCTTCCATTGCATGTCGGCGCTAACGGCGTTGAGGTATAGCTTTTCAATGCTGTTCTCCAGGCTCTTGGCGGTCTCCTGCATGCTCACTTGCGTCGCGCTCTCGTTCACCTGGGCGAGGAGCACCTTGTTCTCGGTGGCGCCGCCGTCAATGATGGGGATGTTGATGGCTAGGCTCACGGAGTTTTGCCAGCCGTACTTGAGCTGGTTCTTGTAGGCCTTGGATTCCCAGGCCTGCAGCCCGGTGCTGCTGTTGGCGCCGAGGGTCACGGAGATGGAGTTGCCCGCGCCGGCAACCTCGGTGCTCTTTTTGGCCGCTCGCACCGAGACACTGTCGGACTTGAGGCCGGGGTGGGCTTCCCGCACGGACTTTTGGAGCTCGGCCAGCGCCGGGATGGGCTCCAGCGAGTCGGGGCTCGCGATGTTTGTCTCGGGCGCCTCGATGGCGAAGTCCTCGGTTTCGGGGAGTTCCAGGAGCTGGCGGAGCGTGGTCTTGGAGGTGTTCACGTTCAGCTGCGCCGTGAGTTGCGCCACCTGCTTTTGGAGCACGTTGGACTGGCTTTGCGTCAGGTCCTTCTTGGTGATGGAGCCCGCCTCAAAAAGCTTGCCGTAGTGCTCGAACTCAGCCTGGGCGAGTTCGACCGAGGCGTTTGCGGTGCGCAGGTTCTCGCCTGCGGCCAAAAGCGACATGTAGGCGTTCAGCACGCTCTCTTGGATGGAGCGCTCCGTTTGCTTGGTCTCGAGCTGCGCCGCCTGCTTGGAGAGCTGGTTCGCCTCGACCGAGAGGCTCGTGGAGCCGCCGTCCCAAAGGGTGTACGAACCCGAGACCCCCAGGTTTAGGCGGTAGTGGTCCTCGGTGTCGATAAACGGGTGGTCGTAGAGCGTGTTCTGGATGCTCGCGTTCACGCTGGGGTAGCGGCTGGACTTGGCCTGCCTGATTTGGATGTCGGCCTGCTGTTCGCGGAGTTTCGCCGATTCCAGCTGGAGGCTCTTTTGCTTTGCCTGGGCAAGGCATGCGTCCAGGGTCCATGCGCCGTCGGCGAACACCAAAGGTGTCCACGCCAGGAGTCCAAAAATGATAGCCTTGCTTGTATTCATGCCTTTTAGATGCCTCAGGAGGCGGTTCCGTTGCGGTTCACAAGATAATAAAAAAGGCCCGGTAAGGCCGGACCTTTTCGAGTGGACGGTACAAGATTTGAACTTGTGACCTCTGCCGTGTGAAAGCAGCGCTCTAAACCAACTGAGCTAACCGTCCGAGGTGCGAGCAAATATAGGAAAGGAACTGCAGGTTGTCAAGGGGCGGTTACAGGTACTTGTCTTCGGCGGCGCGGAGGATGGTCAGGAACTCGGCCGGGGTCTTGGCGGCAATCAGGTCCTTGCGGACGGAGCCATCGGCCAAAAGGCGGCTCACCGAGGAGAGGGCCTTGAGGTGCGGGCCCACGGTGTTGCCCGGGCTCACGATGAGGATGAGCAGGTACACCGGCTCGCCGTCAAAGGACTGGAAGTCCAGGCCCTTCTCGACTGTCGCGGCGACCATGCACATGCGGTCCACGTAGTCGATTTTGGCGTGGGGCACGGCGAGGCCGCAGCCGATGCCTGTGGAGCGGCTCTGTTCGCGGTTCCACACGGCTTCGAAAATCTCGTCCCTGTGGTCCAGTTTGTAGGCGCTGCAGAGCGTGTCTACCAGCTCGTTGAGGATGGCCTCTTTGGTTTCGCTGGCAGAATTGATCAAGATGCAATTATCTACAAATCTTTCAGAAAGACGCATAGTAGTTGTTTCCTTTTTTCTCTATCCAGCCAATATTTTAGCAAAAATTAGGGCAAAGTGGGGCTTTGTAATATGAAAATAGTCAAAACTGCCTAAATTTGTCCAAAAACGCCAAAGTGTCGCTCTTCGAAAACAGGTTTTCGAAGTTGTCCAGGGCCTTTTTCATGGTCATGACGTCAATTTGGCCGGGGGCCTCGGCGGCTTCGATGGCGCCGTAGGTGAGGTTAGCCCCCTCCTTGAGACTCCACAGGCGGCTGGTGCGTCCGGTGTCGCCCATGGCGAACGCGGCGAACAGGTCAAAGTACTTGTTGTACTTTTTGGTGAACTTGTACAGGCGGTCGCAGTCGTCCTCGGAGTTGCTCATGGCAGCGATCTTTAAGCCGTCGGCCTTGACGCGGCGCAGGTCGTCCACAAGCGTTTTGAGGACCATGTCGTTTGGAATACGGATAAAGTTGTGCTCCGAAACAAGGATCTTGGTGCCCCTCGGTTTGGCCATGGCCTTGAGGTCTGCGAACTGGGCGAGGCAGTCGCGTTCCAGGTCCAGCCATTCGGGTGCTTCGTCCGCCTCCAAAATTTTTTCCCAGAGTTCGGGGCGTGCCACGGCCTTGGCGTCGGGGAATTTTCCGCCGTCGCGCTTGAGGCGGATGGTGCCAATCTGCATGGCTTGTGGGGCGACCCGGCGAACTCGCGCCGAGAGCGATTCCCATTCTGCCGGTTCAAAAAAATCGTAGCGAATCTCGAGGGCGTTGCAGGCTTGCAGGTCCAAAAACACGGGGCTCAGGGAGTCCTGCTCAATAGCCTTGAGAATGGCGGGGCTCACAAGGCCCGCAAGAAATGTTTCGCTTAACTTTGGCATGGCTCAAATATAGTTGATATGGGACGTTTTTGGCTTAAACGGGGGCAAATATGCGTTCTGTTTTTTTCTACATTGAGGGGTAAATAGAAAAGGAAGCTTTATGGCAGATTGCAACGAAAAGAAAGAAGCCGAGACCCCGAGCATGATCAAGAAGGCCGAGGAGTACCTCGCCACCAAGCGTCGTGTGTTTTTGTGGGGCCAGGTCGATGACGAAAGCGCCGAACGCATTGTGAAACAGCTCCTGTACCTGGATTCCCTGAACAACGATGACATCGTGTTCTTTATCAACAGCCCGGGCGGAGTCATTAGCAGCGGCCTTGCCATTTACGATTGCATGAACGCTATCAAGAGCGATGTGGTCACAGTCTGCTGCGGTCAGGCAGCCTCGATGGGCGCCGTCTTGTTGACTGCCGGTGCCAAGGGCAAGCGCGCCGCATGGCCCAACGCCCGCATCATGATCCACCAGCCGCTCATCCATGGCGAAATCGTGGCGCCCGCGAGCGACATCCAGATCCAGGCCGAGGAAATGCTCCGCATCCGCGGCATTACGGGCAAGATTTTGGCCGAGACCAGTGGACATACCATGGAAGAGATTGACCGCGATACCGAACGCGACAACTTTATGAGCGCCGAAGAGGCCAAGGCCTACGGCCTGGTCGACAAGGTCGAGAGCCTGATCTAATGGGACTGTTTTCTGCCATCAAGAGCGGGCTCGCCAAGACCCGTGACGCCCTCGTGGGCGAACTCAAGGGGATTGTCGGCGCTGGTAAGATTACCGACGAGACTCTCGAAGAGTTGGAAGAGCACTTGATCAAGGCCGACGTGGGCGTGGAGGCTGCGTTCTTGTTGACGGATGCTTTGCGCGAACAGGCCCTGGGCAAATCGCTTACGACCGAGCAGGTGCTCGACATTATGCGCGGCGAGGCGGAACGCCTTTTGAAGGACCCGCCGCCGTTTGAACTCAAGGGCAAACCCCATGTGATTCTTGTAATTGGCGTGAATGGCGCCGGCAAGACGACGACCATCGGCAAACTCGCCGCCCGCCTCAAGAACGAGGGCAAGAAGGTGATGATTGCCGCCTGCGATACGTTCCGTGCGGCGGCCATCGAGCAGCTCGAGACCTGGGCCGAGCGGAGCGGTGCCGAATTTGTGAAGCACCAGGAAGGCAGCGACCCTGCCGCGGTGGCATTTGACGCCTGCAATGCGGCTGTGGCCCGCGGTTGCGACGTGGTGCTCCTGGATACTGCCGGACGCCTCCACAACAAAGATTACTTGATGGAGGAACTCAAGAAGATTGTCCGTGTTGTCAGGAAGGTGAATCCGGATTTCCCGCACGACATGTGGCTTGTGATTGATGGCAATACGGGACAGAACACCATCAACCAGACCAAGATTTTTAACCAGAGCTTCCCCCTGACGGGACTCGTGGTGACCAAGCTCGACGGCACGGCCCGTGGCGGTGCGGTACTCTCCATCGCGAGTTCGTTGCAGATCCCCATCCGCTGGATTGGCATGGGCGAACGCATTGACCAGTTGGTCCCCTTTAGCAAGGCCGAATACGTCGAAGGGCTTTTTGAAAGCGCCCTTGAAGAGCAACCGTAACGGGGAGTCGGGTTTCGTGATGTCCAAAGCTGTTCAATTTGCTTTTGCCTTGGGACTTTGCGGAATCCTGTTCGGGTTGTGTGCCTGCAAAAACGAGAACCCCGACATCGACGAGAAATTCATTGCCGCCTATGTGGACATGCGCGTGGCCGAACAGATGTACGGCGTGACGTCGCCCATGACGCGCCTCTATCGCAAGGCGACTCTCAAAAAGTACGGCTACACGCGTGAAAGCTTTTTGGCGGAGACCGACAAGATTTTGATGAACTCCGACTACTGGAAGCCCTTCCAGAATCGCGTGGTGGCCAGGCTCGACTCCGTACTGGATCCGGAATCCTTTATCAAAAAGAAGGAAGAGGAGGCTGCCAAGGCGAAGGCCAAAAAAGAAAAGGTGGCTCCCAAGCCGGGGGAGGTCAAGTGATGCGCGTTGTTAAAATTTTGTTGATGGTACTTGTGTTGCTCGCTCCGGCGAGCTTTGCCGCGAAGGCAGCCCCCAAGCTGGTGCGCTGGGTGGGTTATGCCGAAGCCCTCGAAAAGGCGAAGGCGAGCAACAAGCTGGTTTTTGTGGACCTGTATGCCGACTGGTGCATCCCCTGCCGCGTGATGGACGCGAATGTGTATAGCGACCCGACGGTAGCCTCCCTGTTGAACAACCGGTTTATCCCGGTAAAGCTGAATGCCGATTCCCAGGATACCATTGTGTGCGACGGGCAGTCCAAAACGGTGCAACGCTGCTATTTTGACGTTTGGGAATTGAGCGCTTTGCCTGCCTTTGTGCTGATAGCGCCCAAGGGACTTACTATACTTACGGTAACGGATTCCATGAGTCCCCAGGAAATGCAGATGCTTTTGTATCAGTTCCTGGAAAAAGAAAAAGAGTGGATTGAACGATGAGCGATCAAGTCTTGCTGTATTTGCAAATAGCCTTTTGGGTGCTCCTGTTTTTGCTGGTGCACTGCTACGGCCTGTTCCCGGTGACGCTCCCGTTTGTGAGTGAACTCTTCAAGCGCCGCCGCCGTGACGAGATCGAGAACTTTGAACTGCCGCACGTTTCCCTTTTGATTTCGGCGTATAACGAAGAAGCGGTTATTGAACGTAAAATCCAGAACATTCTGGAAATCGACTACCCCAAGGAGAAATTGGAGGTGCTGATTGGCGACGACGGTTCTGCCGATAAGACGGCGGAGATCGTAGCCCGCTATGCCGACCGTGGGATCACCCTGGTCAAGGCGCCCAAGAACGCGGGCAAGGCGGCGATGCTCAACCGCCTGCAAAAAATCGCGAGCGGCGAGATTCTTGTGTTCTGCGACGCCAACACCATGTTCTTCCCCAATGTGGTCCGCAAGCTGGTGGCGCCCTTCAAAGACAAAAAGATCGGCTGCACCTGCGGTCACTTGATCCTCTCCGACAAGAGCGGGAGCGTGCTTGGCCGTGGCGAGAGCTCGTACTGGGATTTGGAGTCTGAAATCAAGAAGTTCGAGGGAATTTTGGACCGCCTCATGGGCGGAAACGGCGCCCTGTACGCCATTCGTAAGGAATTATATACCGAGCTCCCGACCAAGAAGAGCATCATGGACGACTTCTTTATTACGACGAAGATTTTGCAGAAGGGCTTCTTTTGCACGTTCATCGCGAGCGCCATCGGTACGGAGCAGACTTCCAAGGAAGGCGAGGGCGAGTACCGCCGCAAGGTGCGCATTGGCCGCGCGAATTTCAACTACCTGCTCTCTTACCTGCCCTTGCTGAACCCGTTCAAGCCGCTACTCGCATACTTATTCCTCTCGCACAAGTTCTTGCGCTGGTTCTCTCCGCATATCGTCATTTTGCTGTTCATACTCAATGCGCTGCTTTTGACGAGCGGTCCTGTGTACCAGGCTACCTTTGCTATAATGGTCTTGGTGCTGTTGGTTTGCGTGACCAAGGTTATCCCGAGTGCCTACTACTTTATGTCGATGAATATCGCAATGCTCAAAGGGTTCTTCCTTTCGTTCTGCCGCGAAAAGAGCGGCGGCTGGGCGCGTGAAGCCCGCAGTGACGACGACGCCCCGGCGACGGTTGGCGCTGCCAAACTTTTGCCTTTGATTGCGGCAGGAGTCTTGGCCTTGAGTTCTGCTCCGGCAAACGCGTTTACCGTAGACGTGCAGGGCGGCGTGGTGAACCACATTAGCGACATTACCGAGTTCAACCTCAATGTTTATGGCCACTGGTGGTATGCGATAGACCAAATGCTCTTTGTGGGCGTGGGCAGCGGCTACCAGGAAATCGACAACGACGCCCTCATCCCTTTGAGCGCCGCCGCCTGGATCCGTCTCCCGATTGGCGGGCAAACGCTCCCGGTGGTTGTGGGCGACTTTGGCTACCTCTTTGGTGGCGACCATCAAATGTTCTGGAGAGCCGGTGGCGGCTTCGACATAAAGAACGGTGATTACTCGTCTATCTTGCTCATGGGCGGTTACGAATTCCTGGACCATGCAGGCAAAGGCTATGTTTACCTGCAGGCCGGAATCTTGATAGAACTGTAGCGGTTGGAGTCGCGGCCTTCGACCGCTTTGAGGTGCGAGGTGTACTCACTACTCACTACACATTGCGACGAAGTCGCTCATCCCTTGGCGAGCATTTCCATGAGCTCCTTGTCGAGGCGCTCTGGGTTGTTGTACTGTTCCAAGCTGTTGTGGAGCGATTCGCCCTTGGAGACCAGGCCAAAGTCCAGGTTCTTGTAGTTCCAGTAGCTAAAGCCCACGTCGGCTTCGCGCAGAATGTCGAGGAAGTCGCGCATCCAAGCGAGTTGGTACTTGCGCGGAACCTGGACGTAGACGCCGAACTCGTTGCAGCTTACGGGCAGGTCGTACTTGG
>JAEEGL011504030.1_pt1 | contig 10067 bp, 10 predicted proteins | sample 9134231 | NCBI WGS metagenome assembly JAEEGL01 (sample SAMN16246548, study PRJNA631951) | gut metagenome | biome: gut microbiome; feature: rumen; material: fiber-attached | host: Bos | place: Iran: Karaj | collected 2018-10 | reverse complement strand
ATATTCCTCCCAGCTGTCCGCGTTGACACTTGAAGTGCATGATGCGCAAAAAGATCACGCCGTCCGCACGGAGGCGATGCATCTGTTGTTGTCCCGTCTCGTCAGTCAGGAGGATCGTGACAAAGCATTGCAATCAGAGATCGACGAAATTGCACAGCGCAATGATTCGCTGCGAGAAATGATTGCCACACTTGGTGAACAGGCGAAAGATAAACGTGCCCTTGCCCAGCAGGAAAAGGAACGTATCGTCTCGCTGCAGCAGGAACGCGCACAGGCGGAGGAACAAAGCGCCGCGCTGCGTCTCAAAGAGCGTGAGCAAACGACCGAACGCGAACGGATCGGCGGCGAAAAGATGCGTCTCGAAGCAAAGAAAGAGACGATGACAAAAGATTATGAAGAGACTGTCAGCCGCCTTTACGACGATTATCAGCTTACTTTACGCGAGGCACAGGAAACAAACGAGAAAACCGATCAGCCGGCACAGGCGAAGCGCCGTCTTGGCGAGATCCGCAACAAGATTCGCGCGCTTGGCGCAGTCAATGTCGGTGCGATCGACGAATATAAAGAGGTTAACGAGCGTTACACGTTTATGCGCGCACAGCTCGAAGACGTCGAAAAATCCAAGGCGGAGCTGCAAAAGCTGATTTCGGAATTGACCGACAAGATGTCGAATCGCTTCCGTGAGCAGTTCTCCAAGATCAACAACTATTTTGATGAGACGTTCCGCGAACTGTTCGACGGCGGTCGCGCGCAGCTGCAACTCGAGGACCCGACGGACGTGCTCGAAAGCGAGATCGATATCCGTCTGCAGCCGCCCGGCAAGAACGTCAAACGGCTCGACGCGCTGTCGGGCGGTGAAAAAGGGCTTTCCGCAATTGCGCTGCTGTTCGCGATTTTGAAGGTCAATCCTGCGCCGTTCTGTATCTTCGACGAAGTCGAGGCCGCGCTTGACGATTCCAACGTAACCCGTTACGCGCAGTATGTGCGCCGCATGACGAAGAACACGCAGTTCATTCTGATCACGCACCGCCGCGGCACAATGGAAGAAGCGGACATGCTCTACGGCATCACGATGCAGGAGCAGGGCGTCAGCAAGCTGCTGGAGCTCAGAACCGCCGAAATCGCAAGCCGTCTCGGCATCACCGGATAAAGGAGTAGATTCGGATGGGTATTTTCAAGAAATTCGGCTTCGGCCTGAAAAAGACCAGAGAAGGTCTCGATAAAAAGCTGGAAGACGTCCTCGGCGCGTATGAAGAGATCAACGACGATCTGTATGATGATCTTGAAGAAGCGCTGATTATGGCAGACGTCGGCGTACAGACAGCGGTCGACGTTGTGGAAGAGCTGCGCAAGCGCGTCAGATCCGGCGACGTGCGAAACCCAAAGCACGCGAAAATGATCATTGCGGACATCATTGCCGGGATGCTCGACGGCGGCGAAGATATGGGTCTTATCACGATCCCGTCTGTCATTCTGATGATCGGCGTCAACGGCGTCGGCAAAACGACGACGATCGGCAAACTTGCCGCGCGTTATAAGGCGGAGGGCAAGAAGGTTTTGATCGGTGCGGCGGATACGTTCCGTGCGGCAGCGATCGAACAGCTTGAAGTCTGGGCGGACCGCGCAGGCGTCGAAATCATTAAGCAAAAGGAAGGCTCCGATCCTGCTGCCGTCGTCTATGATACGATCCAGGCAGGTATCGCCCGTAACAGCGATATCATTATTATCGACACCGCCGGCCGTCTGCACAATAAAAAGAATCTGATGGACGAGCTGGCAAAGATCTATCGCGTTGTCGATAAAGAGCTGCCTTATGCCGACCGTGAGATCTTTCTTGTGCTCGACGCAACGACAGGTCAGAACGCCGTCAGTCAGGCAAAGGAATTCATGCAGGTCGCGGAGCTGACCGGCATTGTGCTGACAAAGCTGGACGGCACGGCGCGCGGCGGCGTTGTCCTCGCAATCAAAAACGAATTGAAGCTGCCGATCAAATATATCGGTGTCGGCGAGCAGATCGACGATCTGCAGCCGTTCGATCAAAAAGTGTTCGCCAAAGCGTTGTTTGAAAACACGGCGGAAACCCACGCCGAGGAGGACTGAGAATGCGCTTTCTGTTGGCGACGCATAACCTGAAAAAGCAGGCCGAAATGCAGCGCATCCTGTCTCCGCTCGGAATCGAGGTGCTGACCGCAGACATGGCGGGCGTCACATTGACAGACGTGGAGGAAACAGGGGAGACGTTCCGTGAAAACGCCTATTTGAAGGCGCATACGGGCTGTCTGGAAAGCGGACTTCCCTGTATTGCAGACGACAGCGGCCTTTGTGTTGACGCGCTGGGTGGCGCGCCCGGCGTCTATTCCGCCCGGTATGCCGGCGAACACGGCAACGACGAAGCGAATATCATGAAGCTGCTCGACGCGCTGCGCGATACGCCTGACGAAAAGCGGACAGCCGCGTTCGTCTGCAGCGTCTGCGTCTGTTTCCCGGACGGTCGGCTGCTGGAACTCGAAGGCAGATGCGAAGGTAAAATCGGGTATGAAAAATGCGGGAACAACGGCTTTGGTTATGATCCCGTCTTTCTGGTCGGCGGCCGCAGCTTTGCGACATTCACGGCTGATGAGAAGGATGCCGTTTCCCATCGCGGCAACGCGCTGCGCAAGCTTTGCGACGCGCTGCCTGCGTATCTTGAACAAAACAAGGAGTAACACTATGACAGGAAAAGAACGCGCTGCGTTTCGCGCGCAGGCGAACGGGCTGGAACCGCTGTTTCATATCGGCAAAGGCGGCATGAACGACGGCGTGATCGCGCAAACGGACGATGCATTGCGTGCCCGCGAGCTGATCAAGGTGAAGGTTCTGCTGGAATCTTCGCCGATAACGCCGCGAGAAGCTGCCGATCAGCTTGCCGCAGCGACAGGCGCTGAGGTCATTCAGGTGATCGGCGGCGTGATCGTGCTGTACCGCGAAAGCCCCGAACTGCGCGAGAAGGCGGCGCAAAAGGAAAAAAACAAAAAGCTTGCTGCGAAACAGGCCCGTGAAAAGGCGCTGCGCGAAGGCAAACTCGGCAAACGCGTCAAGGTTCGCGTAGCAAAGGGGAAACGATGAAACGAATCGGTTTATTCGGCGGGACCTTCAATCCGCCCCATCTCGGACATCTGCATCTGGCGACACAGGCCATGCGGCAGGCGAAGCTCGATGAAGTGATCATCATGCCGTCGTACATGCCGCCGCATAAGGACGCGCCGGAGCTCGTCAGCGGCAGCACAAGACTGACACTCTGCGGTATGACGTTTTCAGACACACATTTTCGTATCAGCGACCTTGAGATCCGCCGCGGCGGCAAGAGCTATACGGTGGAGACCATGCGTACGCTGCATAATTTGTATCCGCGCGATGAATTGTATCTCATTATCGGCTCGGATATGCTGCTGAGCTTCGACAGCTGGTACTGTGCGGACGAAATCCTTTCGCTATGTACACTGCTCGTTCTTTCACGCGAAAACGTGCTTGCACCGGAAACGTTGCGCGAATACGCTGTACGCACCCTCGGCTTGACGGAAGGCGTAGGTTTTATGATTCTGGAGACAACACCGATCGTGCTTTCCTCCACAGAGATTCGCCGCGCCATTGCGGCAGGGGAGGATGTGTCCGCTTCATTGAGCGATGAAGCTTATGAGTACATCAAAGATAAAGGGCTGTATTTAGATGATTGACGAAAAGACGAAGGCCGAGTATTTGTCATTACTGCAAACGCGTCTGAACGAAAAGCGTTTTATACATTCCCTGAATGTTGCGGATGCAGCGGTGACGTTGGCGCGGCGTTTCGGCGCAGACGAAGAGAAGGCGTATCTCGCCGGTCTGCTGCACGATATAACGAAAAATGAAACGGACGAAAACCAGTTGCAAATCATGGAAAGCGGTGGTATAATACTTTCCATGACGCAGCGAAATAACCCCAAGCTCTGGCATGCCATGAGCGGTATGATCTACCTGCGCGATACGCTCGGTATCAAAGATGAGGAGATTCTCGGCGCAGTCCGTTGGCATACGACGGGAAAAGCCGGCATGACGCTGTTGGAAAAGGTTGTTTTTATTGCGGACTATATCTCGGTTGAGCGTGATTATCCCGATGTTGATGTGATGCGTCACCTTGCTGAAGTTAGCCTGGATGCTGCCGCGTTATACGCGCTGAAGTATTCTTTGAAACACTTATCACTGAAGGAAAAACCGATCTGTGAAGACAGTGTTGCAATGTATAACGAATTGGTGATTCGTAAAAGAAAGGATCGATCTGAATGAACGAACTGGAACTGACAAAAGCGATCGCGCGTGTGCTCGATAAAAAGAAAGCAAACGATATCAAGGCGATCCATATTACGGAGTATTCTATCGTCGCCGACTATTTCATCGTGGCGTCCGGTACATCCAACACGCACGTGAAATCCCTTGCGGACGATTTGGAATATGAAATGAAACAGCAGGGCGTGGAGCCGGATCACATCGAAGGCCGTGCAACCGGCTGGATCTTGCTCGATTACGGCACTGTGATCGTTCACATTTTTACGCCGGAAAGCCGCGAGTATTATAACCTTGAGCGGCTTTGGTCCGACGCGCAGACCGTTGACCTCGGCGACGCGGTCACGGGTGATTGATTTGTAATTTATCTTCGAAACGGAGTGATATAGTATGCAGTACGATTTTAAGAAGAACGAAGCCAAATGGCAGCAGAAATGGGAAGATAGCGGCGTGTTCCATGCCGTTGACGGCAGCGAAAAGCCGAAGTTCTACGCGCTCGTTGAGTTTCCGTATCCCTCGGGCGCCGGCATGCACGTCGGTCATATCAAGGCTTATTCAGGTCTGGAGGTCGTCTCGCGCAAGCGCCGCATGGAGGGCTACAACGTCCTGTTCCCGATCGGTTTTGACGCCTATGGTCTGCCGACCGAAAACTACGCGATCAAGACCGGTATCCATCCGCGTCAGGTCACGGATCAGAATATTGCAAAGTTTTCCTCGCAGCTCAAGCGCGTCGGTTTTTCGTTCGACTGGAACCGCGTGATTGATACAACAGATATTCACTACTATAAATGGACGCAGTGGATCTTCCTCAAGATGTTCGAGCACGGGCTTGCGTTCCGCGACAAGACCCTTGTCAATTACTGTCCGTCGTGTAAGGTCGTACTCTCCAATGAGGACTCGCAGGGCGGCAAATGTGATATCTGCCACAGCGACATCGTCCAAAAGAGTAAGGACGTTTGGTATCTGCGGATCACGGAGTATGCCGACAAGCTGCTCGAAGGGCTCGACACAGTCGATTATTTGCCGAACGTCCGCCTTCAGCAGGAAAACTGGATCGGCAAATCCACCGGCGCTTTTGTCAACTTCACCGTGAAGGACACCGAAGAAACGCTGCGCATTTACACGACCCGTCCCGACACGCTCTTCGGCGTGACGTTCATGGTCATGGCGCCGGAGCATCCGCTGCTCGACAAGTATCAATCCCAGATCAAAAACTTCGATGCTGTCGTCGATTACCGTGCGCAGTGCGCAAAGAAGACGGAATTCGAGCGTACCCAACTCGTCAAAGACAAGACCGGCGTGAAACTCGATGGTTTTACGGCAATCAACCCCGTCAACAACACCGAGATACCCATCTTCATTTCCGACTATGTTATGATGGGTTACGGCACCGGCGCGATCATGGCGGTGCCAGCGCACGACCAGCGCGACTACGATTTTGCCAAGGCATTCGGCGTGCCGATCATCGAAGTCATCAAAGGCGGAGACATCTCAAAAGAAGCTTACACAGGCGACGGAGAGATGGTCAACTCCGGCTTCCTGAACGGTCTGACGAACAAGAAGGATTCCATCGCCGCGATGAACGAGTTTCTGACGGAAAAGGGCATCGGCGAAAAAGGCGTCCAGTATAAGATGAAGGACTGGGCGTTCAACCGTCAGCGTTACTGGGGCGAACCGATCCCCATCGTGCACTGTCCGACCTGCGGCATGGTCGCCGTCCCGTATGACGAGCTGCCGCTGCGTCTGCCTGACGTCAAGAACTTTGAGCCCGGCTCTGACGGTGAAAGCCCGCTGGCAAAGATCGATTCCTTTGTCAACTGCAAGTGCCCGAAGTGCGGCGGCGACGCGAAGCGCGAAACCGATACGATGCCGCAGTGGGCGGGCTCCTCATGGTACTTCCTGCGCTATATTGACCCGCACAATGACGAACGCTTCGCCGATATGGAGAAGCTGAAGTATTGGGGCATGGTTGACTGGTACAACGGCGGCATGGAACACGTGACGCGCCACATGATCTATTCACGTTTCTGGCATCGTTTCCTCTATGACATCGGTGAAGTCCCATTCCCGGAACCGTATGCCAAGCGTACCGCACAGGGTCTGATCCTCGGTCCCGACGGCGACAAGATGAGCAAATCGAAGGGCAATGTCGTGGACCCAAACGACGTGGTCGATGTTTACGGTGCCGACGTGCTGCGTACTTACGTGCTGTTTATGGGCGACTATGAAAAGGCTTCTCCGTGGTCCGAAAACTCTGTGAAGGGCTGCAAGCGCTTCATCGACCGCACCTGGAACCTGCAGACGATGCTCAATGATGAATCCGGTTACAGCAGAAAGCTCGAATCCGCGTTCCATAAGGCAACCAAGAAAGTCTCCGAAGACATCGAAACGTTGAAGTACAACACCGCGATCGCGACGCTGATGGCGCTGCTTAACGAGATTTACGACGTTGGTTCGATCACAAAGGACGAGCTGAAAACCTTTATCACGCTGCTTAATCCCTTTGCGCCGCACGTGACGGAAGAGATCAACGAGCGTCTTGGCTCTGACGTCATGCTAGCCTCCACACCGTGGCCGCAGTATGACGAGAGCAAGTGCGTTGATGACGAGATCGAAATCGCCGTACAGGTCAACGGCAAGATCAAGGCGCGCCTGATGATCCCTGCGGACGCTGACAGCGACACTGCGATCAGAACGGCGAAAGAAAATGACGCTGTTGCCGCCGCGATCGCAGGTAAAACAAGCGTCAAGGAAATCTATGTCAAGGGAAGACTGGTCAATCTTGTCGTCCGCTGAGCAGATTCTGAGAGAATATTTGTAAAGAAGTATAAAAAGTCAGCGAAACACTTGACAGGACTGTTTCGATTATGTATAATACTATTCGAATCCTTGAGTGGAAATTTACCCCTGCTGACAGGCGGAGGGAGGGAATTATAGATGAGTCAGGTTAAAGTCAAAGAAAACGAATCTCTTGACAGTGCTCTGAGACGTTTCAAAAGACAGACTTCCCGTGACGGTATCATTCAGGAAGTTCGTAAAAGAGAACATTACGAAAAGCCTTCCGTTGCCAGAAAAAAGAAGTCTGAGGCCGCTCGTAAGCGCAAGTTTAAGTAACTAAAGAACAAAGAGCCGTCCTTGTGGCGGTTCTTTTCTTTACTAGATCCCTTTTTTGAAAGAAGGCATATACTATGTCTGTACAAGCCCTTAAAGACGCCATGCGCCAAAGCGGAACGGCAGCGCTGATCTTCAGCGAAGAAAATGGGTTTTATTTCACGTCCTTTGCCTCTACGAACGGTGTTTTGCTTGTTACTGCTGATAAGGCGATATACTTTACAGACAACCGTTACCTTGAAGCGGCGCAGCAGACGATTGATTCCTGCGACGAAGTGCTCGATCTGTCAAGCATCAAAGAGAGCGTGAAGCCTGTCATGGAACAGCTTGGCGTGACCAATGTCTGCGTGGAAGGGGAGCGTCTCTCCGTCGCGCGTCTGAAAACGCTGCAATCGACATTCCCGGATGTTGCGTTCGATACGGAATCGCTTGATGGGATCATCAACAATATTCGTGCCGTTAAGCGTGACGATGAAATCGATAAGGTCAAGCGTGCGCAGCGGATCGCGGAAGCGGCGCTTGATTGGCTGCTGCCGCAGATCAAAGTCGGCAAAGTCGAACGTGAGCTGGCGATTGAACTGGATTATACGATGCGCCGCATGGGGGCGCAGGATATTTCGTTTGAAACAATCCTTGTTTCCGGCAAGGAATCCAGCAAGCCCCACGGCGTGCCGTCGGAGAAAACAATCGATTACGGTGATTTCGTTACAATCGACTTCGGCGCCGTTGTTGATGGCTATCACAGCGATATGACGCGCACGTTTGCCGTCGGTGCACTCAGCAGCGAGATGGAGAAGATCTACAACACCGTTTTGCGTGCGCAGCTCGCCGGCCTGGACGCGCTTAAGTCAGGCATGATCTGTAAAGATGTAGATAAAAAATCCAGAGATGTGATTGCAGAAGCCGGCTATGGCGAGCGGTTCGGTCACGGGCTCGGACACGGCGTCGGCGTAGAGATCCATGAGTTTCCCTATCTCAATCCGCGGTGCGACGCTGTTTTGCAGCCGGGTAATATTGTGACGGTGGAACCGGGCATCTATATTCCCGATTTCTGCGGTGTTCGAATCGAAGATATGGCGCTTATCACCAATGATGAGTGTGAAAATCTCACTCGATATCCGAAAGAATTGATTGTATTATAAGAAGGAGCATTTCATGCAGCTGCACGAAAACCGGCAAGAACAGGAAAATGCGCTGCTCGTTTCGGTCGATACCGGTGAATTTGACGCCGAGGCGTCTATCGACGAGCTCGAGGAGCTGGCGCATACGGCTGGCGCCGTTGTGCTCGGCAAGCTGATCCAGCGGCGCGACAGGATAGAAGCGGCGACCTTTGTCGGCTACGGCAAACTCGCTGAGATCATACAGTTCTGTGAAACCAACGACGTGGATCTGCTGATCTTCGACAGTGAGCTGACCCCGTCGCAGCAGGCGAATCTCGAAAAGCTGACGAACATCCGCGTGATCGACCGGACGATGCTGATCCTTGATATCTTTGCAGCGCGCGCCAGAACAAGCGAAGGCAAGCTGCAGGTGGAACTTGCCCAGTTGAAATATGCTTTACCGCGCCTGATGGGGCAAGGACAAAAGCTGTCACGTCTCGGCGGCGGCATCGGCACCCGCGGCCCCGGCGAAACCAAGCTCGAAAGCGACCGGCGGCATATCCGCAGACGCATCCAGAAACTGGAGGAAGAATTGCGTCAGCTTGAAAAACGCCGCAATCGCCTGCGTGAGCGCCGCGAAAAGGACGGCGTGATGTCCGTCGCGATCGTCGGTTATACCAATGCCGGTAAATCGACGCTGATGAACGCACTGACCGATGCGGGTGTATTAACAGAAAATAAACTGTTTGCGACGCTCGATCCGACTTCACGCGCCTTGCAGCTGCCCGACGGACGTCAAGTGATGCTTGTCGATACAGTGGGACTAATCCGCCGTCTGCCGCATAAGCTGGTGGAAGCGTTCAAATCCACATTGGAGGAAGCGGCGTCAGCAACAGTGATTCTCAATGTTTGTGACGCGTCTGACGAACACGCGAACGAGCATCTGGAGGTCACAAAATCCCTTCTGGATGAGCTTGGCTGCGAAGGCAAGCCCATCATCTCCGTGATGAATAAATGCGATATTGTCGGCGATTTATACGCTATGCCGACGTTTCGCGGCACAGTGATGATCTCTGCGCTCGAACAAAAGGGACTGGTCCAACTTTTACAGGCGATCTGTGAAGTGCTACCGCAGACGATCCGTGAAGTCAGCCTGCTGATCCCGTTCCAGAACGGGGGAGAAGCGGCGAAGCTTCGTACTGACTGCGTCGTACTGGAAGAGGAGTATCGCCCTGACGGTCTCTATCTGCGGGTACGCGCCGAAGGTCGCCTGCTTGATCCGATGCAGCAATGGATCATCCCGGAATAAGCGGACGCATCGTTCCGTTCAATGCAGGCTGCGCCAGATCAGCGGCAATCACCTTGCCCTGATAGATAAGGAGATTGACGCGCCAGGACCCGTCGATCGAAGGATCAGCGGCGCCGATGACGGCATAGCTGCGGCTTTTGACGCGCTTGCCGCAATACTTTGTCAGATCGAAGCCCTGCTGTTTTTGCAGTGTGTTATAGGTTTCATAAACGTCATCCAGCGGATCCGGCACAATGACCTCCCGCACTTCT
>JAEEGL011016123.1_pt1 | contig 10067 bp, 4 predicted proteins | sample 9134231 | NCBI WGS metagenome assembly JAEEGL01 (sample SAMN16246548, study PRJNA631951) | gut metagenome | biome: gut microbiome; feature: rumen; material: fiber-attached | host: Bos | place: Iran: Karaj | collected 2018-10 | reverse complement strand
TTTCTCGTTCAGAGAATTTGCCAACCCCGTCTATTTCAACGGCGGCAACGAACAGCTTATACGCGATATGATAACCTCGTGCCGTCTTGCGGAAAGCGACACCCTGATCGGCTACGACGTTTCGTGGGAAACGATGCCCGGTTCTTATCAGCCGAGCTGGTGCAACGATATGGGAATGGTGTCCTTCGACGAGCTCTGGAGCAAGTGGGTCACAGACAACTACGGCAGCCTTGCGGCGGCGGAGTCCGCCTGGGGCTGGAGTCCCGGCCGCACCGCCGGAGGCGCCATGAAGGGAGTCGACATCGGGCAGGTCGCGGGCCGCGGAGCCACGCAGGCTTCAAAAGCCGTACTCGCATACCGCCGCTGGCTCGACGACTGGTGCGCGGACATTTACGGCAATGTCGCGGACATAATCAGGGATTCCGACCCCAACCATCTCGTCAGCGCGAGAAACGGAATGTACACGGGCTGGCCGAACGGCCGCTTCCGCGACGTCGGCTGGGAATACGGCGCGCTCGCTTCCGCGCTCGACGTTATGGGGCCGGAGGGCTACGGATACTATTACAAATGGGAGGACGACTTCGAGACCGCCGTCTATTCCGTCGCGTATTCGCGCTATTCCTGCGACAAACCGCTTATCTGGTTCGAGTTCGGCAAGAGCGCGTGGACGGGCTCCAACTACGATAACGAACGCGGACTCGCGATGCAGTCCGACTATATCGCGAACATTAATAAGATGCTCGCCGAGAGCCGGTCAAACGGCGTCTTCTACTGGTGGTACGCCGGCGGCTTCCGTCTGAACGAAGCGAGCGACTACGGCATAATAAACCCCGACGGCTCGGACAGGCCCTCCACGGTTTTGATCCGCGGTTACGCGGATGAATTCAAAAACGGAGGAAGGGTAGGAGAACCGGAGGTCGTCGCGACCGCCGGCAGAGACGAATACACCTACGGCGTTATTGGCATGTACCTTGAGCACCAGTCGGAGTTCAAGCAGGCAATGGAATCCGGCAAGACCTTCGGCATCAGCTGCCGCTCCGACGCGATGACGTCGCTCGACGCGGAGCTTACGCGCCTCGGCGACCTCGACGTCGGTCCGCTGCGCTTCCTGAACGCGACGATACGCAGGGCGTACTACCGCGTCGAGGGCGGCGAATGGGCCGAGCTGAAGGACGGCGAAGTCATCACCGCCGCGCGCGGGAGCAGGATCGAGCTGAAGGTGACCGTCGTCAACACCGGCAGGGCGAAGTGGATATGCCGCGCGAACGCGGGCGCTTCCGCGGGAGCGGTCTGCGTCAACGCGGACGGCATGAGCTTCGATATCCCGTCGGACGCGGCGCGTCACGATATGATCACCGTCGACGGCATTTTCGTCACGGCCGATAAGTTCAAAACCGTAGCTCTGGAAATGGCCGCCGAGGGCAGAGCGCACTTCGGCGAGAGGATAAGATTCAACGTCAAGACGGTCTGACGGAGGTGAGCGTATGAAGGATATCTGCATTATCGGCGGAGGCGCGTCCGGAACGGCGGCGGCGATCGCAGCCGCGAGAAGCGGCGCGTCTGTCGTCATAGCCGAGGGCAACGCGAGAGTGGGAAAGAAGCTGCTCACCACCGGCAACGGCAGATGCAACCTCACGCACGTTTCGCCGTCCGCGGAGGCGTACCGCGGCGACGCGGATTTTATCGCCGACGTGCTCGGCGAGTTCGGCGCGACGGGCGCCTTCACATTTTTCAAGAGCTTGGGGCTTCTGCTCCACAGCGACGGCGAGGGCAGGGTATACCCCTACTCCAACAGCGCGAACACCGTGCTCGACGCGCTGCGCCGCGAACTCGACCGCCTCGGCGTTGAGACCGTCTGCGGTTTCAAGGTCAAAAGCGTGGCCGGACGCGACGGGGATTTTTCCGTCCGTTCGGACGGCGATAAAACGATAAAAGCGAAAAAGATAATCTTCGCCGCCGGAGGCAAGGCGGCTCCGTCGAGCGGAAGCGACGGCAGCGGCTTCGCGCTGCTCGGCACGCTCGGGATAAAATCGACGGAAACGCGCCCCGCGCTGACGGGACTGAAATGCGGCGGCACTGCGCGCTTCAAGGGTATCCGCGCGAAGGCGCGCGTCACGCTGCTGCGCGGAGGCGTGGAGATCTCCTCCGCCGCCGGCGAGGTGCAGTTCGGCGACGCGGGCCTTTCGGGGATATGCGTCTTTGACGTCTCGCGCTTCGCGCAAAAGGGCGACGAAGCGAAGGTCGATCTTCTGCCGGACTATACGCCGGAACTTGCGGCTCAGGTGCTCGCGGAGCTCGACGGCGGCAGGGAGCTGCCCGCCGCGGAGCTGCTCTGCGGCGTCTTTAACCGCCGCCTCGCGGAGTACGCGGCCGCGAACGCTCACGGAAGCGGCTTCGCCGCGCTCGCGGAATCCGCGAAGTCGCTGCGCTTCACAGTCGAAGGCGTTATGCCGTTCGCGAACGCGCAGGTGACCGCGGGCGGAGTTCCCGCCTCTGAAGTCGGGCGCGACCTGCAGTCCGTGCGCGCGCCGGGCGTTTATATCGCGGGCGAGCTTTTCGACGTCGACGGGATCTGCGGCGGCTACAATCTCCACTGGGCGTGGTGCAGCGGCGTCCGCGCCGGCGAAAGCGCCGCGTCCGCGCTGAAACGGCTATGAACACTTATATATTGAGAGAAATCAAGCTGCTCCCGGGCAGCGGAGATAAGGAACTGAGAGCGGCGGCGGCGTCGCGGCTCGGCGTGAGCGAAAGCGAGATCGCCGGAGTCGAGACCGTGCGCCGTTCAGTCGACGCGCGCAAAAAAGAGGATATACGCGTGGTTTACTCCGCGGCGGTCACGCTTGCGAAGAAGCTGAAAAACGCGGAGCTTTACGAGCGCCCGCGCTACGAACTGCCGACGGAAAGCCGCCTTTCGCGCCGTCCGCTCGTCGTCGGAGCCGGCCCCGCCGGACTCATGGCGGCGTATACGCTCGCTCACGCGGGAGCGCGCCCGATACTTATCGAGCGCGGTCTGCCCGTGGAGGAACGGGCGAAGAAGGCGGAGACCTTCTTCTCTTCCGGAGAGCTCGATACCGAGTGCAACGTGCAGTTCGGCGAAGGCGGAGCGGGCGCGTTTTCGGACGGCAAGCTGACCACGGGCATAAAAAACGAACGCATCGGCAAGGTGCTTGAAATATTCGTCGAAAACGGCGCTCCCGCCGAGATCGCCTACGAGGCGAAGCCGCACGTCGGCACCGACCGCCTGCCCGCGATGGTCGCCTCCGTCCGCCGCCGCATAATCGAAATGGGCGGCGAGGTGATCTTCTCCGCGAAGCTGACCGGCCTCGATATTTCCGGCGGCGCGGTGAAAGGCGCGAAGTGCCTCGTCTCCGGCCGCGAAGAATACTTCGAGACCGACCGCGTGATACTCGCCGTAGGGCATTCCGCGCGGGACGTCTTCGAGATGCTTTTCGCCAGGGGCGTCGCCATGAAGGCGAAGCCGTTCTCCGTCGGCGTCCGCGCGGAGCATCTGCAGAGCGAAATAAACAAAGCGATGTACGGCGCTCAGTGGGATAACCCGTACCTCGGCGCCGCCGACTACAAGCTCGCGGCGCACCTGCCGGACGGCAGGGGAGTCTACACCTTCTGCATGTGCCCGGGCGGCTCCGTCGTCGCCGCGGCGAGCGAGGAGGGAGGCGTCGTGACCAACGGCATGAGCGCCTACGCCCGCGACGGAGCGAACGCGAACAGCGCCCTGCTCGTCGGCGTCGACGAACGCGACTGCGGCGAAGGACCGCTCGCGGGAGTGCGCTTCCAGCGCGAGCTGGAGCGGCGCGCGTTCGCGGCGGGAGGCGGCGGCTACCGCGCCCCCGCGTTCCGTATGGACGGGCTGCTTTCGGGCGCAGCGTTCGGCGGCTTCGGAAGCGTCGCGCCGACCTACCGCCCCGGCGTTTCGCACTGTCCGCCGGAGGAGTTTCTGCCGCGCTTCGTTTACGCTTCGATAGCGGAGGGAGTCAAACGCTTCGCCGCTAAAATAAAGGGCTTCGACTGCCCGGACGCCGTGCTGACCGGCGCGGAAACGCGGTCGTCCTCGCCCGTGCGCGTCCTGCGCGGAGAGAATATGCAGTCGCTGAACGTCGCCGGGCTTTACCCCTGCGGCGAAGGCGCGGGCTACGCCGGAGGCATTACGTCCTCGGCGGTCGACGGCATCGCCGTCGCGGAAAGGGTGCTGGAGGGCTGATATGGAATACGTCGCTACCTGTCTTTTCGGCGTCGAGCGGATGCTCGCCGACGAGATAGACGCGCTCGGATACAAAAGAACGGACACCTCCGACGGCAGAATAACCTTTGAGGGCGACGCCGCCGCGATCGCGCGCTGCAACCTCTGGCTGCGCACGGCGGAGCGGCTTTACGCGAAGATCGGCGCGTTCGAAGCCGACACCTTCGACGCGCTCTTCGAGGGCGTGAAGGCGCTGCCGTGGGAAGAGTGGCTCGACCGCGACGCCTGCTTCCCGGTCACGGGGCATTCGCTGAAAAGCGCGCTCTTCAGCGTGCCGGACTGCCAGGCGATAATCAAAAAGGCGATCGTTGAGCGGCTCAGGAGCAAATACGGCATAAGCTGGTTCGGAGAGACCGGCGCGAAATACCGCGTCGAGTTCTTCATCTTTCACGATAAGGTAACGCTGATGATAGACGCGAGCGGCACGCCGCTGCACAAGCGCGGCTACCGCCTCGCCTCGAACGACGCGCCCCTGCGCGAAACCCTCGCCGCCGCGCTCGTCAAGCTCTCCCGCCCGCGCGAGGGAGTGCTGTTTCACGACCCCTTCTGCGGCTCCGGCACGATCCCGATAGAAGCGGCGCTGATAATGACCAACACCGCGCCCGGACTGCGGAGAAGCTTCGCCGCCGAGGAGTTCGCCTCCGTCGACGGGCGGCTTTTCGAGCGGGCGAGGGAAGAGGCGGAGGCGGCGAAGACCGCCGCCGGCGGCTTCGAGGCGTGGGCCTCCGATATAGACCCGAAGTTCGTTTCCATTACGAAGGGAAACATCCGCCGCGCGGGAGTCGGCTCGCACGTCAAAGCGTTCGTCGCGGACGCGCTCGATATCTCGTCCGGCGGCAGACGCGGAACGGTCGTCTGCAACCCGCCCTACGGCGAGCGGCTTTCCGACCGCCGCGCCTGCGAGGAGCTTTACGCCGCGATGGGACGCGCCTTCGCGAAGCTCGGCTCGTGGCAGATATACGTGCTTTCCTCCCACGAGGATTTCGAGAGCTTTTACGGGCGCAAGGCCGACAAGGTGCGCAAGCTCTACAACGGAATGATAAAGTGCAACTACTATCAGTTTTTCCGCGCTCCGAAAGCGTATTAAAACCGCGCGAAAGCGCCTGAACCCCCGTGAGTTCGGACGCTTTTTCCTTTTGTCGTCGGGCACAATATTTTTTACAAAAATCAGCAAGTTTTTGTTGATTTTTATTTTTTATTGTGCTAAAATGTGCATTAGGAATATTGTGAGATTTCATCAATATCCCGTTTTGCGAAGGAAATTTTTAATAGGAGGAAAATTATGAAGAAACTCATGTCAACCATGATTGCCGTCTGCATGCTTCTCAGCGTGCTGAGCGGCGCCGTTCTGTTCAGCGGCTCGGCCGAAGCTTACGAAACCGTAAAGCTCGTCGGCTTCAGCAACTGGACGCAGGCGCAGCTCGATACGAGCAGCGGCAACAACGGCTATGCGAACGGCTGCGGCAGCGCCCTTTACGTTGAGACGAACGCCGACTACTGCGTCGGCGGCACGACTCAGGCGATAAAGGCCGTCCACGGCGGCGGAACCGCTTACAACAACTGCATAGTCAACTGGAAATTCCAGACCGGCGGTCCCTGCACCGACGGCAGCGTATGGGCGACCGCCGACGGCGAGAGCGTCAGCGCTTCGGATTACGAAGGCATCCGTATCGCCGTGCTCAACAGCAAGGGCGAACCCGCTCAGTTCACCAGAGCCATTCTCAGACTCACTTACTCCTGGAACTATTCCAGCAATATGCGCTATTGGGACGGCGCCCCGGTCTCCGACGGCGACGGCTGGCTCTACTTCCCCTTCTCCGAGTTCCAGAGCAGCAACGGCGGGGGAACGGATATCTACGATTACTTCGACAATTTGGCTAAGGGCATCTCGATGCTGAACTACGGTTCGGCCGACGAGAACACCTGCTACTACTCCGGCGTTGAGCTTTACAGAACCGCCGGCGAAGTCCAGAAGGGCTCTCTCCTTTCCGCGATCGCGAAGCTCAAGGGCTACGATTCCGTGACCTACGCTTCTGAGATCTCCGCGGCCGAGGCCGTTGCCAACGACTCGAGCGCCACTCAGACGCAGGTCGACGGACAGCTTCTCATAATCAACAGCTGCATCGACGAGTACATCAGCAACCTCTATAACGATTACGCTTACGTTCAGCTCACCGGCGTTCAGGACTGGACTGCCGACGATCTTGCGAGCCTGACCAAGTACGGCTCCACGTATGCGATTTCCGATAAGGGTCTTAAGGGCAAAGCGACGCAGTCTGTCGAGATGACTGTTAAAGATAACTTCAACCGTTTCTGCCTCGCCAGCAAGACGAGCAGCGGCTTCCTTGCGAAGAACCCCTTCCGCTTTATGGATACCTCCAAGGGCTACAAGCTCTCCGACTTCGACGGCATCGCCATCGCGTTCAACGACGCGGACGGCAAGCCCCTCGAGCTGAGTCAGTTCCAGGTCCGCCTTATGCGCGGCCAGGCCGACTGGGACAGCTACTGGTCTTATGAGGGCAACTACTACGACACTCCTCTCGTCTATCACGACGGTTACTATCACCTTTATTTCAAGGATTACGCCAACCTTGCCGGCGACGCGATAAACGAAATCTCCGTCATCTCCGCGCTGTTCTACAAGGTGCTGCAGGCCGGCGACAAGGCCTACTTCTCCGACATCTGCGCGTTCTCGACGGACGGCCTTGAAGAGCCTGAGGTCGACACCCACGACATCAACAAGGTCAAGGCCGACCTCGACGGTCTGCTCAACGAGGCCGACGCTCTCGGATTCTTTGATTCGAACTACGCGAATTACGACGACATCAACCTCGCGGATATGATCTACGCGGATCCGGAGAGCACCTACGACAAGCTCTTCATTCAGACGAAGATCGTCAGAATGCTCATCCTCGAAGAGACCGCCGACGACGACCTTTACAACGCCTTCGCGCAGTGCGTCAACGCCTGGGAATACAACTACACCGCGGCGAGCTACGCGAAGCTGCTCGAAGCGATCGACGCCGCCTGGGCGATCTATGACGACGACGCCGCCGGTGCCATCGCGCTTCTCGACGCCGCTTACGACGCGCTCGTTCCGATAGAGACCGAAGCGCTTACCGCGAACTTCTTCGAAGGCTGGACCGATACCGACGTCAACGACGTAGTTGACGCGAACAGCGTCAAGCTTTGCGATTCCATCGGCGACGGCCTCAACGCGAAAGACGTCTGGAACGCGGGCGACTTCTCCAACAACACCGCTTTCGAAGCGAACAACAACTTCTCCATGACCGCGCTCGCCGACTTCACCGGCAAAGCGATGGGCTGGAAGAACATGGACCGCAGCAAGACCCTGCAGACCGAGAGCAACGGCGCGTTCCCGCCCATGAACGTCGCGGGACTTTCCGGCGCCGACGGCATCCGCTTCAAGCTCGAGTCCACCGGCCCGGTCGACAGGATCCTCATCGGTCTTTCCAACTGCTCCACCACTACCAGAGAAGACTACGCGCTGCTTCTCAGGCCCGAATTCGTCGCGGCCGACGGCTACATCAACGTGCCGTTCAGCTACTTCGAGAAGGCCTGGTGGTGCTCCGAGAAGTTCAATAAGAGCAACCTTGACGACGTCATAGTCTTCATCATCGAATGCTTCGGCGTCGAGGAAGACACGACCGTTACCGTTTCCGACCTCTACGGCTACAAGAAGCTCAGCAAGGCCTCCGCCGATCTGGTCACGAAGGTCCACGACGCCGCCGAAAAACTCGAGGCGTTCGACGTTGACGGCAGATACGCTCAGCTTATCGCCGACGCAAAAGCGCTCGGCGTCGACAGCTACGAAGGCCAGTGCGCCGAAGCTTACGACGCGATCTTCGCGCTCCTCAAGGCTTACGGCGTTCCCGAAGCCGCGATCGTCGACGTTCCCGGTTTCAGCATTTACAGCCAGGAAGAGCTTGATAAGATGGACAGTCTCGACGGGCTTAGCTATTTGACAAAAACTGACAGAGGCGCCATTTATTACCTGCCTTCGGGCGGAGATTACGCTTTCGGCAACGGCATTTACGTTCCCGGTACGGGATTTGAAGACAGCCACGCGAAAGACCCGTTGTTCGGCAAACTCCTCCCGATAAACGGCAAGAACTTCATCAGTATGCTCGGCGGATACAAGCTCACCGACATAATGGCATTCCGTTATAAAATTGAGAATGCGACCACCAATAAAGGCAGTGGTGTTTATTACAGGAATGACGTTGGTCTCTGGAATGGTCTTGCGACCAACAGACACTATTGCGCAACTCCCGATGCTGACGGATATTTCACGTATTATATGTCTGAGATTCCCGTCAGAGCCGAAGGTGAGTGGTATCAAAACGGATTCACTCTTGAGAAAATCAGAGAAGAGACTATTTTCGCTTGCTTCGAGTTCTTTGAGCAGCGCGGCAAGGAGATCTACAACTGGCAGGTAATCCTTTACGAAGGAATTGACCGCAGCGTGCTCAAGGAAGCGCTTGAGAGATTCGCCGGCATGGACGTCGAAGGCTACGACGACGCGCTTGACGTCTACTACGACGAGGACGCCACCGAGGCCGAGCTGAACGCGGCCGCCGAAGCGCTCGTCAACTCCGCCAAGCCGAAGGCCCCCGCGGCCCCCGAGCTCAGCAAGGTCACCTATAACAGCGTCACGCTGATACCGGGCGCGAAGAACATCGAGTTCAGATGCGGCGACGGTGAATGGACCTCCTCCAACACCTTCGAGAATCTGACTCCCGATACCGAATACAGCTTCTACGCGAGAATCATGGAGATCGGAGCGCTCCCGGCGTCCGATCCCTCCGAGGCGCTGGTCGTCAGAACGCTGAAGGCGCCCATCAAGGGCGAAGTCGGCATCGAAGGCGAAGCCGTTTACGGCGAGACTCTTACCGCTGTCACCGACGGTATTCCCGAAGGCGCGGGCGAACTGACCTACACCTGGTCGAGATCCAACGCGCTCGAGGCCGTTGAAATCGGCACCGGCGAGACTTACGTCATCGGCAAGGACGACATCGGTTACAACCTGAGCGTCGCCGTCACCGCCGCCAACTTCGACGGCAGCATCGTCAGCGAGAACACCGCCGAAGTCATCAAGGCGACTCCGGAGCTCATCACCGCTCCCGCTCCCGCGACCGTGATCGTCGGCGAGAAGCTCGGCACCGCCGCTCTTACCGGCGCCGAAGTCAGCACCGAAGGCACGTGGGCGTGGGTCGAACCCGACGTCATTCCCGATCTGTCCCAGTCCGGCAGCGCGTTCGCGGCGGTCTTCACTCCCGCGGATCCCGACTGCTACCTCGAGCTCTACGCCGACGTTATCGTGAACATCTCCAGCAATACCGAAGAGACCACGATCACCGACGACGCGAGCGGACTTTCCGTCACCGGCGAGTTCCTCATCGGCTCCAACCCGGAGATGACCGTTGCGGATATCATTCCGGCTCAGACGGCCTACATCGCGCTGCTCCGCGCCGCGAGAGACAGCGAGAGTGCCAACAACCTCATCCTCTTCAAGAGCGTTTCCTTCGACAAGCAGAGCTTCGCCGGCAAGCTGACCCTCAGCGCTCAGCTCTCCGCGAGCAAGGCCGGTCAGGAATACACCGTCTGGTACTTCGCCGACGGTGAGGTTCAGAACGCGGTCGCGACAGTCGATGCTAACGGCGTCATCACCGTTGAGCGTTTCATCGTCGACAGCGCGTAAATCATGAAATCCGTTCTCCCCGGCGCCGCCGGGGAGAACGATCACTCTCTCCTTCACGGGGCAGCGCAGAGCTGCCCCGTGTTTTTT
>JAEEGL010683026.1_pt1 | contig 10067 bp, 6 predicted proteins | sample 9134231 | NCBI WGS metagenome assembly JAEEGL01 (sample SAMN16246548, study PRJNA631951) | gut metagenome | biome: gut microbiome; feature: rumen; material: fiber-attached | host: Bos | place: Iran: Karaj | collected 2018-10 | reverse complement strand
TTCCGCTATATAACAAGGTACGTTTTATAAAGGTACTAGATTTTTTCAAAAAAATACTTTACATCCGATAAAAAAACTTGAGAGTATCAAAGTAGCTTTAAAAAAGCTGTAAAGAGTCTTCCATGAGAGAGAGAGAGAGAGAGAGCTGATTCCTCTCCTGCCTTAAGTTCGGGAGGGCTCAAGGCGTGATCTTTAACTCTCTGGTCTTTGTTCTGTTCATTGCGTGTTTTTTTGCGCTGTGGTCATTCGTTAAAAATCACACGACAGTCCGTTGTTGTTACATTCTCGCAGCGTCGCTGTTTTTCTACGGATGGTGGAATTGGCACTATTTATTTGTTCTTATTCTCAGCGGCATCATTGATTTCACCGCTGCGTTATTGATTTCGGGAAGCACCTCCAGACATCGAAAGAAATTTTGGCTGACGCTTTCGATACTCACAAATCTCGGATTACTCGGAACGTTCAAGTATTCGGAATTCATCGTTGAAAACATCAATACCTTCCTGCATTTTCTCGGTTATAGGGGCTCCGATTTAATTGTTAATCTGCCGGATTTTTTCCTCGTTCTTCCGATCGGCATCAGCTTTTACACTTTTCAATCGATGTCCTACACGATCGATGTCTATAAAGGCGAACTCAAACCGACAAAGAATATCCTGCATTTCTTTACCTATTTAACCCTGTTCCCACAGTTGGTTGCCGGACCAATTGAACGCGCTTCCAATCTTCTGCCGCAGATTACACAGATGCCAAAGCCGTTGACGGAGGAAGAACGCTTTCGGGCATTGTGCCTTATTATTTGGGGTTACTTTAAGAAAATGGTTATTGCCGACAATTTGGCTTATGTGGTTAATGATGCTTTCAATTGCCCTGCCCCCCCTGGTACTGCTCTTTGGTGGTGGGTTGTTGTTTTAGGTTTTGCGTTCCAGATTTACTGCGACTTTTCCGGATACACGGATATCGCGCGAGGGTTGGCGCGTTGGATGGGATTGCATTTGATGAAGAATTTCAACACACCCTATTTTTCTACCGACATACGCGAATTTTGGTCGCGATGGCACATATCGCTTTCATCCTGGTTCCGCGATTACGTCTATATCCCGCTCGGCGGCAGTCTCAACGGTGCGTGGCACACGTATCGTAATTTGTGGATTACCTTAGGACTATCCGGCTTATGGCACGGTGCCGCCTGGACATTTGTCTGTTGGGGGCTGTGTCATGCGCTGTTTTCAAGTATTGAACGTCTGTTTAGAGTTTGTACGACACTCAAAAAGAAAGGCTCTTTCGGAATAATACTCGCCTGGTTTCTGACGAGTGTGCAAATTCTCGTCACCTGGGTTTTCTTCCGTTCCGAATGTTTATCGCAGGCAGTTTGTATATTGAAATCGATGTTCTCGCCGAACCTCACCTGCGGCGTTCCGTTCGGAGAATTTTTCAGATGGGGCTTTATCGGCATTGGCATGAGTACGAAACGAATTTACTTCATACTTTTTGTTTGCGGATGTTTGTTTTTGGCGGAAGCTTTTTGGTTATTCTGCCGAAAAAGAAATCTCAATCTCGTTGAAAAGCTGAAAATTCCGCCTCTTGCACAAGCGGTTTTTATGGGAATTTTTCTGTTTCTTTGTGTCTTTTTGAGAGGTCGCGGGAAACAATTCATTTATTTTCAGTTCTGATATGAATTTTTTTAAGAGAAGCAGAACATTTGTAACGTTGAACACCGCGATAGTATTGGCAGGCGGAATGTTGCAACTTTTGCCAGAAAAGCATCTTGAGAGCGACCTATTTTGGAGTGAAAAGCGTTACGGAAAACAGCGATATGATGCTCTGTTGATGGGAGATTCCAGAACTTACCTTGGTGTTTCTCCGGAGATATTACGAGAGTATATTCCGAATATGGATATTTATAATTTCGGCTTTTCCGCCGGAAGGATTAATCGTCAATTAATTGATAGCGGCTCGAAGAGGCTCCAACAGAACGGGAAACGCATTTTGATATTTGGTTGCACATATTTGGATTTGTGTAATTCAAGGAATGAACACTTTTTTAGCATAGTGAAAGAAGCTCCTCTGAGAAACACTTGGATTCAAAAAAACACTCCCTTTAATGAATACTATACACCCCATACTCCGTTCGGATATGTAGAAAGCAGGCACTCGAAAAATGCAGATGCGTTTTTATGCGGTCTAAAGGAGTATCGTGATGGTTTTTCAGTCCGCCCCTTCCTCCCATCCGATTTCAAACACTTCGTTCAAAACTTAAAGTGGTGCAAGCGCAACAACATCAAAGTCGTCGCCTATCGCATGGTTTCGTGTCGCGAAATGGATGAATTGGAAGATAAACTCAGCGGTGTCGATTGGGATAAAATCAAACAAGCCGTCCTTGATGAAGGTTTTGTCTGGCTTGAACGTCCGCCTTCTCCGTTGCTCGAACAAATTGAAGAACATTGTTACGATGCTTCCCACTTAAATGCGGAAGGTGCGGAGTTATTTTCAAATTGGCTCGGTCAGGAATTGGCAAAGCTCGATTGGTTCAAAGACAATCAACAAACTGCTGAAACAAAGAAATAGCGTTTTTCGGTGGCAGGAGTTGAAGGCACTCTCTATCACACAAGTGGTTACGTTTTGGAATAAAAGTTCAAAACAACACAAGCGATAGTGTCAGCATCCACTACCCTTCCCCGTTCTTCACTAAACCCCGTTTTTCGAGCTCATCCATCATTCTGGCGGCACGGTTGTAACCGATTTTTAAACGGCGTTGCAACAGAGAGGTTGAAACGCGATCGGCGGTTTTTAAAATCTCCAACGCCTGCGGGAGTAAAGCGTCTTCATCGCTTACCGAAGGGATCGCATCATTCGTTTCATCGTCGGTTTCCGCTTCAATCCGTTGCTGTACGTCCTCGGCAAATTCCGGTGCGCCGTTGCGCTTTAGGAATTCCACAAGATTTGTAATTTCGTCATCCGAGACCCACGCACCCTGGGCGCGGATCAGCTGCGATGCTCCCGGCGGGATGAACAGCATGTCACCCTTACCGATAAGGCTGTCGGCACCGCCCATATCCAAAATCGTCCGGCTGTCCACTTTGGAAGCCACTTTGAAGGCAATGCGACTCGGAAGATTTGCTTTAATGATGCCCGTAATGACATTCACGGAAGGGCGTTGCGTCGCAATAATGAGATGAATACCCGCCGCACGCGCCAGTTGTGCCAAACGGGCGATGCAGGTTTCAATGTCCCCCGGGGCGACCATCATCAAATCCGCCAATTCGTCGATAATGCACACAATATAGGGCAGATGTTCCGTATCGCCGTCCGTTAATTCCGAAGGTGAAGCTTTCGAAACTTTCTCGTTAAAGGTTGCGATGTTGCGCGCGCCATAACGGGCAAACAGCTGATAGCGCCGCTCCATTTCGCCGATCAGCCACTTCAAAGCCCCGGGAACGCGCTTTGGATCGGTGACGACCGGGATCAACATATGCGGCAGATCGTTGTAAATTTTCATCTCCACGATCTTCGGATCCACCATGATGAAACGCAGGTTTTTCGGCGTTTCGCGAAACAGCAGGGAGGCAATGATCGCGTTGATGCACACGGTTTTTCCGGAACCCGTCGACCCGGCAATCAGCAGATGCGGCATCTTGGTCAAATCCGCCACAATCGGCTTACCCGTAACCTCCTTCCCGAGCACAATCGGAATTTCCGCGTCCGACTGTTCCCAGGCTTTGGACGCCAGAATTTCGCGCAAACATACCGGCAACGGTTTTTTATTCGGCACCTCAATTCCGACGCAGCCTTTACCAGGAACGGGTGCCTGAATGCGCACCGATAACGCCTTCAAACCTAACGCGATATTCTTGTCCAGGGTGGTAATCTTCTCAACCCGCACCCCGCGCGCCGGCGTAACTTCGTAGCGCGTAATCACGGGACCCGACTGAATGGCTTCGACTTTGACCTCAACGCCGAACTCCGCCAGTTTTTGCACCAAATCATTCGCCGTTTCATAATAATCTTCTGTGTTGCCGTCGTTCAAAATCGGCGGCGGATCTTTCAATAAATCCAATCCCGGCAGTTGATAGGAGCCGCTGTGCGACGGCAGCGTTTTGGTCGCACGCTCAACGGTTTCGCTCGCCAAAACGGGAATTTTTGCCGGTTTTTCGGGCTTTTCTTCCGACCGCGTCTCCTTCGAAGCCGCACCATCCGCCAACGCCGTCGGTTCCGAAACATCCGCTTTCGGTTGCATTCGACGAGGAGAAATCTGTTCAACATGCGCCGTTTCGGTTTTAATTTCCGAATCCGATACGAATGTTTCCTCCAAACCCTCCGACGTTTGAACCGATTTTTTGGAATAAAACGCCGTCGCCAAATTCTGCGGCATACCTGCCTCGGATAAATCAATCGGATTTCCCGAATTTAAAGCACCTTCACCCGCCGTTTTCGGTTGCCGCTGCCGAATTTTCAAAAACAACCGACCGATTTTCTTAAAAAACCAACGCGTCACAAAACCGAACGGCAACTTCGGCAAATGCCCTTTGAAGATTTTCAAACCGACCTTCATGCTCAGACGGGCAAAAAATTTCAATATCCGCCGCAATACATATAAGAAGATACGCCAAACATCCTCCGCATTTGCAAATGCCGATGCCAAAAGTAAAAACACCGTCGACGTCAGCAATAATCCGCAACCGACGGAACCGAACGTATCCCGAAAACAGTTTTCAAACAGACAAAAACCGATCAGCCCGCCTTTATCCGCCGAATAAAAACGATAATTCGGCGGTACCCAACGCAGATATTGCAAAAATGCGAACCATGCACCTCCAAACGGGAATGCGAGCAAAAAACAAATCACGTTCTTTCGACGAATATGCCCCGCAAAACCCGCCAACGATAACCCGCCGACCCACAGGGCGTAAATCGGCAACAGCCATACCATTGCCCCCAGCCAACGGCAGGCATAAAAACAGAAACCGATCCCGACGAAACCGAAATGGTTGCCCTTACCAAACGCTGTCTGCGGAAACCGATAAAAGCGCGAAGTTTCGGGACGATAATCCAACAGTGCCAGAAACATGAAAATCCCGAGCAGTATCAGACAAAAGCCGCGCAACGGTTTGTAAGACGCGACACGGACGGCACTGTTGTTCATATCCAACGCCTCAGTATTGCCAATTTTGCACTTTAAAGCAATCGCTTTCCCTTTAAATGCTTTCGTTCAAAAGTCACCCGTAACAGTACATCACCGGCAGGTTTTGCTTTTCAAAGCGGTCGTCGTTTGTTTCTTTGAACTTATGAGTGCCCTGCCCTTTTCTCTCGGCTCCTATTTGCAGGAAACCCTGAAAAACATCGCGAAATCATTGCCGTCGTTTGACGAAAGCTTCGATCCCGACTTACATCTTGCCGAGGAGCGTTTCGGGGATTTCCAGGCAAACGGCGTTTTGGCGTATTGCAAAAAAACGCATCAAAATCCGAGAACAACCGCACAAACGTTGTGCGACGCGTTTGCGGCGCAAAATAAAGATTTCGACGTTTCCGTTGCGGGGGCTGGATTTTTGAATTTCAAACTGACCGACCGCGCAACGATCGGATGGTTGCGGTGTTTTCACGCATCGGAACAATACGAAGGACATTTTCAATCGGTTTTTTCGGATAAAACCGTCGTCGTCGATTACTCGTCACCAAACACCGCCAAACGCATGCACGTCGGGCATTTGAGATCGATGGTCATCGGCGAAGCCCTACAACGGTTTCTGCGCTTCGGCGGCGCAAAAGTTATTCGCGATAACCATATCGGCGATTGGGGCACCCAGTTCGGCATTCTGTTGGCGGAAATCAAGCGCACAGGCTACAACTTCGACGAACCGCCCGAAGTTGCCGTCGAGACGCTGGAAGTGCTCTATCAAACGGGTTCGCAGCGCACCAAAGACGATCCGCAGGCATTGGAAACGGCGCGCCATGAATTAGTCAAACTGCAACAGGGCGATGCGGAAAATTTCGCACTGTGGGAGAAGGTCAACAAAATTTCCTACGCGAGTTTTGAAGCAATCTATCAACGCATGGATGTCACGTTCGATTACGTCCTCGGAGAATCGTTTTATCGCGACAAAGTTGAAGCCGTGTACGATGCGTTGCAGGCATGCGGATTGGCAAAAACCGACCAGGGTGCGTTGGTCGTCTTCCATCCGGAGCATCCGCGTTTTTGCAAACAGCCGTTTATTATTCGAAAATCCGACGGTGCTTCGAATTACGCTTCCACCGATTTGGCAACCGTCGCGTATCGTTCGGAACAATTTAAAGCTGATGCCATGGTGTACGTCACGGATGCACGCCAATGCGACCATTTCGAACAGTTGTTTTTAACGGTCAAAAAGTGGTTCGAAGCCGAAAAAAAGCCGATTCCGATGCTGTTCCATGCCCCCTTCGGAATGGTGCTGGGGCAGGACGGGAAAGCAATTAAAACCCGCGAAGGAAAACCAATTCAGTTACATCAACTGCTCAACGAAGCGGTTGCGCGCGCGTATGACTTAATTTGTCAAAAAAGCCCCGATTTATCGACCGAAGAAAAGCAACACGCGGCGGAAGTCATCGGATTGGGAGCCGTTAAATACGCGGATTTGTCGCAGGATCGCATGAGCAATTACCGCTTCGAGTTCGACAAGATGATCCGTTTCGAAGGCAACACGGCACCTTATTTACTGTATGCCGTTGCGCGTATTCACGCGATTTTCCGAAAAGCCGGCATCGATGCAACACACGTTGCCGATAATTTAAGTTTGGACGCGTTTTCAACCGAAACGGAACGCGCGCTTGCGCATAAATTGTTGGCGTTTCCGTCGATCCTTGCACTCGCCTTACAGGAATTGAAACCGCACCATTTGTGCCGTTATCTGTATGAGTTGGCGGGTGCGTTTTCAACGTTTTACAACGCCGACAAGGTACTTTCGGGAAATACCAACATCCAAAACCTGCGCCTGCTTCTGTGCCGGGCAACCCTGGCAACTTTGGAGAAAGGTTTGCATTTATTGGGACTGGAGACGTTGGAAAAGATGTAGTTAGAAGATCGGGATGCCCGTTTGCAGGCGGGCATGCCGTGTGTTTTGTACGATCTCGAAAGAGCTCAAAAATAAAACTTGACGAATTTCTTCACACATTTACCATGAGGACGATGTTTGTCGATGCTTCAAACATTTATGTTGCGTCGCTCTTTTTCGGCGGTGACATCCGTTTACGCGAACGTCGCGGTCGGCTTGCCGATCGATCGTAATTTTTCTCTTTTTTCTTTTTTCCTTTCGTTGCAATCTTTAGAAGATACGGGTGGTTCCGTGTTTGTCGGGTTGCAAAAAATCAAACTTTAAAAAACTAAAACATGAACAAAACAACATCCAAACAAGCCTACATCAACTGGCTTCTTTTATCGTTATTCTTCGCCTATCAGTACCTGCTGAGAGGCTATCCGGGCATTTTCACGAGCGAAATCCGCGGTACGTTCCATGTGGATGCCACGCGCTATTCGGATCTCGGTGCCTACTGTATGTTCGCCTACAGTCTGTTGCAGATTCCCTTCGGCATTCTGCTGGATCGTATCGGCGTGCGTCGCGTCGTTTTGGCGGCATTCGCGTTGTGCCTCATCGGACAGTACACGTTCACGCACGCACAAACGTTTGAAACGGCATTGTTCGGACGATTGTTGCTCGGCATCGGTGCCACGCCGGGTTTTATGAGTGCATTGAAACTGATCGCCGATTCCTTTTCCGAAAAATCCTGCGGTCTCTTCATCGGGCTCACGGGTGCGTTAGGCAATCTTTTCCTGGCGTTCTGCGAACCGCGTCTGAAAGCTCTCGGGTTGGCACATAATGACGATTGGCGTTTTCCGGCATTTTATCTGAATATCTTCGGAATTGTGATTTTCCTCGCCTGCGTTTTTCTGTTGAAACCCGAAAAAATCGCGAAAAACAAAACACTCTCATCAGAACCGTTGCCGGAAAACAATTTTTGGAAAAACGTTCTGAGCGTTGCATTCAATTATAAGGTTTATATTTATGCCGCTTTTGTTATCGGCACCAACATTCTGGCGGCAACCCTGGCGGATTTGTGGGGCAAAAGTTTTCTCAATGCCAAGTATAATCTCGGAGAACAGGAAGCCATCAATTATGTACAGTGGATTCAAATCGGTATGTTGATCGGGTCGGTCGGTCTGCCCGCACTTTTCAATTCGGGCGCAAAAGTGGCATGGGGTATTCGCGTCAGTTGCGCAAGTTTGGCGATCATTTTCGCCGTTTTTATCTTCGGTCCGCAAACGCTTTCCGTCGCACTTTTGCAAATCATGCTGTTCTGCGTCGGTTTCTTCGGAGCTGCCGATATTTTGGCATGCACCATGGGCGCAAAATTATCCACGCCGCAAACGTCGGGCATGATCATCAGCTGGATCAACTCCGTCAGTATGTTCGGCGAACCTGTTTTGCAAAAATGGATCGGCGTTGCGTTGGATAAACACTGGTCCGGGCTTTCGGATGCAGGCGGTCTGAGACTCTATCAGGCGATCGACTACGAATGCGCCATGAGCGTCATGTTGAAAGTCGTCTGTGTGTGTTTTGTCATCGCCTGCCTGATGCGAAACAAAGAACAGGCCGCTTAACTCGTCTGTTGCGGGGTAAAAAGTTTTCGCAGGCATTCGGTTTCCCTCAACGGTCGTCATTCGTGGCAAATGTTTAGCGGGGAACAATGTCTGCGTTTAACGCATTTGCAATCCCGTATCGTACCGACGGAAATACCCGCCGTCACCGACACAGGCAGGGTGCTTTTAAAAACGGAGGCGGTTAAAAGAACATTGAAAAGGCACCCCTTTTGGCATTGACTGAGGGGCGTGCAACCAACAAACAGACGGGCTTATGCGAATTGGTTCCTGCTCGCACTGTTCTTCGGTTACCAGTATGCGGCACGCAGTTGTGCCGGGACGTTTGGTGACGAAATCCGCACCGCCTTCCGCATCGACGCCGCCAAATTTGCCGACTTCGGCGCCTGGTGCATGCTCGCTTACAGTTGCCTGCAAATCCCCTTCGGCATTCTGCTCGATCGCATCGGCATTCGTCGCATCGTTTTAATCTCCTTCGCCGTTTGTCTGGCGGGCAATTACACCTTCACGCACGCGCAAACCTTCGAAACGGCACGCGTGGGACGTTTGCTTTTAGGCATCGGCGGCGTCCCGGCGTACATGAGTGCCGTTAAATTCATCGCCGACGAATTTTCAATCACTTCCGCCGGCTTTTTCATCGGTCTTACGCGCGCCGTCGGTTCCGCTCTGGTGATTGCCGGCAATCCGCTGTTGAAAAGCATCTGCTTAAACGGACGCTGTTCCTGGCAACAATCCGCCGATTTTCTCAATTATTTCGGAACCTTGGTTTTCTTTCTGTGTGTTGTTTTTTTATTCCCGTCCTCCAAACAATCTGCCCCGTCGGTATCGCGGCAAAAATCGCTTCGGAACGTGCTTGCGAATGGTAAAATTTATCTCTTCGGCTTTCTGATCATCGGCACCAATACCGCTGCCGTGGCATTGGCGGATTTGTGGGGACCCGGGTTTCTGACAACCAAATTCTGTTTGTCGGCACAATCGGCGGTTAACGGCACGCAACTGATTTACGGGGGCATGTTGCTCGGCTCCGTCATCCTTCCGATGCTGTTTGCAAAACGTATCGTACGCGGTGCGCGGATCGCTTGCATTGTTTTGTCGATCCTCTTTTTCATACTCGTCAACGGTTCCGCATTCGTTCCGACCGTCCTTCTATATGTTTTTTTGCTTTTGATCGGCTTATTTTCGGCAGTTGATATGCTCTTTTTTGCACTCGGCGCGCGCTTATCCACACCGCAAACATCCGGGCTGATTGCAAGTCTTATCAATTCCGTCGGCATGTTCGGCGAACCGATTTTGCAAAAACACATCGGCATGAGGCTTCATTGCACTTGGGACGGAACCTTATCCGACAACAATCTGCCGCTGTATTATACCGCCGATTACGAACGTGCCCTGCAAATTCTGCCGATCCTCGTGTGCATCTGCCTGCTCCTGACATTTTTCA
>JAEEGL010677572.1_pt1 | contig 10067 bp, 8 predicted proteins | sample 9134231 | NCBI WGS metagenome assembly JAEEGL01 (sample SAMN16246548, study PRJNA631951) | gut metagenome | biome: gut microbiome; feature: rumen; material: fiber-attached | host: Bos | place: Iran: Karaj | collected 2018-10 | reverse complement strand
GCCGACCTCCAAGGCCGCTGCCGTGGTTCCGGAGCTCAACGCTTTCAACTTCCCCTTCCTCTTCGTCTCCGACAAGCACGGCGAAGCGTTCGCCAAGACGGAAGACGCCCAGTACCTGCTGGATGCCTGCCAGGCCCACGACATGATCGGCCTCGGCTTCTCCACCTTCCTGTTCCGGTATCCGATCAACTCCAAGCGTGACTGCAAGACCGTCGCAGACTTCAACGGCCTCCAGCTCCGCACGATGGACTCCCCCGCCGCCCTGGCCGCATTCGCCCAGCTCGGCTGCAACACGGTTTCCATGTCCTTCGGCGAACTCTACACCGGTCTCCAGCTCGGAACGATTGACGGTGTGGAAAATGACCTCCTCACCCTGCTCGGCCAGAATTACTATGAAGTGGCCAAGCACCTCTCCCTCGTCCCCATCTGGCCGTTTGCCAGCATCACCCTCGTGAGCAAGAAGACCTGGGACGGCATGAGCGAAAACCAGCAGAAGATCCTCTCCGAAGGCGTTGCTGAAGCGATCGAAGTCGTCAACACGGAATACGCGGAAGCCCTCGAAGGCGCCCTCGATATCCTCAAGGAGAACGGGACCATCGTCAGCGAACCCGACAACATGCAGGAGTTCGTCGATGCCATGCAGCCCGTCTACGACAAGTTCCTGCCCGAGCAGGACGAAAAGGTCCAGGAAATCGTCAAGCACATCATCGAGATGGGCGCCGAGTACTGAGCCGGGAACCCGAACCCACGCGCCCTGTGCATGAAAGTGCACAGGGTGCTCTCTTAGATACGGAGGTTTTGCCTTGAAAACGTTTGAGAAAATCTGCAGCGCCGCAGAGAAGTTCTGCATCAACCTCGCAGCCTTCCTTCTTGTGGCGGTCACCCTGCTGACCTTTATCGAAACCGTGCTCCGGTACGGATTCCATTCCAGCCTGAAATACACCCAGGAGCTCGTGACCTATTCCATGCCCTGGATCTCGTTCATCGGCGGCGCGGCCGCCTGGCGCCGCGGGGCCCTGGTGAACATCGACGTCCTCGGGAAGGCGCCCCGGTCCGTCCGGGTGGTCTGCACCGTCATCGGCGAGTTCCTGATCCTTGCCCTCCTCGTTTTTACCGTTAAGAGCGGCATCGCCTACGCGACCAAAAACGCCGCGCAGCTTTCCCCGGCCATGCGGGTCAGCATGTCCTGGTGCTACACGTCCATCCCCGTCGGATGCGCCTTCATGACCCTGTTCTCCGTGGAGAAGATCATCCGGTGCTTCCGCCCCGAACCGGCAGAAAGGAAGGCAGCATGATTCTGGCAATCCTGGTTGTTCTGTTTGCGGTGTTCATCATTCTGGGAATCCCGATGGCGTTCATCCTCGGCCTGGTTCCCGCCGCCTATTTCCTGCTCAGCTCCGGGTCCATCCCGTCGATCATCATTCCGCAGAAGATTATCGGGGGCTGCACAAGCTTCACGCTGATGGCCATCCCGTTCTTCGTCCTTGCGGGCAACCTGATGAACGGCGGCGGCATCACCCGCCGGCTGATCAACTTCTGCAACGCGCTGGTCGGCCATATCCGCGGCGGCCTCGCCGTGGCGGACGTCGTCTGCTCGATGTTCCTCGGCGGAATCTCCGGCAGCGCGAACGCCGATACGGCTGCCCTGGGCGTCGCCCTGGTCCCCGAAATGGTCAAGCAAGGGTATGACAAGGACTTCGCGATGGGCCTGACCGTCGCGGCCAATACCGTCGGCCCGGTCATCCCGCCGAGTATCTCCATGGTCGTCTACGGCTCCCTGGCCGGCGTCAGCGTCGGCTCCCTCTTCCTTGGCGGCGTGATCCCCGGCATCCTGATCGGCGTCGTGCTTTCCATCATGGCGATCATCTTCTCCAGCGTGCGCAAGTACCCCAAGACCGGGAAGTTCTCCTGGAAAAACCTCTGGGTTGCATTCAAGCAGGCGATCCTGGCGCTCGGCATGCCGATCATCATCCTGGGCGGCGTGCTCAGCGGGATCTGCACCCCGACCGAAGCGGCCGCTGTCGCGGTGGTCTACTCCTTCGTCATCGGCTTCTTCGTGTTCCATTCCTTCACGTTCAAGGATATCCACCGCATCCTCGTCGACACGGTCATCCTAAGCGCGTCCATCTTTGTCATCGTCGGGTTCAGCAACATCCTTGCCTACCTGATCGCCGCGGAGCGGATGCCGCAGAAGATCTGCGACTGGCTGCTGTCCAGCACGGGGAGCAACAAGTACATCATCCTGTTCATCATCAACATCATCCTGCTGCTCATGGGCATGTTCCTCGATCCCAGCGCGAGCATGATCATGCTCACCCCGATCCTGGTCCCCATCGCCCGCGCGCTCGGAATCGACCTGATCCATCTCGGCATCGTGGTGGTCATGAACGTGACGATCGGCCTTACAACCCCGCCGGTCGGCACCTGCCTTTACATCGGCGCGGGGCTGACGGACCTGCCCGTCATGAAGCTGTTTAAGGGAATGGCGCCGTTCCTGGCCGCCAATATCGCCGTCCTGCTGCTGGTCACCTACATCCCGCAGCTGGTTACCTTCCTCGGAAACCTCATCTAACTGTTAAGGAGACATCGAAATGAAAAAAACCTACCTGATCAAAAACGGTCTGATCCTGACCATGGACGCCGACAAGCATTTCTATTCCGACAAGGCGCTGGTCCTTTCCGGCGGGCGGATCTCCGCCATCGAGGATTATGAAACCGCTTCCGCCCGCTATCCGGACGCGGAAGTGATCGACGCGGCCGGCATGGCCGTAATGCCCGGTCTGGTCAATACCCACCTGCACTCCTGCCTTGTGCGCGGCTTCGGCGACGACATGAAGCTGTACGCATGGCATGAGGCGATCGCGGAAACCGTCAGCCGCAACATGACGCCCGACCAGGCCTATCTCGGCGCCCTGCTGACCTACCTCGAATGCCTCAAGTCCGGCACGACCACCTTCCTCGGCCTGGAGAAGTTCTGCTGGAAATGCTATGATGCTGCCGTGAAGAGCGGCATCCGTGCACGCATCGTCCCCTATATCCTGGACTTCGATGACTGCGAGGATACGGTAGAGATGAATATCGAATTCGTGGAAAAGACCAAGGGGCCGGACGAGCGCGTCAAGTTCTGGTTCGGGTTCGACAGCTTCCGCGAAGCCGGCGACGCGATGATCAGCCGCATTGTCAAGCTCTCCAATGAGTACGGCATCGGCATGCAGACCCACTCCAACGAGTCCGTGGATGACGTGACCCGCTGCCAGGAAATGCACGGCATGACCCCGATCGAGTACCTCTACAAGAAAGGCGTTCTGACCAACCGCACGGTCCTGGCCCACTGCGTCCACCTGACGGAAAAGGAGCGCCAGCTCATGGAGGAAACGGACTGCCGCGTCGCGCACTGCTGCGTCAGCAACATGAAGCTCTGCGACGGGGCTGCCCCGATCGTCGACTACAAGAAGCGCGGCATCAAGACCGGCCTCGGCACGGACGGCGCCAACTCCAACAACAACTACGACATGTTTGAAGAAATGAAAACGGCAGTCCTGCAGCAGCGGATCGTGAACGACAGCGCGGACTGCATGAAGGCTTCCGACGCGCTCTACATGGCGACGCTCGGCGGCGCGGACGTGCTCGGGCTCGCCGATGAGATCGGGTCCATCGAGACCGGCAAGCGCGCGGACGTGATCCTCGTGAACCTCAAGTCCCTGCATGCGCTTCCCGCCGTCTGCGATATTCCGTCCATCCTGGAATCCAACCTGGTCTATGCCTGCAACGGCTCGGACGTCGACACGGTATTCGTTGACGGCGAACTGGTCATGCAGGGCCGGAAACTGCTCCACGTGGACGAGGACGCCCTGATCGAGGAAGCGAACGAACAGGCCTGCAAACTGGTGCATCTGCTCCGGGACAGCGGCGTAAAAATGTAAGGAGGAACTCCCGATGATCAGTATCGAAGATGCCAATCAGATCATGGACGCTTTCGAGGAAGCGCATATCAAGGTCGTCTGCTTCCTGCCCGAATCCCGTCTGAAGCCCCTTTATACCATGCTGCTCAATGACAGCCGCTTTGAAGTCATTACCGTGCCGAACGAGTCGACCGGCGTCTGCATCGCCGCCGGCGCCTGGATCGGCGGCAAGCGTTCCGTCATGATCATGGAAAACTCCGGCGTCCGCGTCGCCTGCGAGGCGCTTGCCCGCATCGGCCTCGAACGCCAGATCCCGATCTTCATCATGATGGCCTACCGCGGTGATTTCGGCGAGGAAAACTGGTGGGGTGTCAACCACGGGATCACGATGGAGCCCGTTCTGCACGCGCTCCGGATCCCCTACCAGGTCGTCCGCCATTCCGAGGACCTCAAGCCGGCAATCCACCGCGCCGTCCTGCATGCGGAAACCTCCATGTACCATACCTGCGTCGTTGTCGGAAGGAGCGTGATTTCATGAACCGCTATGAATGCATGAAGCGCCTTGCAGCCAGGCTGAAGGGTGATGAACTGTTTGTGATCTCCCTCGGCAAGATGGTCGACGAGTGGGAAAACGCGTACCCGACCGTCCGCACCCTGAACATGGGCGCGCTCGGCGTGGAATGCGGGACCGCGATCGGCCTCGCCACCGCCCTTCCCCACCGCCGCGTGATCTGCCACGACTCGGACGGAAGCCAGCTTCTCGACCTCGGCTGCCTGGCGGTCCTGGGCAACCGCCGCCCGAAGAACCTGATCGTGCTGGTCTGGGACAACGAAAGCTACGATTCCCTCTACACGAATCCCCCGCTTCCGACGGAAACCCGCGGGAACGTGGACCTCGCAAAGATGGCGGAAGGCGCCGGCGTGCAGCACGCCATGACGGTCCGCACCTATGAGGAGTTCGAGGCCGCAGTCGACGAGGCGCTCGCCGCGGATGAGCTCTACTACATCGTCGTCAAGCACGACACCTCCAATCCCGCGGAGCCGATCCGCAGGAGGATCCAGGACGGCGTGGAAGGCAAGTACCAGTTCCTGCGCTACATCGAGGAAAGCGAAGGGATCCAGATCAAGCCGCCGTGCGCCGTTCTCTGATCCGTTCCGCACTGAACCGCAAAAAAGGTGCAGTTTTCAGCAGGAAACTGCACCTTTGCTGTACAAAGGGTCCCGTACGTTTTCCTTTCTGCCGCCCGCCAGGCAGCAGGTTCCCGGGCCTCAGCCTTCCGGACGCGGAAGGAGAAAGTAATCCTCACAGGACAGAACGCCTTCCCGGATCCCTGCAAGGATATCCTCTTCCAAAGCGGAACTGCGGCAGCATACCGTCCTGCCGTCCCCGGTCCTGAATTCCCGGTCATAGCGCCAGATCCATGCGCCGTCTTTCCACACCGCCATTCTGCTGAACTCGTTGAGAAGAAAATCGCCCTCCGCGTAGTCCCCGATCCGGCTGAGGCCGTACGGATGATCCGTAACCTCCGGAAGGTCCAGCGAAAAGGGGGAGATTTCCTCCGTTTTGCTGACCTGCCGGATTTCCGGATAATCCACATAGCCGGCAATGCCGCCGTTCAGGAAATCCACGTCCGCGGTAATCCGGTAGAACTTTCCGTCCTCCGCCGGTTCTCCGGGAAAAGCATCCACCTCATAAATGTGGTCGGCGGTATACGTCCGGCCGTCCAGAATGAACACGCAAAGCTGCGCATCCTCCACCCGTTCCCTCCACATCTGGTCCGTATCATCCGATACCGGAACCGGTTCCGGCTTCACGGATTCTTCCCAGCACCCCGCAAGGGAGAGAGCCAGAAGCAGCCCCGCGGCCAGTGCGGCGATTTTTCGGATTCCTGTTCCCTGCCCCATGGAATAATCTCAGGCAGCGGATTTCCCTCCTCTTTCTGGGGAAAACGGGGCTGCCTTCCTCCTTTCTCTCCGGCCGCGCGGCCGGTTCGGTACCTTTCCGTCTATGCCGGTCGGGGATCATCCGGCGAAAAAGTCATATTTGCCGGATGATCCGCTGATTCTCCCGATTCCCCCGTAAAGAACGAGAACATAATCCGGATGGATCTGCCGGATATACGTCTCCGCGTTGATTTTTTCCCCGGTAAACCTGCGCATGTCGCTCAGATGCAGCTCGCCCGTCTGCAGCGCCAGGAACGGCGCCACCGTGCAGGCAAAGGAATCCCGGATCATCAGGATCTTCTTCCCGTCCGGATTCAGGCGGTTCCTGAATACCTGCAGGGTATAATTCCCCCCGCTGTAGACTGCATAGGGGTCTGCATGGTAATAGTCTTTCTTCATGTTGTGCAGGTCCAGCACCGTCTCCTCGAACGGCCCTTCCCGGACCCGGTTCTCCATAGGCACCCGCTCTTCCAGGCTTGTCTCAAAACCGGGGGTAATCAGTTCAAAATCATCCGCGCCGTACCAGGTAAAATAGGTGCCCGCCTTTTTCCCGGAAGATCCGAGGAACCAGTCCGGGTAATTCACGACGCGGTAATTGGCGATGTCCGCAGTCTGCAGGTCGTACGCAAAGCCGTACCGCGCGGACAGTTCCCCGCAGATAGCGGCGGCCGCCGCGAATCCGCAATACGGTTTCCAGTGGTTGTCCGTACGGAAAAAAACATCCTCGTCCCGGACGCCGCTGTCCCGCAGCGCTTCGGAAAGATCCAGCACCGGGACCCCGGTCTCCCGGAGCTTTGCCAGAAACCGGCCGCAGTTCTCCCTGGAATAATTGTCGGTATTGCTCGGCGCGGTTTCATACAGTTCCTTGATCGGGGCAAAACAGTACAGGAACTCCGCCCCGTTCTCCTCGGAGACATCCTCCAGTTTCCGGAACCGGGAAACCAGTTCCCCGATTTCCGAATCGCCCAGTCGCCTGGACGGGCCGATCAGGCTGCCTGAATCCGCCTTTACGACAGTGCTGTCCCCCTTCCGCACCAACCTCGTCCCAAGCAGGTTGTTTCGGATGGAATCAATATCCAGCAGCGTATCGTGATAGCTCAGCGCTTCGTAAGACGCATCGTCGATCTCCGTTCTGGCAGCGATCACGCCGTCAAAATCAAAACGGAGGACCGCGGTGAGCAGATCGGCCGCTCCGGAGCTTAGACGAACAAAGCAATCCCCCCAGATGCCCGCAATCAGGAACACGGATGCAAACAGGAACGGGATCGTGCTGATCTTGAACTTCTTCATATGAAACAGTTTTTTCAATGGAACTCCTGTTGTATCAGTTTTTCAGTGCAGTAATCGGAACTACAAATATCCCGTCCGGACGCCGGTAAACAGCATTGGACAATCCGCAGAGGACAATCAGTGCGGAAGGAGCCTTTCCGCCGTCCTTCACAATTTCATCCCGTATGTGAATCAGGTTTGATGCGGCTTCCTCAATCTTGTTTGCACCGAGCTTGATCTCAATTCCGCACCAGCCGCCATCCGGAAGTTCAATGACGGCATCCATCTCATTTCCCGCATAATCCTGATAATGATAAACCCCCGCGCCAAAGGTCTCCGCGTAGATTTTCAGATCTCTTTCGCACAGGGCTTCGAACAGGAAACCAAAGGTTTCAAGATCGCCGATAAGCCTTTCAGGTGTGGCCTTCAGCAGCGCACAGGCCAGAGAAGGATCACAGAAATGCCGTTTTTCCGCCTGCTTGACGCGGACAGAGGAACGTAGTTTTGCAGCGAACGGTGCCTGGTTATCCGTGAGGAAAAGCCTCGAGAAGATGTCCAGGTAAGTGGCGACCGTTTCCACATCGATGTCTTCGTCATCGATTTCCCTGATATCGTTTTTCAGCGTCCTGTTTGTGACCGTGGTACTTTCATTGCGCGCCAGAGAACGAAGCAGCAGGCGAACCTTCCTGCCGTCGCGCTTGATCCCGTCGACACGGTTCACATCATCTTCAATAACTGCATTCAGATACTCATTCGGAAGCAGCGAAATATTCTTTTCATCGGTATCCAGGTTTCCCGGCCAGCCGCCGCGCACGATCAGCCTAGCAAGGATGCGCAGATCCACTTCGCCGGTAAAAATGGGGGACAGCCTTCCGGCGCAGATCTCCCGCAGGCTGACTTTCCCGCTGGAATCTCCGGACTCAAAGAGAGACATGGGCCGCATGCGCAGCCTGGCGATCCGTCCCGCCCCGCTGTGGAAGATGCCTTTCCGCTTCGGAGTGGCAGATCCGGTCAGTATAAACTGCCCCTTTTTGCCCCGCTGATCCACTGTATAGCGCACCGCATCCCAAAGAGACGGAACCTCCTGCCATTCGTCAATCAGGCGCGGTGTTTCACCCTCCAGTACCAGAGCCGGAGATATCTCCGCCAGTTCGCGGTTCTGAAAGCCGTTTGCCGGATCACCGATCAGGATCTCGCTTCTGCAATGGTAGGAAGAGGTCCATGTCTTCCCGCACCACTTCGGTCCCTCGATACAGACCGCACCGACTGCAGTCAGATAGTTGTCAACCGTCTCGTCTATCAGCCGGGAGATATACTTTTCCCTGTCGATGATCTTTTCCATCTGTATCACCTCTTACATGGGAAAATACCATATTCCGATTGTTTTTTCAAATCCATTCCGATAAATTTCAATACTTTAATCCGATTGATTAATATAATTCAATCCGATTGATTATCCATTCAAGCAAAGCGGGCTCAAAACGATCCACAGAGCAGCAGGCCGGAGCAACTTGGTCTTCATACACAGCTGAAAGCATCCATCCGGGACCGGTTCTCATCGCCGCTGCGTTATACCGTCAGATTCAGCATAGCCTGATTGGCATCACGCCTCGTCAGAAACGGAAATAAATGAACGGATTATAGGTACTGCTCACCACTTTGGCCACCGTAAGGACAAACAGGCAGCACAGGCCGACTGCGCCGATGACCTGCGCCGCAGGGCGGTTTCCTGCCCTTTCCGAAAGCCGCCGCATGACAGGCGTACTCAGGACTGTTCCGATCGCCAGAAGGACTGCATTCTGACGGAACCATCCGGAGAACAGTCCGTCTGAAAAAGCGTTCCCGTTCAGCCAGAGCAGGGATTTCAGATAGACATACGCATCCGTAAGCGACCGGGCCCGGAATATCACTCCCCCGATGAGAATGAAGAAAATGGCGTACAGCCATCCCAGCGCACAGCCGGCCTTTCCTTTCCACTTCCCGATCCCCGTGCTCCGTTCCACGGCCAGGAGGGCAAAGAACATCAGTCCCCATACCAGATACTTCAGGCTGGCCCCATGCCATAAGCCGGTCAGTCCCCATACGACCAGCAGGTTCAGGAGGCTGCGCCACCGGCCGCAGTGGCTGCCGCCCAGAGGAATATACAGATAATCCCGGAACCATGTCCCGAGAGAGATATGCCACCGGCGCCAGAATTCCGTGATGGAAGTCGCAATATACGGATAGTTGAAATTTTCCGGGAAATGAAAGCCGAACATCCTGCCCATGCCGATCGCCATATCGCTGTATCCGCTGAAGTCAAAGAAGCTCTGCAGGGAAAAAGTAACAGCGCCCAGCCATCCGAACAGGAATGAGATCGTCCCCGCCGTCCTGACCGTGCTGAACGCCTGGTCCGCGAGAACCGCAAAGCTGTCGGCAAGGAGTACCTTCTTGGCCAGTCCCATGACAAACCGCGCGAAGCCGCCAAAAAAATCGTCCGGGTTTTCTTTCCGGCCGGTGATCTCCTCGGCCACCGTCTCGTACCGGATGATCGGGCCCGCGATCAGCTGGGGAAAGAAGGAAATGTACAGGCCGACATTCAGCAGGTTGGTCTGCACCCTCGCTTTCTGCCGGTATACGTCGATGACATAGGACATTGCCTGGAATGTGAAAAAGCTGATGCCGATCGGCATCGCCAGGGCGGGCAGGTTCAGGCGGATCCCGGTCATTCTCTGCAGGATCGAGCCGGTAAACCCGAGATATTTGTAGACAAACAAGATCCCCAGGTGGAAGCAGACGCCCAGGCAGACGATCGCTTTTGCAGCGGCCCGGTTCTCCCGGTTCCGGTCCAGGGCCAGGCCGAGCAGCCAGGTAACGGCAATGGACGCCATCATGACGAAAACAAACTTCGGCTCGCCCCAGGCGTAGAAAACCAGGCTTGCCGCCAGCAGGAACACATTCTGCAGGAAGCGT
>JAEEGL016250855.1_pt1 | contig 10068 bp, 6 predicted proteins | sample 9134231 | NCBI WGS metagenome assembly JAEEGL01 (sample SAMN16246548, study PRJNA631951) | gut metagenome | biome: gut microbiome; feature: rumen; material: fiber-attached | host: Bos | place: Iran: Karaj | collected 2018-10 | reverse complement strand
TTGTGAACTCTGTGTCCAGTTTTCACCCCATGTGCCAGACTCGAAGTCTTCCATGATATCACCATAGTTCAACACGAAGATATCTTCAATCTCGAAGAGACCTGTTGTGAAGTCGTATGCAACCTCGAATGTTGTACCAAGATCAACACTTGGATCAACGGTGTATTCTGTTGTGATATCGAGTGATTCGCCACCAGGTACAACATCGTCAACAACCAATGTCTCAGGATTGAACACGAGGTCTGGTGAGCAGCTTGTAAGTTCCAAAGTACCGCCATAGAATGCAGCTGTACCGGCGTTCTTGAATGTGAATGTCACATTGCTTTCTGTCTGGTTGATTGCTTCAAACTCAAGAACTGGAGCGTGGAGTGTGATGGTGATTGTAGCATCCCACACGTCTGTGCCGTCAGTCACTGAAAGGATTAACTGTGCCTTGGTCTTATCAGGAACATTCTCTGCAACTGCAAACTGGAAGCCTTCCATTGTTGCCATCTGGTCTGGATCCAAGCTTGCCACTGAGCCTGAACCAGCAAGGATCTCAACATATTCGCACTCAGTTGTGAGTGTTGCTGTGATGTTGCTTGCTGCCACTGTACCAACGTTCTTCACGGTGATGTCCATGTCGATTGTCTCGCCATAGTCAGCCTGAGGAGCATTCATTTCATAATTGTCAACAGCGACGTAAGCACCTGTCATTGCTGCAGCTGGAACCTCAGCAACGTATGGCTGACGCTGTGGATGTGTCACAACGATCTTGGCCATACCGCCTGATGTAACAGGAGTAATCGGAATGTCGGCTGTGCCTTCTTCACCGATTTCGCCAGCGCCGTAGAGGACACCGTCCTTTGAAATACCGACGTATGAACCTGGATCAGCTGACACTGTGTAGAAGTCCATACCGATAGGAAGAGTTGGAAGGTGGTTGACAGTATTTGCCTCTGGATTTACATGGAATGGGCAGATAGAACCGTCACCGAGGACATGGTATGACTCCCAGTAGTACTGGTCTGACACACTGCCCTGATAACCATTGGCATGTGAATAAGCAACAGCGAGGTTACCAACAAATGGGATAGATGAAATGCTGTTGAAGTCATCACGGAATTGTGAGTCGTAGCAACCCATTGAAGACTCTTCGTATGTAGGCATTGCATAGAATGTGTTTGTTGCACCTACTGCGAAGTAGTAGTCCTCATACCAGTATGAACTTGGGCATGAGCCAATGTATGCGTAAGCACCTTTGTTAGGAGCCAAGATGAATGCCTCGCCGAAGCACTTGCCCGAGATACCCCAGTCAGCAGCCTGGCAGCAGTTACCCATTGCCAAGAAGTACTTGTCCTGGTTTGTCAATGAGTTGATGTCGCTGTTGGTGAATTGTGGGTCTGACCAGCTGGTGTTGCTGCCATGAGCAGTGTAGTTCACGAAGTTGACGCCATAGTTCATTGGCTGATAGCAGCCAGTGTAAGGCTGTTCGAGCCAGTTGTAAACTGTATTGAAGCCGTGTTCAGCATTGTAGTAGTAGTTCATTGCATACTGGATGGTAGGTTTTCCATCTTTCGGGTTCCAGCTTGAATCCCAACCTGCAATGAGAAGAACGTCGCTCAGATATGATGGATCTGGCATTGTGTACTGTTCATACATCAAAGATTTGTCGCGGACAATCTCAAATTCAGCAACTGTCTCGCATGTGAAACGGCTGTGGTACATATCTGCGAAGTAGTCGTTAGAACCACCAGCAACTGCATAGTAGTAAAGGTCTGTCACGCAGTGTGATGCTGAACCTGTCTGTGATGCAGGAACCTGACCGTTGTCACCAACGATGATGAGGAATGTAGGGGTCTGACCTGCAGCAACACCTTCATTATATTTGTTGGTGATGAAAGTCTTGATAGCTGAGGCTGATGTACCAATCTCGTCTGTGTAGTTAACATCCATGATGAAACCTTTTTCTGTCTTCCATGTGAGCCATGGTTCCATAGCGGCTTCAAACATACGGTTAGCGACAACCAAAACTCTCACTGGTGTAGCCCATAGGTCAGGGTGCTCATCGTAGATGTCTGTGATAGCTCTGTTGTTGAACAATGCTGAATAAGCTGTTCTGAAGTAAGGGCTGTAAGTATTGACCAATGTCTGCTCGGTCAATGCCATGTCAGCGTTTTCAAATGTCACTTCAATATCGATGTCGTTGTAAACACGGATGGTGTTTGCTGATGCATCGTATCTCACAGCGTTGAGCTGGAGAGCCCCAATCTGGACACCACGCATAGTTCCCATAACTGTAACCATAGCGAGTGGAAGTTCCTCGTTGTAACCTTTAGCTGCATAAGCTGCCTCGTTGTAAACAAACTTAGGATCTTTTTCGCTCTTGCTCACTGAAGCCTGCATTGGATAAAGTTTCTCAATGCCATAGTCAGCGAGGTTGTACTCATTAACTGTGTAGTTTTTCACTGTAACAACTGGTGTTGCGCCAAATGGGACAGCGATGAGCTCACGGTTGACCGGGACCTGTGGGTCGCCGATGTTACCAGCAGCAACTGAGTTGCCCATGTTGATGATTGAGAAGTTGCCTCTTTCTGTTGAGACAAGCTCACTCTCGATGCTGTTGAATGAGAATGATGCGGTGAAACCGCCCATTGTCACATTCTGTGCCTCTGTCGATCTCACGCCCTTAGGTGCAAGGTCGATACGGCCTTGAGCAAAAGCCTGGAAGCCAAACATAATGACTACCAATGCCATTGCGAGCTTTTTGAGTTGAAATTTCTTCATTTTTTGTTGATTTGTTAAGTTATTTTAATGTTAATTTATCTTCAAAGACCAAGTTGTCTTTTTTACAAGCTACAAAAATACACATTATTTTTTAATGGGCAGCAATTTTTTAAAAAAAAAATTACACAAAATCGCTATTTCCCCAGTATTTTATCGTATTCTTTTTTCGAATTAATCACCTCGACAGCCTTCTGCACCACCTTGTCTTCACGCATCACAACCTGATAAAATTTGTCTATATCCCAAACGTCTTGAGCTATCATCCCTTTGATTCTCAATCTGATCCAGTCGGCCGAACGTTCAAACTGCTCCTCATTCCACTTCACGTCCTTGCTCTCCGCCATCTTCTTGAATTCCTCTATCATAACGTCGTCGACCTCGAATTTATTGTTAAAAGCCTTGAAATCCTTGTACTTCTCGTTGATTTTGTCCCTGTTGGCCAAAACATAGTCGATGCAATAGCTGTTGAACACGTTTTTCCTAATTAAATCATTGAAAAGCTTGGTGGAATAGATGGTGTCGACCGGCATGAAGATGTCGGGCATGATGCCTCCGCCGCCGTAAACCGTCCTGCCGCTACGCAAGGTGTAATACTTAAGCGAATCCGGGAAATGGATGCTGTCGGCATGGTAGTATTCGCCATGCTCGAGGCGTTTGGTCAGATCCTTGAAATACTCTTCCGAGCCATCCTCGTAGGAACGCTGGATGCATCGTCCTGTCGGAGTGTAGTAACGTGCAGTGGTGAGTCGTATCTGCGCTCCGTCAGGCAGATTGAACGGTCTCTGCACCAGCCCCTTGCCAAATGAGCGGCGACCGATGAGCACTCCCCTGTCCCAGTCTTGGATGGCACCCGACACGATCTCACTCGCCGAAGCGCTGCCCTCGTCAATCAAGACCACGAGCCTGCCATCGCGGAAATTGCCGTTTTTGTCGGTGTCAAAAATCTGTTTCGGACTCTTCAGACCTTCAGTATATACTACTGTTTTGTTGCTTCCCAAGAATTCGTTGCCGAGCTGGAACGCCGTCTGCAGATAGCCGCCTCCATTGCCCCTCAGGTCAAAAACTAGCGACTTCATGCCTTGTTTCTTCAAGTCGGCAAGCGCAGCCTCAAACTCCGCGGCCGACTCTTTCGCGAAACGGTCAAGCTTGATGTAGCCTATCTTCTTGTCGAGCATGAAATACGAGTTGACACTCTTCAAAGGTATCTTATCTCTAATCACCTCAAAATCAATAAGTTCAGACTCATCGCCACGTTTTATGCCGAGCAACACCTTCGAGCCTTTTTTGCCTCTCAGATGGCTTGTGACATACTCTGTGTTGATTTTCTTTCCGAAGGCATCCTCGCCATCGATGGTCACTATACGGTCGCCTGCCATGATGCCTACTTTTTCCGACGGGCCGCCAGGCACAGCTGAGACGACAAGGATAGTGTCACGCAGTATCTGATACGTCACGCCGATACCCTCGAAACTGCCCTCCAGCTCCTCGTTGGCTTTCTTCACGTCCTTTGCGGCGATGTAAGCACTGTGCGGATCGAGACTCTTCAACATCGCAATGATAGCCTCCTCGGTAAGCTTCGGCATGTCGACAGTGTCCACATAAAAATTCTCGATGAGATACATCGTGGTGGCAAGCTTCTGCGATGTTTCAGCCTGTTTAGTGTTTTTATTCTGTGCAAACGCTATTACGCTGATACTCAATAATATAACTAAAAAATATTTTTTCATTGTGTTTATTTTTATGGTCGCCTTCGGCTCAAAATCTTTCAAAATCTATTTTAAAATCTTTCAAAATGTTCTTCCTTGATTTTTTGTAGAATATTTTGTTTGATTTTTTAAAAGATTTTGTTGGATTTCTGCCCGAAGGGCACCGAATTAGTTACGTATTATATCAAATGAATTATCGTCATTAATTTTAATGATTGTCGACGCCTTTGGTTTGACGATGACATCATGATAGAGGCTGACGACATAATCGGCGGCGTTTTTCATCTGCTCAGAGATGTCAACATAGTTAGCCGGTGATGGCTCGCCACTCAGGTTTGCCGATGTCGATGTTATTGGGTGTCCGAGACGTTTTATCACCTCTTGGCAGAACTCGTTGGTAGTGACTCGCACGCACACGCTGCCGTCAGCAGATAGGTTCTTCGCCAGTCCCTTCGACTCTTTATAAATGATACTCAACGGGTTATGTGCTGATTTTATCAAATCTGCCGCCACTGGAGAAGGATTCACGACATAGTCTTTCAGGCGTTCCACCGAGTCGACCAAGATAATCAATCCTTTGCCGGCGGGACGGTTTTTGATCTTGAAAATCTTGTCAATGGCCTTGCCGTTGGTGGCATCGCAGCCAATACCCCATATAGTGTCGGTCGGGTAAATGAAGACCTTTCCCTCACGCAGCAGCTTCACACACAGCTCGACCTCTTGTTCAAAAGTGTTCATAATCTATCTATAAGTTCTTTAATATCAATAAAATACGCGCAGTTAAAATGGCCTTTCGGACATTCTCTGTAGCCGTGCAATCCGCAAGGACGGCATTTCAGATTACGGTTCTCCTCCACCACCACCGAGTCGTCCGACAGCGGGCCAAAGCCGAAGTCGGCCGTTGTTGAGCAGAAGATGGCTGTTGTCGGAGCGTTTTGTGAGCTCGCAAGATGCATCGGCGACGAGTCGTTGACGTAGTTCATGGCAGCGTCACGCATCAAAGCCGCTGATTCTAAGAGATTGAGCTGTCCGGCCAGACTCTCAATCTGTTTGTCGGGCACGTTGGCGATGATACGGTCACAGAGGGCGCCGTCGTCTTTCCCGCCAAGGAGATAAACCTTCAGGTCGACTGGAATCTGTCTTAAAAACTGAATCCACAGGTCCTCGGGATACTGTTTTGTAAACCACAGCGAGCATGGTGCCACACAGATGTATCTATCTGATTTATAATGCTTTACCTTCTCCAAAATCTTCTCGTTAGGATACAATCCAGGACGCACAGCCTTGTCGTCGGTGATATGCGCTATCAGCTTCTGGTTGCGGTCGACCTCATGCACGCCCTTCACACCTATCTCATGCTTGATTCTATGCGTAAAGAAGCAGCTGAACGGGTTTTTGTTGAAGCCCGAGGTCTCCTTCGCCTTTCCGAATGCGGTGATGAAACCAGTCGCAGCATAACGTTGTATGTTGACAATCAAGTCGTAACGCTGGCGACGGATCTGTCGCCAAATAGAAAACAGGCTTCTGTATTTGTGTTTTTTCTTGTCCCAAGAGTACACCTTATTTATAAAGGGATGATCTTCAAAAAGACTGTCATAGCCCTTTTTGATCATCATATCTATCTGACTGTCAGGGAAATACGCATGAAGCTTCTCAGCTACAGCGGTCGCCAGAATCACATCGCCTATGGATGCCGTTTGAATAACAAGAAATCTCTTCATAAGAATCAAAAACAAACTACAAAAATACTAATTTTTCTTTAAACAATATTATTTTTTTGTCATTTCGACCAAAGTGGAGAAATCCTTTTACTCAAATGCATATGAAAAGAAGGATTTCTCGACAAGCTCGAAATGACATATGAGTTATTGATTTTTTTACTATTTTTGCAAAAATTTTTGAAAGAATCATGTGGTTGATTATTATGGCATTAGCAATAGGTGCGGTTTACGCTTCGCTACTGTATCTCTTTTCGAAGAAATACAGCAAGGGCCTTACCGTCTTGCTTTTCGCCATAAGGACTATTGTCGTCGCCACCGTGGTGATGCTGTTCATCAATCCGTATATCAAACAGAAAATCAACAAGATAGAGAAGCCGATTATCGTTTTCGCGCAAGACAATTCAGAGTCGATGGTGGAATATCCGCAAAGCGTCGACTCAGTGAAAAACGCACTGGAAAAGGCTTATGACATTGATTATTATGGCTTTGGCAATCAATACACCAACATTTCAGAGGCATTAAACACCATCGCACGCCAATATTACAAACGCAACGTCGGCGCAGTCGTGTTGCTATCTGACGGCATTGTAAATCAAGGTGTTAACCCAGAACTAACGATTGAAAACTATCCGTTCCCGATATATTCCGTCACCCTTGGCGACACTGTAGCCCACCCTTCGATGACCATCAAGGATGTAAAATACAACAAAACGGTGCAGGCAAATATGCTTTTCCCGTTGCGCGTGACCGCCAACGCATTGAATAACAAGGGCAACGACATGAACATTGTGGTGAAAATGGATGGCGTAGAAGTAGAGAACGTCACGGTTCCGGTGACCTCGAACCAATTCTCGAAAACCTTTGATTTCAATATCGATTCAGGCAATGCCGGCACAAAACAGATTGATATTATCGTTGGCGATAAAACGCGACGTTTATTTATCACTGTGACCGACAAAAAATATCGTGTCCTGTGCATCGCTCGTGCGCCGCATCCCGACATCGCCGCAATAAAATCGGCATTGGATGATCATTTTGAATTCGATGTGGTATATGATAATGTCGATGATATTGATAATTATGATTTGGTTATTTATCATCAAATCGTAGAGACGCGTCATGGCACGTCTCTACAGATAATCGGCGCGAACACCGATTACGATGCATTAAACAAATCACAGGATATCGTCACCATAAGACGTGGCGCGGCAAACACCGACCTCGACGTAAAGGCCAGGTTTAACAACGGTTTCGGGCTGTTCACCATCAATTCCGACATCAAAAACGAGATACATACGTATCCGCCGCTGTCGCTGCCACATTCCGAAATCACGTTCAACGGCCGCCATGACGTGCTGCTCAACATGAATATGATGGATGTGGAGACGCCTCTCCCACTGCTGGCGTTCGCCATCGATAACGATGGCAACAAACAGGCGTTTCTCTTCGGAACAGGATGCTGGCGCTGGAAACTGTACGAATATTTCCACCATAAAAACAACGACGGTTTCAACGAGATTTTCAGCAAGACGGTGAAATATCTGCTCACCGAGAAGGATAAGGAACTTACTGTCAACCATAAAGACAGCTACCTCACCACCGAAAACATCTCGTTGACGGCTGAATTGCGCAACCCAAGCCGCGAATTGGTTAACGAGCCCGATTTGCAAATCACTATATCATCAGCGAATGAGACGTACGAATACGTGTTCTCCAAAGGCGAAAACAATTATCATCTAAATGTAGGCATGTTGCCTGAAGGCATCTACAAATACCGTGCCCACACTACGTTTGGCGGCGTGGAATACAATGCCAACGGCACCTTCACCGTGGAGTCGATAGGCATCGAGAAACAAGACCTTACCGCCGATATCGAACGCATGCGCTCATTGGCGGCACAGACAGGAGGAAAACATTATTATATCACTGATATTCAACATCTTACGAAAGATTTACAAAACGACGAGCGTATCACCTCGATTTCACGCCAGGAGACGCGCTACGACGACCTCATAAATCTCAAATGGTTGTTTATCAGCATCTTAGCATTGATTACATTAGAATGGTTATTAAGAAAAATATTTGGAATATATTAGTTTGGAGTTTGGAGTTTGAAGTTAGAAGTTTGAAGTTAGAAATTAATTTTTAAATAAATATTATGAAAGTAGCAAATAATACATTTGTAACGTTGACTTACACGTTACACAACGACACAAAAGACGGTCCGGTTATCGACCAGGCCACGAAAGAGAGACCATTGGAGGCCATTTTCGGCCATGGCATGTTCCTGCCACGTTTTGAGGAATGTCTGCAAGGACTTGAGCCGGGCGACAAATACGGTTTCCACCTCACTCCTGCCGAAGGTTACGGCGAGTACAACCCTGACATGATCTTCACCGTGAAGAAAGACATGTTTCTTGACGAGAACGGCAAGCTCAGCGAGCATTGCAAGGAAGGCAACACCCTTCAGTTCAACGTCGGCAACGGCATCATGCCAGGTAAAATCAAGAAAGTGAGCTTGGAGCTTGTCGAGATTGACTTCAACCATGAGTTGGCCGGCGTGCCGCTCTATTTCGAAGGCGAGATCCTCGCTGTGCGCGAACTCAAGGAAGAAGACCTTGGCGGTGGCTGTGGCCACTGCGGTGGCGGCTGCGACAGCTGTGACAGCGGCTGCGAAGGTTGCAAATAAATAAAAAAAGGCGCTGAAATCAGCGCCTTTTTTTTATAATCACACTTCAAATATTAGAATGTGTAGAAGAAACCAACAGTGATTGGGGTTGGCATGTTGACACCAAAGCCAAATTCATTTGATTTTGCTGTATACTCGCCACCAGCGCCGTCGAAGTCTTTAACAACAGTCTTCTGTGTTTCGAAGCCGAGTTCAAGGATATTAAGAACACAGTTCATTGAGATATGGTCTGTGAAGTTGTATGCCATACCTGGGACGATGCCAATACCGAATGATGTTGTCTTAGGACCATCAGCTGAAACTGAAAGACCGCCACCTTCAACAGTTACTTTTGGTTTTTCCATAATATATGAAATCTTTGCATCTGCATAGAATTTGAAGTTGTCAACTTCTGCAAAAACATAACGGAAGTAAGGTGCAATACCAAAAGAAGTGGTCTTTGTTGTTGTTGTCTGAACTGGATCAACTGTATAATCCTTATCAGTTGTTTTGTCCATGCCAATCATAAAGTCGATACCGACACCCATGTTGTCATTGAACATGTAACCGACTGATGGAGCGAACTGGAAGCCAAATGACTTAGGAGCATCCTGCTCAACTGTCACGCCACCACCAGAAATTTTGTCTTTTCCACTCTGTGTTGACAATCCGAGGTTACCACCTACAAAGAACTGTGCGTTTGCGAACATAGCTGCTGCTACGAATGCGATTGTAATGAATAATTTTTTCATCTTTTAATAATTTTAATTACGCCTACTCTATATGAGATTTTCGGCATCCTCTCTTTATCTTTTTTAGTTTAGTTACCAAACACCTCGCAAAGTTAAGTGTTTTCTGAATATCTGCGACATTTATTTATCAACATAAAGAAAAGTTATCAACACCGTTGATAACTTTTTTTTTGTTTTTAGAAGTGGTAACCGACTCTTACCACAAGCTCTGAGGCTGATAATGCATTATCACCCTTGATTGTCTTGCTGGTATATATCTTATCAGCATAATCGGTGCCGCCAAGCTCATATATTCCAGTAGCTTCGATCTTGGCTTTCCCATATTGTAGTAGTCAAGGCCAATGCTCATTCTGTTCCACAGCATTACGCCTGCGCCGATTTTAAATCCCAAGGTAACAGCGCTCTTATATGTCGCACCTTCTATTTTCTCAATGCATGTGACAATTTAACCGTCT
>JAEEGL016196707.1_pt1 | contig 10068 bp, 8 predicted proteins | sample 9134231 | NCBI WGS metagenome assembly JAEEGL01 (sample SAMN16246548, study PRJNA631951) | gut metagenome | biome: gut microbiome; feature: rumen; material: fiber-attached | host: Bos | place: Iran: Karaj | collected 2018-10 | reverse complement strand
ATCACTTGTGTATGCTAAAACATACTTATTATTTTTTTTACATATAATTATACCTATTGTTTTATTTTGATTTATATCTTTTAAATTATTATCTATATAATTCATATATACTTGTATTTGTCCTATATGTTCTTTTTTTAATTCAGTTACTTTAAACTCTAATACTACATAACAATTAAATTTAATATTAAAAAGCAATATATCTATATAATTATACCTATCACCAATCTTTATTCTATATTCATTACCTAAATAAGAAAAACCACTACCTAATTGCAATAAAAATTCATCTAAATTATTTAATACTATTTGTTTTAATGCATATTCAGTTAATTCTACATTATATAAATTAGACTTAATATATATTGGATCAGGTATTAAGTCATATACCTCTAACTTTTCTTTTTTAATAAGTTTATTTTTTGTATCATCATCTAATCCTTCATATTCCTTATTCTTTATTTTTTCATGTAATTGTCTTTTAGTTAGATTATTTTGCTGGCATACATTAATATAATATATAATTGCATCAATATTTTTTACCGGCAATAAAACAAATAATTGACTCCAACCCATTTTTGGAACCAATGGTTCCAATTTTTCATTACTAAAAATTTCATAAAATTTTCTCATTCGATAAAGATTGCTTAAATTATATTTTTTACCAACTTCTATCATAAGTTTATCAGAATATTGTTTTATTATATTTTTACCATATTTTTTACCTACTTTACTTAAAAGTTTTCCTATTTCAAAATAAACACTAACTTTATATCTATCTTTTGAATAATCTTTAACTTTATCATATATCTCACATTTAATTAATTTATCTTTTATATCATTATAATAATTTATAATAACGTTTCACCTCCTACTATATTATTAGTGAAAAGTTTTTAATTTCCTTTTTATAACTAAAAAAGATGGTTTATTTACCATCTATATTATTCTTTTTATAAATATAGTAACCTACTCCACTACCAATACCTATAACACCAATAATACCTAATAATCCATAATCATAATCATTTTTTTTATTAACAATTTTATAACCAGCATTACCTACATTATCTGTTACCTTATTACTTTTTTTATTCTCATTACTATTATTACTCTTAATTACATTACTACTTTTATTTTCATTAATTGTATTTTTATCAGTATTATTATTTGACTTTTTACTTGTATTAGATTTAGTTTTTACCTTATTACTAGTAGAACTCTTATTAGTATTACTTGTACTCTTTTTATTACTAGATTTTTTTACTGTATTCTTTTTACTTGTTTTATTCTTATTACTTGATGTTATACTTTTACTAGCACATCCTCCATGATGAGAACAACATCCTCTATGACAATCAAGACAAGAAGGACTAGTAGTACCATCTTTACACATAATATTAGCACTTACTGATATAGGTATTAATAATATAATTATAACAATAATTCTTTTTATTAATTTCATACTTAATTACTCCTTATATATATTATAAAATATATATATATTAAAGTAAATAAAAAGAAATGAATTATTATCATTTCCTATGTATACATTCTTTAATTGAGAAAAGTAAAATATTTCATTATTAATTATACTTTATACCAAGTTTTTTTATAATCTTAATTAACTTATTTTTTGAAACATATGAAGGACAATTATCAATTATTTCATCATTAATTGAAATATGAGATAAACCTAATAGCCATATATAAATTTGTTCATTTGTAAAAGATAAATCTTTTGTCATTTTATTATATAAATCAAATATGTTTTTATAATCTTTTCCATTTATTTTTATCTGAGCTACAAATGCATATAAGTAAATTAAATAAGATTTAAAATATTTATAATTTTTATATTGATAATATCCATAATAATCATTCAAGCATTTAAAAAATATAGTTGAATATATAATTTCATATGCTTTTCTTCTAATAGTCATATTATAACCATCTTCAAGTGCTATAGTTCTTATTAATTGCATTTCAATTGTTGCATGCCCTACAAATAAATCATTTATTCGTTCTTTATGGCAAATTAATTTCAAAATATGTTTTATAAATTTTCTTAATCTTAAAATAATTAATTTTAAAATTTTAATAAAAATATAACACCAGCAAACAAGAGTACCCCAAAATTTTAATTTATATATATTCAAATAATGACTTAATTTAAACCTAGTATATTTATATTTTATAAATTCATAACTAATCCAATTATAGCTTTTCTTTCTCAAAAAAAACGACTTATCTTCTTTAATAACAACTAATTTACAAAATTTTTCTACATCATCGTTATATTTGAATTCTCTGAAAGATGCTATAGAATTTATTTTATCAAATATTTCACCAAATGTTTTTGTTTTAAATTGAATATTAAAAATATTTTTTATTCCTCTTAATAAAATAAAAAAAGAAAAAACAATAAGAATATTTTTATCCAGAAATAATGATATATATTTCGTTTTACTTACAAAGTTCAAAAAAAATCTTGATATAAAAAATAATGAAATAATAAAATATATAAACTGATAATCAAAAATTAATTTATATAAATAATCAAAAATATAAAACTTACTACTATTCATAACTTTTCTTTTAAAGTCTTCTTGATAAAATATTTCAATAAAGAAAAAAGTTACTAAGAAAAAAATTAAAAGAACATTTGTCAACTTTATTACATCTAATACCTTAACTACTAATAAAAGAACATAAGTGAATGTAATTTTTTCTTTTATTTTATTAGCTTCAAAATCTAATTTAAGAAATATAAAAATTACTAACAACGTTATCCATATAGTAGCATCCTCTAGTGAAAAAATGTTATTAAATATTTCCACTCTATCACCCATTTTCTATTTACTTAAAATCCAATTATTATTTATTAATTTATAGCCTAACTTTTTCATTATTCTCTTTTCTACTTTTTTCTTTCCTTCAAAATTTTTATTAGAAATAAATCCATAATTCCAAACATCAAAAGTATAAATAACCTTTGAAATATATTCTATATCATATCCTGTTTCATTTTTTATTTTATTCCTAGCTTTCGTATATGTCATTGCAATATATAAAATATATTCAAAGAAAAAATTAAAAATTAATTCCACTATTTTTTCAGTTATCAATTTACCAAATGGACCTCCTATACCACCATATACATTTATAACAATAAAATCATTATTTGTATACTCTTTAATTTTACATACTAATATTTTTTCTATATTTATACTCCAATCAATTTTACCTTTTTCATGACCATAGCATGCTCTTAAATACATTTCAAAATCAGAATCAATATATTTATCATAACAATTATAATCAGATAATTTATCAATTTTTTTATATAAATCCATTATTCTTGTTTTATTATTATAGTATAGTTCAAAAATATCAGCATTAGTAAATAATCCAGAACCCATTTTATCTATTATTAAAACTTTTATTTTTTTCATATAATCATCTCCTAATAGATTTAATATTTATTATAAAATAAAAAGGATACTAATGTAAATAAAAAGAAATGATTTAATCATTTCCTATGTATAAACTTTTTAATAATACTTTTTATTTTATTTTTTACTTTCTGTATAAAAGATATTTTTCTTTTATATTTTTTTGTTAATAATTCAAAATTATCATTTTCAATATCTATAAAAAATATCTCTCTATTAATTGGGCTTTTTGACGAATACTTTAGTGAAGGATTGCCACTTACTATTTCATCTATATTACAATCCTTATATGTTAAATTATTAGATATGCTATCAAATATACTTTTACCTTTTTCTGTATTTATAATTATTGCAGATACTCCTTTTTTATTATACATATCTGGATAATAATTATTAATACCCCAGAAATCTCCTAAAGTAATATCTGAATATTTATTGCCTAATTTAAAATTACAATTGTAACAAGATTCTCTTAGAGCAATATCTGATAAAAATAATTTCATATAATTATTATCTGATTGTAATTGAGATAATTCTTTGTTACTAAATTTTACAGTATTTGAATATGAATCCCAACCTGTACTCTTATCTCTAAAATTATAATTAATAACTTTATCGCTATATTTATCCTCTAATTCTTTAATATACTTACTAAACAATTTAGGTGTAGGTACGCCATGGCATACTACATCAATACATATTAAATTATCATTTTTAATTATTGATTTAATACCTGCTACTTGGCACGGAGTACCAACAAATAATACTTTTCTATTCTTTATATTATCCTTAATATATTTAAAAATATTATTCAAATCACTTTGTAAATATTTTGAACCCTTTAATGGTAATAAATCTTCTTTTCTTTCTATAGCTATATGTTTTAGTTTATTATTATCATCAAAAGCAGCACCTACTACTATACCATCTTGATCTAATATACAGTCTGCAACTAACTCAAATATGCTACCAGAAGATGCTCTATTCAATAACGATTCTTCATCTTTATTATATCCTACATAGCATTCATTTAAAGAATCATTCTTTTTTGTATTTAATACAGGACATGTTTTTTTACATAATCCACAATTAATACATTTATCTTGATTAATAACTGGATATTTAAATCCATCATTATCTTCTTTCATTTCAATAGCACCCTTAGGGCATATTGTCATACATGCAGTACAACCTGTACATTTATTCTTTTCTAGTACTTGTTCCATACTATCCCCTCTTTAAATGAAATTTCTTAAGTATCGTATTAGCTATATTTTTTTCATAATCATCCATTACAAAAAAGTAAGATACTATTAAATACATAATAGTATATATACCACCATATACAATTATACTAATTAAACCATTTAATCTTATAAAATATATCATAAATATAATAATACTTATTGGGATTAAATAATACATTGTCATTTTTAATATTTCTTTCCAAAATTTTAATACATTTATTCCAACTTTTTTATAATAATATATATTTATTATTATACCATTACCTATTAATAATGAACCAGCAGTTCCTATTGCTGCACCTATTCCACCATACATTTTAGCAAAAGGTATACTTATTCCTATATTAGCAATAGAAATAAATAGCAATAAGATACTTCTAAATTTATGCATATTCTTGGCTTGCATAATACTTATACCAAGATTTTGTATTAATGGAATACATAAAGGAATAATTAATAGAAGAGCAATATAATATGCATCTTCATATCCTTCTCCAGCCCATAAATTAAAGAATGCTTTCCCTACTATTACTAAACCACTTGCCATTAAAAAAATTATATAATATTGAATTCTTCCTACTTTTATAAACTCATTAGTCAAATCTTCATTACTTGCCTTTTTTGCAACCATTTTTGATACTTTTGGCAAAAGAACACTACTTACAGCAGACGATAAACTAATAAATAGTTGATTAATTGTAGAAGCCACTGAATAAATTGATACAGCAATAGTTCCAGATACAGCGCCTAATACAAAATTATCTACTGACCAATTAATCTTATCTACTATAATTCCAATAAAAATCCAAATTGAGTAACCTATTATAACTTTGAATAATTTTTTATCAAATCCACTATATTTGATTTTTATATTTAATTTCTTATTACAATAAAAATAATTTGATAATAATACAATTAGATTTACTACAGTAATAATTATACATAATGTTATAGATTTATATCCTAAAAATAACAAAGGTATCATTAATAATGGTTTTAATACTGATTGAACAATAGCAATAATTTTTTGAAATGTAAATTTTTCATATGCTGTAATAATAGAATTATATATAGCAAAGAAAAATGTTAAGAATAAATTAAATGATAATATTAACATCATTATTCTCATCTTATTTAATTCTATATCAGTCATTTTACTACCAAATAAATTATTTACATTTAAATATAAAATAAAACCTAATAATGCTGCAATAACTCCAATTGCTTTAAATACTATATTGAACATACCATGAAGTTTCTTTTCTTCATCATATTTTTTTTGTGCTCTATATTTAGAAGTATATACAACTATTGCATTTCCAAATCCTAAATCCATTATTGTTAAATAGCCAATAATAGATGCTACAAGTGAGTATAATCCAAATTCACTTTGTCCTAACTTTCTTAATAGAAATGGAGTATATAATAATTGTATTAAAGTAGTAACTATTATAGATACATATGATAATATAGCGCCTAATTTTCTTTCTTTACTTTCATTCATACTACATACTCCTTTCTATAACTAGTTTATAATTTTATCCATTTTATTTCCAATAAAATCTATTATTTTATTAATACAAAATATTTTAAAAATAAATTTTCGTATTTCATCAATTAAACAACATGCAATATATATTATAATTATTGCACATACTATACTTAAAAATATTATTACAAAATTATATTTTAACAAAAATATGAATAAGTCTTTAAAGATATAATCAAATATTAATTTATGACAATGTATTATATATACAGAAAAAGCCATTGTACTAAAATATATGAATACTTTTGAAATTTTGCTATTCTTTATATTTATTTTTAAAAATAACATTACTAATAAAATTGAAGTAATTAATGTGAATGGTGAAATATAATTAATAAACCAATCTTCTTTAACAATTTTATTAAAATATATAAATCCTACATTTCTTATAGTACAATTAATAAGAAATTGAGCAAAAAATAACAAACATAAATACTTTATTATCCTATTAGTGGATATATCCACATTATATATTTTTATGTAAGCACCTATCATATAACAATATAATAACCAAAAAGGACTATATCCGTTTAATACTTTAAAAAAGTCAATCATTCCAAATATATTTGGAATCACTGTTAATAATATAAATATTATTAGTAATAATTTTTTCAAAAGTTGTCTATCAACCAATTTACAAAATTTATTAATATAAGGAATCATAAAAAATAAAAAAATATAGCATGTAATATACCAGTATCGACCAATTAATATTGGAAAAATATTAAAAATCAATTCTTTCATACCATAATTTCTAACATTTTGAATATTAAATCCATAGAAAATAACTGGTACAACTATACCATAAAAAATTAATATTACAATTAATTCAATAATTCTTTTATTTTTATTATATTCCTTATCAATATTAAGAAACCCACTTAATATTCCAAAAATATCTACTGATGTATAACATATAATTAATAGAAACAATATAACATAATAATTAATTGAATAAATATTAGCATTAGCTATTAATCCGCCTTGATTAATTATATGTAAGCCAATTATTCCACACATGGAAAAAATTCGTAATATATCCAATCCAATAATTCTATTTTTCATATTTTAACCTCACCACATATTATTAATCTATTTTCAAAGATTTTTTCAAATATATATCACTTTTTTTTCTTTCTTTTTCCAATATTGTATATACTTGGGTATAATCATATTCTAAATTTTCTTTAGTAATATTTTTGCCATTATATCTTCTATTTTTCAATTTAAATTTGTCTATTAAAGTATCAATCCTTGAATTCATATTTTCAACACCTTTTTGTTCTCTGTCAAAAACAACAAATGGTCTATTATATAAAATAGCAAAAACAGAAGAATGAAAAGAATCAGTACATATTAAAAAAGCATTCTTTTCTAAATATAAAAATTCACTAGGACCGCTTACATAAAATGGATCATTTTTATCTAAAATATTTATAATTTCACAATCATTTTCTTGAGCAATTCTTTCAATTTCTATTTTTCTTTCTTCAGATAAATCACCTAAGAAATAGTTCAATATATATTTTTTACCATTTAATTTATCAAATAGTTTTGGTTTTTTAGATACTTGGTCCCATTCTTCACTAGTCAATAACATTGTCGGATCAACTAAAACTTCTACATCTTTTCTACCTGTTAATTCTTCGATTATTTCTTTACCTCTATCTTCACGAACTGATAAAGATTCAAAATTATTTAATCCTTTAGTATATTTATCTTTTTCACATAATGGAATTGAATTAACTCCAAAACTTGCACTAAATGAAATATTTTTATTTTTTAAAGATTTATTAAGAAAAAATATATCATAGTTATTAAAATAATTATAATTCCATACTTGATCAGAACCAACAATATAAAAATCAAATTTATTTTTGATTTTTTTAAAATCAGCATTATATGTTATTTTTTTGTTATAGATTTTTAAATATTTATTAAATTTTAAAAAAATTCGATTTCTAGTATCAAATAAATCAGTTAACAAATGTTTTATCTTTTTAAGAAATTGTTTCATACTATTTCCATAGAAAGGATTATATATCCAAATTGTATACCCATCAACATTCATTTTTTTTAATGTGTTAATAATGGCATAGTTTTGTAATTTATTTCCAAAATTATAGTTACCACACAAAGTTAAAACACATACTTTTTTCATTATAAGCCTCCTAATTATTATTCATACAATTTATATTTAAAATGCTTTAAATATTGAAAAAATTTAAATATAAAAAGGCAATGTTTACATAAAAACACTTTAAACTTCATACTATTAGACATTTGCTTTATTATTTTTTTTTCGTTTAACATAATATCAGAATTTATAATTACATCTTCATTGTTTATAAACTTTTTTAATCTATAATAATTAAATATATACATTTGTTTAATAAAGAGAGAAGACTGATTATCCAAGCAAATATTAGATATAATATGGTTATATGAATTAAAAATGGTTATATTTTTTTTATTGTAAAAAGCAAAAGAAGCACCAGATTTTCTCATTCTATATTTATAAAAATTTTTATTGAGATATATAGCACTTTTGCAATAATTCAAATATTGTAAACTAAACAATAAATCTTCACAGTAGCATATTTTTTCATTTAAAAACATATTGTTATCAACTATTATCTTTCTCTTAAAAACCTTGTTACACAGAAATCCTCCTAAAACTGAGGTAATCATTTTATTACGAATTATTTCAAGATTTTTAATATTATAGTTTAGTATCATTTTTTTATTTTTATTTTTATATACTTCATCATATCCAAAAATTAATAAATCATTATTATCAATATATGATTCTATCTCCATCATCATATCATAATCAATGTAATCATCAGAATCTATAAACAGTATATATTCCCCAATTGAATGACTTATTCCATAATTACGCGCTTTAGAAACACCAGAGTTTTCTTGATTAATCAATTTAAATCTTTTTGAAAGACTACAGTACTTTTCACAAATTTTTTTACTGCCATCTGTTGATCCGTCATTAACCATTATAACCTCAAAATTATCATAAGACTGATTATATAATGATTCTAAACACTCATTTAAATATTTTTCAGTATTATATATCGGAATAATAATTGAATACTTATAATTCATTCATCTCACCACTTTTCATATAATAAAAATTAAAATAAATTATTAAAATATATATAATAATCCATAATTGAGTTAACCCGCCACCAAATAATGCATGATTAAATAATAAATCCAAAAAAGTAATTAAAACCACAAAATAAGAAAATATATTAATTTTGGTTATTTTAAAAAAGGAAAATACAAAAATAATTGTTCCTAAAATACCACATTCTAAATATAATTTAAGAATATCACAATGTAAATTAACAACACTCTCATTATTATTTGAATTCCAATATGTTGATAAATAATCAGTTACAGAACCTAACCCATACTTTATTTCATCCTTATTATTAATAACTGTTTGTGTAAAACTATATCTACTTAAAGTAATTTCATTTAAATCTATATTATAATTATTATATAAATAATTATACGTACTGACATCATAAAATTTCATCATTATATAAGGCATAAGAATAAAAGAAATAATTGATAAAATAATTACTTTAGAAGAAACTTTTATAGTTTTTCTATTACGTAAAATTGGAATAACAATAAACAAAAGCAAACCTAACAAAACAGAAACTCTTTTAAGTGATAAAAAAACTATAATATATGAAACTAATGCCTTTTTATATTCTTTTTTTGATAAAAAATATAATTCAAAATATATCAACATATTTGAAAATCCGCTTTCAAATGGAGAATATGAATT
>JAEEGL015955201.1_pt1 | contig 10068 bp, 6 predicted proteins | sample 9134231 | NCBI WGS metagenome assembly JAEEGL01 (sample SAMN16246548, study PRJNA631951) | gut metagenome | biome: gut microbiome; feature: rumen; material: fiber-attached | host: Bos | place: Iran: Karaj | collected 2018-10 | reverse complement strand
CTTTCTGGAGTGATAAAAGAAGAGAGAATGGCCACTCAGAACCATATAAGATAAAGCACTGGTATATGGGAAATGAAATGGATGGATTCTGGCAGATTGGTATGAAAAAACCGGATGAATATGCCAGAGTATGCCGTGAAACGGCAAAGATAGTGAAGTGGATGGATCCAACAGCAGAGACTATTGCATGCGGAAGCTGTACCAATGAACTTGGTCACGAGACCTTTGGAATATGGGATCAGGCAGTTCTTGAGGAATGCTATGACGTAATAGATTATCTGTCACTTCACAGATATTACAATTACTATCCGGAAAAACATCTGGCTTATCCCAATGAGCAGAATGAGAGTGATATCCCTTACATGTTCAGGGATTTGCAGAATTATCTAGATACAGTTATTGGTGTCTGCGATTTCGTGAAGGGGAAAAAGAGAACTGATAAAACGATAAACATTTCATTTGATGAATGGGGTGTGATAACTGATACAGGAGCTGTACCGGGAGGAGTAGCCCAGGAATATAAGTTTGCAAGCTTTAAGGAAATGGATGCCATGATTTATGGTGGAATCCTTTGTACTTTCCTTAACAATGCAGACAGAGTAAAGATAGCATGCCAGTCACTTCTTGTAAATGAGGGTGGAATGATATCAACAGATCCTGAGGGACATGCTATAAGACAGGCTACATTCTATCCATTCAAGGATGCGGCAATGTATGCAAGAGGAAAATCTCTTCGTCCATGTGCCGAGCTTCCAAAGGTTGATACTGACCATCACGGCCTTCAGGACAGCCTTGTTATGTCATGTACCTATGATGAAGAAAATGGCGAAGTGGCGGTCTTCATCACCAACTGCGACATGAATGAAGATGCATCTGTTGAGCTTGAACTTCGTTCATTTGGTGAACTTAAGGCAATTGGCAGGAAAGAGCTATACCATGAAGATCCTTATGCCACAAACACATTTGATGATGAATTTAAGGTAGTGCCTTATGATCTGCCACTTTCAGATCCTGAAAATGGAAAGGTCAGCATTGAAGTAAAAGCTCATTCATGGAATCTTTTGAGATTTAAGACAGTATAAATTGTTATTGGGGGGAACTAAGTAATGGAGACGGAACTTAAATACAATGAGCCATGGATTCTTCAGCGTGCAGATCCATACGTGGTAAAAGCTGAAGATGGGAATCCCATCATGGTCTACCATGCAAGAACAGAGTCCAAGATAGAGGGAGATCCGCTCTACAATCCAAATCGTCATGCGATGCTTATGCAGATAAGCTATGACAGTGGAAAAAGGCCTGTTTTTGCCATATAGAATATTTTCTTTTTATTTAAGATTTAGAGAGCCTCATACACAGTATAATAGAAATATAGTTCATAATAAGGAGGCTGCTAGATGAATGCGTTTGATGATTCCGTAATTATGAATATAGACCCGATGGGGTGGGGGACCGTTTCAGATTACACAAGAGACGTTATATCCTGTAACGCGGATTTTTTCCGCATAAAGGAGTTTGGATCCATCATAATACTTGACTCAGAAGGAAGCCTGAACGAAGTCTACACTTATGATGTTTACATGTCCAAGTTGCCGCCTGTATGTGTCCCGGAGGACGCATATCAGGGATACCTTACAATGTCTGATTACAGGAATCTTTCAACGATTGATGTTAAAGAAGATATCAGCAATCCGGGAAGTTATGTAAAGAAGTATTCTATCCAGGAAGCGGTTTTAGAGACGTTCTTAAAGCATAAAGACCTGATTGGCGTAGATGCAATGCCGTTTTGCGCTGATTTTCGCCTGATGGGACAGATTTACAATGATGTCTCGGGACAGGCAATGAAAACATCTGTTGAGCTGTATTTCAATTATATTTATGTATACTAAAGGGGTTCGCACTAATTTCTAAGTGCGAACCCCCATTTTGACACTTTTCAGATTATCTTTTAAGTCTTCCAATCAGCTCATCAGCGCTGTTTACAGCCTTCTTAAGTGAACCGGCTGAAGGATTAAGGACTGCGCCGCGGATATCAAAGATGTTGTCGCCTGTCTTGCAGGTTGTCTTAATCTTATCTCTGAGTTCTGTATCAAGCTCGTGTGTGTTTACATAGTCGCAGTACTCGCAGAGTGTGTTGAAATCGTCATTCTGAGACTGGCAGATGCCAAGTGCAAAGAAGAGAACGAACAATGCCAGGATAGCGATTCCGATAAGAGGTGACTTTGTAAACAGGAATGCGATCATGCAAAGACCGATCAGGATTACGTTAACAGCAATGATGAGATAAGATTTGATCTCTGTCTTAACTGTTCTTGTTACGAAATTCTTGCCATCCTGAAGGAAGTAGGTGATGAGATCATAGAACTGTTCCTCATCTGTCTCCTCGTAGCAACCTAGCTGATAGGAAACAAGGAGCTTACCTGTGTTTCTGTAAGCACGGTCAATGATATTTCTGTAAACAAATGTGAATTTATTGAGTACCGGAATGTGATCAAGTACTGCAGCAAGTGTCATAGCGCCCTGTGCAACCTTGAAAAGGATAGTACCGCAGGTTTTACTGTGGATACCAAAGGTTCTCATTCCAATAGTCTTCATTCTCTCGATACCTTCGTTAAAAGGATCATCTGAGATTTCCTTACCCACAAGTGCGCGGCAAACCATAAGTCTGCCTGCATCGTAATACAGGTTTGTTCTGTTTGTGTGAAAAGGAATAAATGCAAGAGCAGCGATAAGAGCGATATCTGCCAAAACGATGATCTGTGAAAATCCGAAGATTACCACAAGTGCGAATAATCCAAAGTGTACCAAAAAGAGCAGGTGACGCTTTGAGGCAAAGATTTTGTCAATGTCCTTTGCAAGTTTTTTCTGTTCCATAAGTTCCCTCCAAATGATTAAATGTCCCCTCTAAAAATACAGTGTTAAATATATCACAAAATGAAAGAAAATTTCAATAAAGTCGTACATTTTTGAAATAAAATATTTAATAAATTGTTTTTAGTTATTTAATATTCTGTATAGCAAACATAATGAAAGATTATTTTATAATTAGAATTGTTAAACTATAGACAGTGTTACCAAATATGGGAATTCTTGATGGAAAAATACCGTTACGATGAAAAAGAATTACATATATTGGAAAAGAGTGTAGTTCCTTTTGCCATCTACCAGTTTGTGGATAAAAAGGTTGTTACTCTTGTGCTTTCGGATGGCTTCTGCAGCCTTTTTGGGCTTGAAAACAAGGCAGAGGCTTATTCTTTAATGGACAACGACATGTACAGGGATACACACCCTGATGATATAGCAAGGATAGCTGATGCTGCTTTCCACTTTGCGACAGAGGGCGGAGAATACAATGTTACTTACAGAAGTGAAAAAAATGGCACATATAGAATTATAAAGGCACATGGAAAACACTTTTTCACCGAGACCGGAGAAAGGCTTGCAACTGTCTGGTACTCGGATGAAGGCGAATATATAGAAGATGAAAAGGATGAAGGAAGAGACAAAGATCTTGATTCCATAGTCCATGACAGCAATATTTATAAAAATATCAACTATGATTTCCTTACAGGACTTCCCAGTATGTCTTATTTCTTTGAACTTGCTGAGGCAGGAAGAAGGCGAATTCACAACGAAGGCGGGGATGTGGTTTTTATCTTCGTAAACTTAAGTGGAATGAAGATTTTTAACCAGAATTATGGATTTTCAGAGGGTGACAGACTTATAAGGTCTGTAGCAAGGACACTGGTTAAGTATTTTAGCAATGAGTGCTGCAGCAGATTTGGAGTCGACCACTTTGTTATATTTGCAAAGGCAGACGGAATCAGTGAAATTCTGGATTCCTTTGTCTCTGACTGTAAGGTACTGAATGACGGAAAGACTCTGCCCGTAACCATCGGCGTTTATGCAGACAAGGTCCACTCTTTGGATGTCAGCATAGCCTGTGACAGAGCAAAGATGGCATCAGATATTAGCAGGGGAAAATATGTCTCAAGCATCAGCTTTTTCGATGATGAGATGCTAAAACGCGAGGAAAACAGGCAGTATTTCATCGACAATCTGGATAAGGCGCTTGAAAGCGGTTGGATTAAGGTTTTCCATCAGCCTATTATCCGTGCGGCAAACGGATATGTATGTGATGAGGAAGCGGTAACAAGATGGTGCGATCCTGTTCGCGGTAACTTCGAGCCTTCAAGCTTTATCCCAATTCTTGAAAATGCAAAGCTTGTTTACAAGGTCGATCTTTTCGTGACAGAGCAGATCTTAAAGAAAATTAAGAGCCAGAAGGAGGAAGGTCTCTTTGTGGTTTCCGAGTCTGTAAACCTCTCAAGATCAGACTTTGAAGCGTGCGATATCGTTGAAGAAATCAGGAAAAGAACTGATGACGCCGGTATTTCCAGAGACAAGATCACAATCGAGATAACAGAAAGCATCGTCGGAAGTGACGTTGACTATATGAAAAAGCAGATCGAGCGCTTCCAGGAGCTTGGCTTCAAGGTATGGATGGACGACTACGGAAGTGGATATTCATCACCGAAGATCCTTCAGGCGATTCCTTTTGATACCATAAAGCTCGATATGCAGTTTATGAGGCAGTTCTACAAGTCTGACAAGAGCAAGATCATTCTTACTGAGCTTGTAAGAATGGCTATGGGACTTGGGATTGAGACTGTTGCTGAGGGCGTTGAGACTGAAGAACAGGCGGAGTTTTTAAAGGAAATCGGTTGTACGAAGCTTCAGGGCTTCTATTATACGAGGCCTATTCCGCTTGAAGAAATAATCGAAAGAAACAGACGTGGAATACAGATTGGATTTGAGAATCCGGATGAGGCGGAATACTACGCTTCTCTGGGAAAAGTAAATCTGTATGACATGTCTATTACCAATGGTGAGGATGAGTCTATTCAGAACTATTTCAACACTATGCCTATGGTAATTGGCGAGACGGATGGAAAAGAGTTTAGACTCCTTCGCTGCAATAAATCCTACAGGAAATTCCTGGAAAAGAATATTTTCCATTTAGATGATCCCTATAAGATTGTTTTTGCTGACATAAATACTCCCCACAGGGGCACCTTTGTAAGGTTCGTAAAACAGTGCGCTCAGGATGGAAGACCTGTTGTGATGAGTGAAAGAATGCAGGATGGAGATTCTTTGCACCTGTTTATTCGCAGAATAGCTGTAAATCCGGTAACAGGAGTAGCGGCAATAGCGGTTGTTATTATTGGGACCGTCAATGAAGTTATGCCTAATGCCGGCCCTACTTACTCCTATGTTGCAGAAGCGCTGTCTGCGGATTACGTCTATCTGTTCTATGTTAATCTTGATACTGATAAATTTATTGAATACTCATCAGGCGGAAACTATGGAGATCTCTCGATAGAAAGGCATGGAGATGATTTCTTTAATGCCAGCAGACATGATGCAAAAGAAGCACTTTATCCTGATGATGTAGAGCCGTTTATTGAGGTTTTCACCAAGGAAAACATAGTACGAAATCTCAACGAATACGGAAGCTTTACGCATACCTACAGACTCATGAAGAACGGAGAGCCTGTCTATGTAAACATGAAGATTGTCCGCATAAAAACTAAGGGCAACCACATCATGATCGGTGTTAATAACGTTGAAGCTCAGATGAGGCATCAGGAGGCTTATGAGCGTGTAAAGGAAGAGAGAACGACCTACGCGCGTATTTCAGCACTTACAGGAGATTATCTCTATATCTATACCGTTGATCCTGAAACAGACAGCTACATGGAATACAGTGCTGCTAAGGATGGAGAAGGATTTGGACTCGCCAAGACGGGAGAGAATTTCTTTAAGAGTATGAGAAAGGTTTGCAAGAAGGCTATTTATATCGAGGACATAGATGCCTTCTTAAAGGTCTTTACAAAGGACAAGATTATGCGTAAAGTGGCAAAGAACGGATTTTTTGCCACAACCTACAGACTCATGATAAAGGGAGAGCCTGTTTATGTGATGCTTAAGGCTGCAATGGTCAATGAAAAGGATGGGCAGCAGCTTATAGTTGGTATAAGTAATATCGATGAGCAGATAAAGCGCGACCAGGAATATGCTTATAACCTGTCTATGGCCAGAAATGAAGCAAACACTGATGTACTTACCGGTGTAAAGAATAAGCATGCCTATGTTGACATGGAGTCTCAATTGGATAAGCTTATTGAGGAAGAATCCGTACAGGATTTTGCTCTTGTTGTGCTTGACCTTAACGGACTTAAGGATATCAATGATAATCTTGGACATCAGGCCGGTGACGAGTTTATAAGAAGAGGCTGTGCTCTTGTATGCAATATTTTCAGACACAGTCCGGTATTCAGGATTGGTGGAGATGAGTTTGTTGTTATAGCTCAGGGCAATGATTACAAGAATATCAATAAGCTCATGGATCTTCTCAGGGAGAGAAACGAGAAAAATAAAGAGGCAGGCAGCGTTGTAGTTGCAGGCGGAATGGCAAGATTCCAGAATGACAGCTCGGTATCGGCAGTATTTGAGCGCGCTGACGCCGAAATGTACCTGAATAAGAAGATGCTTAAGGGGGAGAACTGACCCCATATTTAGTAAGAGAATGACAGATAAGTTAAAAAAAGAGAAAAAGACAGATTCATTTATTTTTAACATAACCGTGGCTGCTATTGGCTATCTGCTGTTGATGGTGATCATTTTATCGGCGGTATCCATAAATACCACCAGAACACTTGAGGATAATGCAGGCTCTACCATGGAGCAGATAGCGGATATCACGGATTATGAGATAGATGAGGTGCTAAGGGCAAACGAACAGGCCCTTGCTTTGGTACTTCAGAATAACGAGAATATAAAAGTATTTGAGAACGGGACAGAGACACAAAGAGCCATTGCCGCACAGAATATGCTGCAGCTTTTGAAGAATGCTGCACTTGCCGGTGCGGATATCAATACGCTCTTTTTTTATGACCTTATTAATGACACGTATATAGCCAGGATATCGGATGATACCAACTATAGCGATTCTACGGCCATAGAAAAGGGCATAAGAGAGCTGAATGAGGAATACCCTGACAATATGCCAAACAAATGGTTTTACAGGCAGATGGGCGAGAAAAAGTATCTCCTTAGGCTCTATAAGAACAAAAAGAGAATGCTTGGTGCAATCGTTCCATTATCAAAGCTAAAGGGCGGCGAAGTTATAAATGAAGTTGTTTCCTACACCTTTATGGATGATGAAGGGAATATTATCGACCAGTTTGGTTATGGGGATTATCCGGACCAGGATACAGTGTATGAGGCTGCAAAAGGGGCTGTTTTTGACGAGCCTATATGGGTGATGGGCAGAAAGTTCCTGGTTTTCAGGGATGATACAAAAAGGGGAGATTTTGACCTCCTTATAGGAATGACGAGGAAAGCTGTTTACGGAAACTACCAGACCTTGCAGATAGTCATCATAAGCCTTGTACTTGCGGCAATACTGATGCTTGTAGCTCTGGCCCTTTATGCAAGGGCGGTGGTTTATGCTCCTTTGGCAGAGCTTTTGTCTTCCATGAAGAGAATTGAGCAGGGCGACCAGGAGGTAAGGCTCACAGACGAAGCTAAAACCAGGGAGTTTAAGCAGATAAACTCAAGCTTTAACAGGATGATGGACACCATAGTCAATCTGAAAATGAAGTCCTATGAGGAGAGAATACAGTTTGACGAGGCGACACTTAAATACGTGCAGCTGCAGATAAAACCTCACTTTTTCCTGAATGCACTTACGACTATACACAGTATGTCTTATCAGGACAGGGGTGATGATATCAGGGAATATATTGAGCGATTATCACGGAATGTAAGATATCTTTTCAAGGCGGGACTCCACACGGTTCCGCTCTCAGAAGAGGTGGATCACGCAAGGGATTACATTGCAATGCAGGATATCCTGTACCCCGGCAGTGTGTTTGATTACATTGAGGTCGATGAGGAACTCTCGGATTATGCTGTTCCGCAGCTTATAATCCACACCATACTTGAAAATATCTACAAACACGCGGTTTCAGTGGACAATCTGACGTCAATTCTCATTTCTGCACATCTTGAGGACAAGGAGGATGAAAAGATGTGCCATATCTGTGTTGAGGATGATGGCGAGGGATTCCCCGCAGAATTTCTTGAGCAGGTGCAGGCTGATGAAATGACAGTCAAGGAGAATGGTCAGGGAATCGGCCTTTGGAATATGAAAAAGACTTTGTCCCTTATGTACAGGAGAGATGACCTTATCGTCTTTTCTAATAAAGAGCCTCATGGAAGTAAGGTTGATATCTGGATTCCAAGGCGTGTTAAGAGACAGAGCAGTGTTTGGAAGATCTGACGGAGTAGTTTATGGAAATAATTGTTATTGATGACGATATGCCCACCGTGGATGTCATATTGTCGGAACTGAATTTTGAAAAGTTCGGAATAGATAAGGTGCATAGCGCCTACAATATCGCTTCCGCTAAAAAGATATTTGAGGAAAACGAGATCGGTATTGCCATCTGTGACATTGAAATGCCCATGGGAAGCGGCTTGGAGCTTTTAAAGTGGGTCAGGGAAAACGGCTATGATGCTGAATTTATTTTCCTTACTAGCCATGAGAAATTCGACTATGCAAGGCAGGCAATCGAGTACAATGCCGCAGGATATGTGGTAAAGCCTTTTAATACTGACAGGATGGAGGCTGAGCTTACAAACGCCCTTCAGAGGCTTCACGAGAGAAATGAGAGCCAGAAGGCCTCCACCTATGAGGAATGGTACTCGGATAACCTTGAATACGTTGAAGAGAGCTTCTGGAACGACATTCTTCAGCAGAGGATACTGGCTGATACTGAGGTTATAAGAAAAGAAGCTGAGCACAGAAGGCTTAGCGTGAACATTGATTCAAAATACAGGATTTGTCTTGTTGCAGGCGGCAATACTGAGCAGGTTGAGGAAGCCTGGGGAAAGGGAAATGCAGGTTTATATGAAAAGGCTGCTTCCGAGTACCTTTCCTGCTGGATTTTTGGAAAAGAGAGCCTTGGAAAGTGTATAAATTATCATGTAAAGAACATGATCTACACAGCTGTTATCTGGGAGGATGAGGCAGCAGATGTAAGGATTCCCGACGCTGGCATCTTAGATGGTGCTGCAGAAAAGCTAAAGAACACAATTACTGTATATGTCAGCAACCCCTACAGTATCGCAGAGCTTCACGAAGCAAGGCAGCACCTTGAGACACTGGACAGAAACAACGTGGCGTCCAAGGGCAAGGTCTTTAATGAGGATGACGAGATTGTAATGAGCTCAGAGAAGGGGCACACCCTGGATCAGGAGCAGATAAGGCTTCTTTTGAATGAAAAGAGAAAGAAGGAGCTTTTAAATCTTCTGAAATTCAGTATGGAGAGCCTTGCAGCTCAAAAAAAGCTAAACGAAGCGGTGCTTGTGGAGATAAGACAGGATCTTTTGCAGACAGTTCTTGCTTATCTGTCAGGAAAAGAAATCCAGGCGACGGAGCTTTTCGCTAACGAGGCAGCAGTATCGCTGGAGAGACAGGCGACTGATTCACTTATGGACATGATGCGCTGGCAGGTTTACTTCATTTCAAGGACAATCGACTATGTCACTGAGGTTGAGAAATCTGATTCCATCGTGGACAGGGCAAAGGCCTTCATAAGTGAGCATTATAAAGAAGATATTTCAAGAACTGAGATTGCAGGAAGTGTATATCTGACTCCTGAGTACATGGCAAAGATGTTCAAAAAGGAGACGGGAGTCAGCTTAAAGCAGTACATTACCGATTTCAGAGTGGGAAAAGCGAAGGAGCTTTTAGCTAATCCGAATATGAGGATCAGCGACGTGGCAACGGAGGTTGGCTTTGACAATTTCTCCTATTTTTCTACTGTATTTAAGAAAACTACGGGGTATTCACCGGGTGAGTATCACGCAAATGTTAATGGCAAAAATCAGTAAACCTTAAAATTGAAAATCAAACTCTTATTTTTAAAAGAATTAGGATATACCTCCTTTATATAATCACAATATCTTAATCCAAAGTTATTAAGCAAAAAGCTTATG
>JAEEGL015557520.1_pt1 | contig 10068 bp, 11 predicted proteins | sample 9134231 | NCBI WGS metagenome assembly JAEEGL01 (sample SAMN16246548, study PRJNA631951) | gut metagenome | biome: gut microbiome; feature: rumen; material: fiber-attached | host: Bos | place: Iran: Karaj | collected 2018-10 | reverse complement strand
ATACTGGGCATCATGTTTAGCAATGTCCAGTTTAAACTGGGCGCCCGCTTTTTGCGTGTAGATGGTTGCGTTCACGCCAGGCTCCCGTTTATCCAGCATAGTAAGAACGGTATAATCTCCATAGTTATCGATGAGGACGATACGTGTAGTGGCGCTTTTTATCAGATTACAGATGAGTTCGTATGCATCGTATACCTGTCCATCGAAGAAGATACCCTGCTGGGGCTTCAATGATTTTTCTTCCAGCTGGGCGAAAACCTGGTCAAACTTATGATCATTTTCAAGAAGTTTGTACTCAATGTGCTCCAGGCGCTGGAAGATAGGCGCATTAGAAGCCAGAAAACGCCTCATTGTCACAAAAGCGTCAACAATACGGCCACTAATATCAATTGCTTCTTCGCTATGAAGTACCGCAGACAACATAACTACACCGTGTTCTGTGAAGGCATATGGGCAATAAGAACTGTGCTTCAAAGTCTCGAACCTATCGCAATTTGCGATAAGTTCATTTGTTTCTTCCTCTGTGAGTTGAAAGCGATATCTCACAGGAAACCGTTTTATGTTACGTTTCACTTGTTCGTTGAGTCGGTATGTCTTCACTCCATATAGTTCAGCCAAGTCCCGGTCCAAAATGACCTGAACACCCCTTATTGTAAAAATACGGTTTTCAACCTCCCCTCCGCTTAACGTATCGCAATTTGCGAGAGGTTCCTGACTGCTTACAATTATTTCCTTCCGTGCCATAGCCTCAAACATATTTTGTCAAAGATAATCAAAGGAATCCATTCTGCCTACACCTCATCAAACTTTTTCATGGCATTCTTTTTCTCGTACAGTCCCATCCGGCATGGGCTGTTTTTGTAGGAATTCCACCCATTTGTTGAGCGTTTTCTCCTCCATCTCATCAAAGGATAAGGTGGTCTTGAAATCTTTGAGCCTGTTTCGGACTGCGTTATACTTTCGATGCGTTGCAACAGTCCAGTCTTTGCTGCGGCTCTCCTCCTCAATGAAAGCGTTCCAGGCATCCTGGAATCTTTTTGCGGATGTCTGTCCGGCTTCCGGTATGGTACCGGCCATTCTGGCGTTTAAGTCTTCCCTGAGTCATCTGGTTTTTCCCGGCTAAAACGCGCTATTTTACAGATTTTTCCTTTCACTTATCGCTCTCGGGGAAGGGGCTGGCGGCAGAAGCCGCCTTAGTCGCTTCGCTCCGAAGCAAGCTAACCTCCACCACGGGGTCCGGAAGGTTGAAACTTCCATAGGCCTGCTCTGAAGCGGCGCGGCAGCCACCGTTGCAGCGGGGAAACAGGGAACAGTCCCGGCAATGATCGGGGACAGTTGCATATCGGACGATATTGACAGGGTCGGTCAGGATATCGCTGATGGAGCGCTGATGGATATTGCCGATTACGTGCGGTGAATGGTTGCAGAAGCGGACGTCTCCTGTATAACTGACGGCGACAGGCCTGCGGGAGAAATCCGTGGAGCACCAGGTAAACCGGATGTGGGGGTAAGTTGCAGGATCCATAACGCAAAGAGGTGTGCACACACCGCTGACAAAGCGGATGCCGGGGTTGGCAGCGGCGAAGGATTCGACATCGGCAAAAGCTTTTTTCAGCGTATCCCGGTCCAAAGTCAGGGACGACTTGTTCTTCAGGCCCATCCCGCCAAGGTTGAAGCGGTTTACCATAACCTGGGAGATGCCGAGCTTCTTAATAAGTTCCAGTGTCTCCGTAATGCCGGGTGCGTTCTCACGAGTGATCACCAGCACGCTGCAGGCTTCCCGTGGCATGACCCCAACTACCATTGACGCGGCTGCCGTGGCCTTCTTCCACGAGCCCGGAAGGTTTGTGAGGGTGTCGTGAACGGCGGGATCGGCACTCAAGATGGGAATTTGGATGGCGCTGAGGCCGATATGTTTGAAATTATCCACCGCATCCTGCGTTAGCAGCGTGCCGTTGGTAAGCACGTTCACCCGACAGCCCTTGAAACGGGCATACAAGGCTAAGTCGTGGATGTTGGGAAGAAGGAGCGGCTCCCCGCCGGAAAAGGCCAGGGTGCCCACAGAAGTCAGTGAGAGCAGTTTTTTAAGCGTTTTCCTGGCAAGAACAGGGTCCGGCCCGGGAAGAGGTGTACTCCCGTCCCTCCAATAATTGTAACAGAACCTGCAACTCTGGTTACAGGCCTGCGTCAGTTCAAATACCAGATTGTCAATCTTCATCACCGTTTGTGATGAATAAGTTCCATTGACTGAAGAGAAGAAGTCCGTCAGGGTTCTCTTTTGCAGAGCCCCACACCCTCAACATGACTTGACCGGTATACTCATTGTCTGTTGGCGAATACTCAATTTTATGCTCATAGGAATAAGAATTCCCTTCTATTGCAAAGGAATCGGCCTGGAGGAGTTCTCCAATGGCCTCGTCGCCGTTTTTATCGGCATTCCTTTTATTTATGGCGAAACTGTATTCCTTGAAGGTGGGGCCCTCGATTGTGATAGTCAAGTTTCCTCCGGGAGCCAGATAAAACTTTCCTTCTTTGTTGTCGTATTTGTCAGTGGAGAAATACACGTTGTTGGATGGAGCAGGATCATAACACATAACTTCTCCGCCTTCTATAGCCTCCTCAACATTAGGCAAAGGCCCCTTCTCGCAAGAAGCCGTAGCAATAACAGACCAGGCAATGAGCATAATCCCGCCAAGTTTATATTTGGCATTGATTGCTTTGGGATTGTTGCCCCTTGAAAGCAGTACCCAAAGGGATACGGCAAGAAACGCTGCGCCTACAACCGCATAAATCAGAAAATATTTGGCTCTCATAACTGTTTCTCCTTGTTATTTGCCTGAATATACACCTTCAAAAAGTATTGCACCGGAAGTGGCTTCACCAATCACGTACACAAAGGGATGGTCCGCAAAGAAATTGATGCGCTTGGGCTCTTTTGGTTCTCCGGCAGTTTCCGCGCCCACCTCCACTACCGTTACGGCGGCTGCTTCCGTTCCCCATTCTGAAACTTTTATGCGGGCCTTCTGGATAACTTTCTCTATCCAGTAAACGTAACCTGGTTTGGGGCTGAACATACGGTCAAACTGTGCCTCACCACCCTTGAAGGCCTTTTTCACGCCAAGGGCGTCAAGCGTTTCTTTAAGATGAAATTTATTCTCAATTTCAAATTTGGGAAGTTTGAGAGTAATCCGGGCGCCACCCTGAAGGCTGCCTGTAATCTCTCCCCAGGGCGTTACGGCAAGTTTTTCAAGAAGCGGCTTCACGTCATTCCCGTCAGGGAGAAGGATATACATATAGTATTTGTAATTTGCATAAGGAAGGGCCAGCACCTTGTAGCCGTCACGTATGGCATAACGGTTCTCATTGACGTTATGCATCATATCCACCTTCTTCTTTGAGCCGTCCGTGAGCGTGAAATCCTCCGGATAGGTTGCGTGCTCCCTGAACATAGGAGTATAATGTCCCGCCCATTTTGCCTTGAAATACAGGGCATTCATAAGGTACGCCACGGCATCGGCAGACAGTTCATCCGCATCCAGGACCTTGTCTATGAAGCCGTTGGTGGAGCGGCTTGCCCACTCGTTTATCCTGGCTGCCGTGTAATCCGGATCTGTAAACGGCATACTTTCCACGGCGGCGTAATAGTTGGACTCAACGGTTTCCTTGAAGGCGGGAAGAAGCGGGAACCGGTCATTCACAAGGATGGCATCTGTAAGTTTCATACTCACATCGAGGTCCACGGCCGGAAGCTGCTCAATGAGTTTACGGCTGTAGGTATTCAGGGCGTCAATGCCATCCTCACCGTAGCCCAGGAAGTCCACAATTTCCTGAAGGGTTTCGCCGCTGGCGCCGTTTGCGGTCATTGCAAGGGCATACTGGAGGCTGAGCGGGGAGATGATAAGGTTATTCCCGTCATATACCTTGTCCATGACGCGGAAAGCCATAGCGTTGCCTGCCGCCATATAACCCTGCTCCGTATCTGTGAGACTCACCTTTGTGATCTGCTCCGTAGGAGTTGGGGACTGGACGGTTATGGGGTCCGTGACCTTTATCTGCTTCTGGCAGGAAACGAGTGCCAGAAGGCAGGCGGCTATACTACAAATAATGGCCTTTTTCATTTTTCAGTACGAATAAGTGTTCATCTTTATAACGCAGGAAAATGGCAATCCTTGCCTACGAAGTTAGCAAAAACTGTTAAAAATGTATACGAAATCCCAGAGAAAGCGAGAATGCAAACGGATTGTCGGTATAATAATGGCGGCTTTCTCCCGTGTGGAAATACCAGTCGGCTCCAGGTTCAGCATAAATGCTGATAAGTGGAGAGAAATTGTATTCTGCACCTACCCCCAGCCCGCAGGAAAACAGCCAGGGTTTATCAGGGGCATTGCCTGCGAAGCATTTGAGCGCTTGTCCGCCGGCAGACGCATAGAAGTTAAAGTTCCCGGCGCTTCCAATCTTGTAATTCACAAAAAGAGGAATACCTAAGAACTCCATCCTCTGCTGCTTACTGGCATTCCAGGAATTGAAATGAATAAATGTCAGTCCCGTATCCATACTCCAACGTTCACTCCAGGAAAAAGACACTCTGGCTCCGATTTGCAGGGGGAAACTATGAGTCCATCCAGGAATTGTCGTTGCCGTCTGTGTTTGGGCTGCTTTCGTAGGTGGCCCCGAGGCCTTTGTTTCACCATTGTCATCATCCGGCTCTCCGGGGGGCGAATCTGCTCCTTCTTCCGGAGGATAATCTGGATTTGGATTATCTGATGGCAGTTCCGCTTGATAATTTATTCGTTGAGCGGAACCTGCATAACGATTCCCCAAGGGGGAAGTTTGTGCGTAAAACGATGTGGTAATCTTCACTCTGTTCCGCTGTGGAACTGATTCTTCAGTGATAACCTTCGCCCACTCGTCTGTAACGTCTGTCTGGGCTTGGGTGACAGGATCTGGTATTGTAAACCTGTCGCAATCTGTCTTTTCGTTTTCGTCCCCGTTTTTTGGGGGAAAAGACTCTTCAGTTTCAATGCGGAGATTGTGAGAAATGTTCTGCGCCAGGCGGACAGGCCGATTACTGAATGATGTGGGCGTATTATCTTTGTGGGGAGTTTCAGTTATGGGCTCTTCTTCCACTATGGGCTGTTCTTTCACGGTAGCAACCATTTCCCCCGGAGTGACGATGATGGGCTCAATGGCAGGTTCCGGCTGCAAAAGAAGCACAATTGTGATAACGGCTGCAGAAGCAAGTGCTGTAAGCACCCACGGCCACCAGCGAATGCCGGTTTTTACCGAAACTTGCTCAATGCCCGCCCAAAGCGAATCATCGACCGGCTGCTGAAAACCGGCCATCTTCTGCTTCAAGTTTTTTGCCCAATTTTCTTTCATTGTGCGTTCATTTTAAGTTTCTTGCTCAAGATAGCCTTGGCTCGATGTAGTTGAGATGCGGAAGTTCCCTCTGTTATGCCCAATAATGCTGCTATTTCTTTATGGCTGAGATCTTCAAAGACATAGAGGTTCAATACCGTTCTATAACCATCTGGCAGAGAGCGAATGGCCTCAAATATTACATCCTGAGATAAAGCATCATACTTTGGCTCCTCCAAAGATGATTCGTCAATCAGGTCATCTGACAGAGGCGCAAACTTCAACCGTTTCCTTTTACGAAGCCACGATATGCAGGCGTTTGTGGTAATTCTGCTCATCCAGGCCTGGAGACTTCCCGGACCTTGATACACGAAGCGGTCAATATTGTCAAATATCGATATGAAACTGGTTTGCAGGACATCTTGAGCATCGTCTTTATCGGGGATATACCGACTGACCAGGCCCATCAGAAGAGGTGCGCAACCGTCAAAGAGCCGTCTCATGGCGGCGCCGTCTTTTTTGCGTATTTTCTCCAAAAGCAGTTGTTCCTCTGCAGTTTCCATCTTTCACCCTATTAACGCACACATATTGGAATCCTTGCACGAAAATACAAAAATGTATTAAATTTGTGTCTATGAACCTATTGCAGCTTTTCCGGAACATAGGGCCCTTCGTGAGGCCATACCGCCTGCTGGTGCTCATAACCCTCATCCTGACGCTGGTGGGGTCAATGATGCAGCAGGTGAATGCCATAGTGCTGGACCGCACCGTGGATGCAATCAACGCCCTTATCGGCACGGATTTCTCCTGGGCGCAGGCGGCAAGGATCCTTACAATAATATCGGCCGTGCTGCTGGGAAAGGAGGTCTTATCGGCCCTTATAACCTTTGCGCAGAACTACTACGGCGAGCGCATGCGCATCTTCGTGTCCAGGGACCTGTCGCAGGCCGTCATAGAGAAGGTCCTCACCTTCAGGATGGCTTTTTTCAGTGCCGATGAAAACGCCACCGGTAAGATCCAGGCCCGTATAGACCAGGGCGTGAGCAGCCTCTCCCGCACGGTCCAGAACTTCTTCATAGACCTTCTGCCCCTGTTCACCAGTGCGGCCCTTGCGCTTATCCTGATGTTTGCGGCAAACGTGTACGTCGGCCTTGTGGCCCTTGGCATAGTCCCCATCTATTTCTGGATAACGGTGCGGCAGGCAAAAAGGCTCAAGGGATGGCGCCGGGAGATGCGCTCCCATCTTGAAACCAAGAGTCAGGGCATAAAGAACATCATAGATTCCATCAATGTCATAAAGTCCTTCAACCGTGAGAAGATAGAGGGCCAGAAGCAGCTGGACATCCAGAACCAGGTCACTGCCAACCAGATGAAAACCCGCCGCGTGGCGTTCTATTTCAATGGCCTCAAGAGTTTCGTAAGGCAGGTGGGGACCGTCCTTGTAATCATCCTCACGGCATATCTGGTGCTCATAGATTACCCCGGGATGTCCATAGGTAAGATAATGTACCACGTGATGCTCTTCTCCAACGTGGTGGCGCCAATCACCCAGCTTCAGAGGATCTTTGACGACGTAAACGACGCCCTCATCTATGCCGAAGGCTTCTTTGACATCCTCAACTCCGAAAAAGAGGTTGAGCCCAGCGGGAAATACTGCCCAGCAGTTGTTAAAGGCCGATTCGAACTCAAGGGCGTGGATTTCACCTACCCCAACGGAACGCAGGCGCTATGGGGCGTGAATATGGTCATCGAGCCCGGAAAGATAACCGCCCTTGTGGGCCTCTCCGGTGCCGGAAAGAGCACCATCGTGAACCTTCTTGACAAGTTCTTCGAGCCACAGGTGGGGACCATCACCCTTGACGGGGTGGACCTTCGGGAGTGGGATACGCAGTACCTCAGGGAAAATATCGGCCTTGTGCTCCAGAAGAACCACATCTTTGACGGCACCATTGAGGAGAATATCCGCTACGGCAAGCCTGACGCCACTTTCGAAGAGGTGGTGGAGGCCGCCAAGAAATCCTACATCTATGACCAGATCATGGCCCTTCCCAGGCAGTTCCAGGGAAAGGCGTCGGATCTTTCCGGCGGGCAGCAGCAGAGGATAGCCATCGCCCGTATGTTCCTGAAGAACCCTCCCATTATCTTCCTGGACGAGCCCACGGCATCCCTCGACGCCATTGCCACGGAGCAGATCAAAAACAGCATCGAGGCCATAAAGAAGGACCGCACCGTGATTATCATCTCACACAGCATCTCCCAGATCATAGACAGCGAGATGGTCTACGCACTTCAGAAAGGCCGCGTGGAGCAGTCCGGACACCCCGATGAAGTTTACAAGAAGGGCGGCATCTACAAGGACATCATAGATGCATCGGCCCGAAGCCTCAACATAGAAAAGATTGCAAAGACCCTGGAGGGCTAGTTGCTGAAGAAAAAGTACAGCGCCGCCCAGTAAAGCGGGATGCCTTTGGCGTGGCCGATGGTGCGGTAGGAGGCGTCCATCACCGTGCCGTCGTCACGGATGTGGCCAATGGTCCGGTATGAGGAATCCATCACAGTTCCGTCATCGCGGATGTGCCCTATGGTGCTGTAGGAGGCGTTCCGGACCGTTCCGTCGCTGTAAAGGTGGCCGATGGTCCGGTAGGAAGCGTCCATCACCGTTCCGTCGCTGCGGATATGGCCGATAGTCCTGTATGACGCATCCTGGATGGTGCCATCACTGCTTATATGGGCAACGGTTTGGTAACTGGCGTTAGTTATCTGCTGGGCGTGAAGGCTGCCTCCCAAAAGGAACGCAAGCAGTATGACAAGTAATCGTTTCATTTGTTTATCGGCCGTTATTTCCGGAATCGGAGAGAAGGTCACAGATAAGGTTTATGCTGGATAGGACGGGATACAGCGTTTTGTCGTTGAAGCAGTCCCTCAGGGACACCCACGGGGCCGATGTATCGTCAATTGAGTCATAAAAGACCACCCCGGGGACATACTCGGAAAGGAGATTCCTGAGGGTTTCCGTCTTTTTCTGGCACTGCAGTTCAAACTGCCTGTCAAAGCCGGCCTTGGCCTCTTCCTCGCACCTTTTGGCATAAAGTGCGGGGATGGCGCTGTAGATATCGGCCGTATTGATGGAGACAGAAGGCGTTTTTCCTTTGTCGTTATTCAGCACCCAGCAGTGGGACACGGAATCCGGGGCCGGTTCCAGTTTGATGGGGTCCAGGACCGTGATATTGGCCCCATAGAGCGCAATCTTGTCCCCGTCCCGCGCAATGCGTATGCTGTCCAGTTTTATGCCGATACTTCTTTTATCCCGGTGCCTTCCTATATAAAGGACGGTCTTGTCCTTGGAGTGGAACAGCCAGTCCTTCCATTTGTCCAGGGTAATTCCAAGCTTGGCCATAAAACCGTCAGGGTCCTTTGGCTTGAACCGGGGATCCTCAAGGAGATCGGCAAGGGGCGTCTCCTTCACCACGTAGTTGTCAAATGATGGCCGGCCGATGATATACTCGCTTACCCGCTCCATCTCCATGGGGGCGCTGGCAATCTGGCCCCAGGTGCTCAGGCAACTGGACAGTTCCCTGGTCTTGTTCTCCAGGGCCGATACCTTCTCCCGCAGTTCCTCCTCCTCTTTCTTCCTCTGATATATCTCGTCCTCCTTCTTCTTCAGGGCGGCCTGCATGATGTGGTTCATGGGCTGGAACGCTAAGAACATCAGTATCACCGTGACGGCGTTGGAGAGTATGAGGGCCAGCGGCGCAAGAATCTTTGGGACAAAGATGAACACGCCGATATTGACTGCGATAAGGATGGCGCAGGCGGCTACTATCAGGTTGCTTATCAGGAACGGTCTCATTCGGCCTCTTTCTTTCCGAAGACCTTCTCCTTTATCTCTTCAAACCCTTCCTTGAGGGCATCGGAGGCTTTTTCGGCCGCCTTGGTGACTCTTTGGTTCCACTCCTCCTGCTTCGCTTTCTTTTCCTCAGGGGAGAGGTCCTTGTACTCACGCAGTTTGTCGGTCACCTTTCCGGCGCCCTCAATGATGGCATCGGCCGCGGCGTTCACGGCTTCACCCGCTTTGTCGGCGGCATCCTTTACCTGCTCCTTGAATGATGCGTTCTGGTTCTGTTCACTCATAGTTTCTGTAGTTCTGTTTTTCGATAGCAAATATACCCAAATCCAGTGACTTATCCAATTGAGGGCAAAAGCGTTTTGGCCCGAAACTTGTTTTTCTTGCTCCCGGAATTAATTAATGTAGTGTATTATGAAAAGATTTTTACTCATTGCAGCAGCCCTTGGAATAGTCATCGGCGCAGCAGCCCAACCGGGTAACAAGAAGTGCAAATGTGAAAAGCCTGATAAACTTTCCCCTGAACAGATGGTCCAGAAAAGAGTGGACAGGATGGCTTCCGAACTGCAGTTATCCGACGCTCAAGTTGAGCAGTTGAATAAACTCTTCCTTGATGATATGGCATATCGCCGTGAAAACTTCAAGCGTCCTGAAGGTCCCAAACCCGAATTCAAAGGCGGTGACCACAAGAAAAGGGAGTTCACTGAAGAGGACAAGGCAAGGTTTGAGAAGATGAAGGAGTACTCCCTCCAGCAGGAAGAAAAACTCAAGGAAATCCTTGGCGATGACCTCTACGCCAAATGGCGTGAGTCCCATCCCAAGGGCCATGGGCACCACCATCACGGTCACCGGGGTTAAAACAAACT
>JAEEGL014932910.1_pt1 | contig 10068 bp, 8 predicted proteins | sample 9134231 | NCBI WGS metagenome assembly JAEEGL01 (sample SAMN16246548, study PRJNA631951) | gut metagenome | biome: gut microbiome; feature: rumen; material: fiber-attached | host: Bos | place: Iran: Karaj | collected 2018-10 | reverse complement strand
GTTATACGCGAGCGAGCAAGACAAACAATGACAAAGCGGGTACTGTTTGAGCGTAGCGAGTTTACCCGCTTATCGTTGAACCGTACAATTGATTAATGAGCGAAGTTCGAGCTTGGGGAGTTTCTTTCTGACTACTTTCTTTGCGGTCAAAGAAAGTAGTCAAACATAATAATAGGCGAAATTTATTAATTTTAAATAAAAAAAGGCGGATTAGAAAATTCTACCTATATGCTCTGTTAAGCTCGGGTAAAAATTAAAGTAAATATATTAAGATATGTAAATTCCTATAAAAATTTTGGCAATTTTTTATATTCACTGGTTTTACTATTGGTGTAGAAAAATGTATGGAGTTTAAAATATTATGGTTAGAAATTTAACAACGGCAACAAGAGCATTGGCTGTGGCTACAATAGTATCAGGCGGATTATTTGCAAATTCTATAGTTAAAAATTGTTCAAACAAACAAGAGCAAGTACAAACTGAACAGACAGAAAGTCATAATATTCCATGGTCTGAATTAGGTTGGGGAGCAGCATTTTTGGCACTTTCAGGTGCAACTATAGTAACAAACGAAAAAAGACATATTGCATCTCAAGCTGCAAAGTACAATATACCTGTTGATATGTATAGAAGACTGACAAAAGCGGATTATGGCCAGATGGGTGAGTGTATGTTTGGGAGACCTAGTAATATAGCTTCTGGTTGGCCACTATTAGAGGAAGGTGAATCCGAGATAGTATTATCCGGATTATCAAAAATAGAAAATAGAATTGATGGTTATAGAAATAAATATCCTCAACTTAATATATTAAATGATAATCAGGAAAAAAAGTTGAGAGAATGTATTGAAAAGCTGAGAAATAAGATCAATAGCGATGGAAAACTTAAATATGATGGATATTACAATGACCTGTATGATAATATCTATTATGATGCAATCTTAAGTATTACCAAAAGCAATAAAAATTTCCCTAATGCTTTTAATACCGGTCTTGATAAATATTTTAAAGATTAAAATATAAAAGTAGTCAAATATAGTATAAAAAAAGGCGGATTAGGAAGTTCCTATTCCGCCATTTATAGCTCTCTTAATATACCAAACTTTTGTTATCTACGTGCGTAGCACTGAGATTCTTCGCAACCTGCTTGGTTATTTGTTGCTCAGAATGACGAGATGTTTTACACCATTACTTCTTCTTTGATTGCATCATAGCAATCCGAGCAGATTGTTTCGTGTCCGGAGTGTTCACCCAAATGACGATATTTCCAGCAGCGTTCGCATTTTTCACCTTCTGCTTTTACTACCCATACCGTAATATCGTTTTCCGAGTACTCATTTAGAACGTCAGAAGGTGCGCTATCTGTAACGTGTGCCTGAGAAGTTATGAATATATCTGCCAAATCCTTTTCATTAGATTTCAAGAGTTCATTAAATTCGGATTTTACATAAACTCCGACTTCGAGTGAACTTCCGATTTTTTTGTCGGCTCTGAGTGGTTCGATTGCTCTTGTTACGACCTCTCTAGTTTTAAGAATCTTTGTAAAGTCTTCCTCGAGTTTTTCATTGTTCCATTCTTCTCTAATTTCAACCCAGTCGGCAAGCAGAATGCTTTCAAGGCCGCCTCTTTGGTTTTCAGGTGTATTCATCCACATATCTTCTGCCTGAAACGGCATTACAGGAGCCAAAATCCTTACAAGAGTTTGATAAGTCTCATAAAGAACTGTCTGGCATGCTCTTCTTGAAAGCGACTTTTTACCTGCCGTATAGAGTCTGTCCTTAACTATATCAAGGTAGAATGCACTTAAATCAACCGCTGCAAAGTTTTGCAAGCATTGGAAATATTTGTAGAATTCATAGTTTTCAAATGCTTCAGTAACCTCAGCTGCAACTTTATTCAATTTATGAAGTGCAAATTTATCAATCGGCTTGAGTTCGTTATACATGACGTAGTCTTTATTCGGGTCAAAATCAAATATGTTTCCGAGCAAGAATCTTGCTGTGTTTCTTGTTTTCTTAAAGATTTCAGTCAATTGTCCGATTATATTATTACCAATTTTAATATCGTTTCTGTAATCTACTGATGCTGCCCAAAGTCTCAAGATATCGGCACCGTAGTTTTGGATGATTTCATCAGGTCTAATGTAGTTACCTAAAGACTTCGACATCTTTCTTCCGTCTTCACCAAATACAAAACCGTGAGTTAAAACTTCTTTATAACGCGCTTTACCTTGTGTTGCAATAGAAGTCAGAAGTGAAGATTGGAACCACCCTCTGTGCTGGTCAGAACCTTCCAAGTACATATCTACAGGTGTGTGGCCGAGCTCATCAGAACGTTTTTCAACTACCGCTCTCCAGGAGATACCTGAGTCAAACCAAACGTCCATAATATCTTTTTCTTGTCTAAAGTGGTTTTTACCGCATTTCGGGCATACAAAACCTTGCGGAAGCAGTTCTTCTGCAGAGTGGTTAACCCAAGCATCAGAGCTTTCTTTTTCAAATATTTTTGCGACATTTTCTATTGTTTCGTCTGTGCAAATTACTTCACCACAGTCTTCGCAGTAGAATATCGGAATCGGAACGCCCCATGCTCTTTGACGTGAGATACACCAATCAGTACGGCTTGCAACCATATTGCCGATTCTGCTTTCTCCGCTTGCTGGAATCCATTTTACATTGTGGATTTCTTCCATTGCTTTGTCGCGGAATTTATCAACTTTTACAAACCATTGCGGTGTTGCTCTGTATATTACCGGGTGTTTACATCTCCAGCAATGCGGATAACTGTGGTTTATGTCTTGTGCCTTCAATAATGCTCCGCAATTTTGAAGCATCTCTATTACCATGCCATTTCCTTTGTAGTAAGGAACGCCTATGAGTTCAGGAATACCGACAATATCTGTCCAAACACCAGATGCGTCGAGCGGCGAAAATACTTCAATATTGTATCTGCAGCCGACTTCATAGTCCTCAAGACCGTGTCCGGGGGCTGTGTGTACCGAACCTGTACCTGCATCAAGTGTAACGTGTTCTCCTAAAATTATCGGCGATTTTCTGTCAAGGAGAGGATGTTTAGTATTTAAAAGTTCCAAATCCTGACCTTTACAAGAACCTATAACATTAATATCAGATTCTTCCCACTCAACATCATTAAGGAACGAACCAAGAAGTTCTTGTGCAACAACATAAACGTCATTTTTATATTCAAATATAGCGTATTCAAACCTCGGGTGCATTGAAATTGCCATATTTGAAGGAATTGTCCAAGGAGTTGTTGTCCAAATAATTGCATAAACGTTTTTATCTTTTGTATCTGCGAAATTATTTATTGTCTTAACGGCATCATCATCAAACTTGAATCTTACATAGATTGAAGTTGATGTATGGTCTGCGTACTCAACTTCTGCTTCAGCTAATGCTGTTTCGCAGGCAGCGCACCAGTAAACAGGTTTTAAGCCTTTTTCTATATATCCTTTTTTATACATCTCACCAAATACTCTGACTTGTTCCGCTTCGTATTCAGGTCTGATTGTTAAATACGGGTTTTCCCAGTTTCCGAGAACTCCCAATCTTCTGAATGCAGCCTCCTGTCCTTTGAGGCTATTTAGTGCGTATTCTCTGCATTTTGCGCGAAGTTCGCCTTCTGTAATAGAGTGTCTGCCGCCTTTAAGATTTTTGACTACGGCATTTTCAATAGGCAGACCGTGTGCATCGTATCCGGGAACATACGGAGTATAAAAACCCTTCATTGATTTATATTTAATGATGATATCCTTCAAAATCTTGTTCATTGCAGTTCCGACGTGGATTTTGTCAGAGCTTAAATATGGAGGTCCGTCATGAAGAACAAAAGATTTAGATTTGTCTCTTTGTTCTGTCATTTTTTCATAAATGTTGTTTTCTTCCCAAAACTTTTGTGTTTCAGGTTCTTTCTTTGTAGCATTTGCTCTCATTTCAAGAGTTGTTTGCGGTAAATTCAATGTGTTTTTGTATTCCATATTTATTTTCCTTTTCTATGATTGAATTTGAGCTTCTTTATTTTTGTTAAAATCCTGATTAAAACTAACGTGGTGCTCAATATGCGATAGTGTGTTAGTTTTGAGGTTCCTCATTTTTATAAATTCTGACATTTTATTATAATCAAAAGCATTTTCCCATCTTGCAATAACTACAGTTGCAACGCAGTTGCCGATAAGATTAACTGTTGTTCTGCCCATATCAAGAATCTGATCAATACCCAAGAGAATTGCGACTCCCAGAATCGGTATATTAAAGCTTGTCAGAGTTCCTGCAAGAACGATAAGCGCAACTCTGGGGACTCCGGCAATACCTTTACTTGTAAGCATCAGAGCAAACATTATAACAAGCTGTTGCTCAAATGTTAGCGGATGTCCGACAAGTTGTGTTGAAAATATTACTGCCATTGCAAGATAAAGAGTTGAACCGTCAAGGTTAAAAGTATATCCTGTCGGCATAACAAATCCGACTATGGATTTTGGTACACCGAATTTTTCCATTATGGACATTGCTTTTGGAAGTGCCGCCTCAGAACTTGCCGTTGAAAATGCCAGAAGTGCCGGCTCTTGTATAGCTTTAAATAGTGCTCTCACTGATATTCTTACAATCTTGCATGCCGCAAAAAGGACGAATGCTACAAATACAGCAAGTGCTGCATAAAGCGAAAGTATAATTTTTCCGTAATTAAATAATATTGAAATTCCGTTTGAACCTACGGTGTAAGCGATTGCACCAAAAATACCAATCGGAGCAAAGAACATAACGTATTCTGTAAACTTGAACATTATTGTTGCAACGGAGTTTAAGATATCAACTACCGGTTGAGCTTTCTTGCCGACGGCGCATATTGCAAGAGCAAAGAAGATACAAAATACAACTATCTGAAGCAGATTGCCTTCCGCCATAGATTGAAAGATGCTTGTCGGGAACAGGCTCAATAGAAGTTCGCCAAAAGAATTATGATGAGTGGTGGATGCCATTTCTACGATTCTTGTTAAACCGGTATGGTCAGCGGCAATATTTCCCATGCCCTCACCTGGTTTAAACAAGTTTGCAAATCCCAGACCTATAAAGAGCGCAAGAGTCGTAACAATTTCAAAATAAGCAATTGTTTTAATTCCCAAGCGTCCGAGACTTTTTACATCACCATGCCCTGCTATACCTACAACCAGTGTCGCAAAAAGTAAAGGTGCGATAATCATTTTTACCATGCGTAAAAAGATTTCTGCCAAAACATGCAGCCTAACTGCAAAGTCAGGCATTGTCCAACCTACTAAGACACCTAAAAATAGAGCTATAAATATTGCTGCTGTAAGTTTTGAATGTTTCAAAAATCTTTTCCTCTTGGCCTTCAATTGTTTATTATACTATAAAGATATTTAATTTAGTCATAATGGCAAGAATAAACTCAAAGAAATTCAATATTATATATTAAGTTTTGTAAAGAATATGGGCAAAAAACGCAATTGTAGAATGTTTATATACTTTATATATATAAGAGGCATATTATGACAGATTCAGTAAAGTTAAACAGTTTAAACGGTGAGCTTTTAGAAATTGCAAAAATTTGTAATTTAAATGGTGATAGTGTGCTTAGCGGCGAAGAAATAAACATATTTAATGCTGCCAAAGCTGAATATAGTGCCAATAAATGTTTTTATGTCAGAGGGAAAAAATATGTACCTGATATATTTTCAGCTGGTACATTAAAAGCTGGCGGATTTAAAGAAGAAAAGTTATATAGCACAACTTGGGAAACTGACGCAACAACAACAATTCGCAAACCGGCACCGATTATAAAAGTTCAAACGGCTGCAAAAAAGGACGATGTATTTGCGGATTATGATCGGGCAAGAGGAGAAGAACTTGCAAAAGTAGCTTATCGAGACAGAAATAAGAAAAAAGTAAAGAATAAAAAAGGTGTTTTTACTGATTTTCTTGGACAATGTGCTGCGTATGTAAAAAGAGCATTGGTAAAAGTTGGTTTGTTGCCTGAGTATGTTAGCGGGAATGGGTGTGACATGGATAATATATTGGACAAGACAACAAATTGGAAACGTGTTCCTGTAGACAAAGTTGATTTAAATAAACTTCCTCCCGGTTGTGTACTGGTATTTGAAGCCGGAGTGTCAAATTATGATAAGACGTATGGTCATACAGAGATTTCTCTTGGTGATACAATTCCGGAAGCCAAATATAAAGCTGTATCTGACGGTGTAACTTCAAATATCAGAAAACCTTCAGCGATATACTATCCGGTTAAGAGAACATAATGCTATTGCCTAAAAAGTTATAGAGTATTGTATAATATATCTTTTTCTTCTACGCAAATAAAATCTTATTTGTGAGGAGAAAATGATGTTGCGTAATAAAAAGTTTTTATCAATAATTTTTTCGATTTTATTACTTTTAAATCCGATTGGTTTTGCAGAAGTTGTTTATAATGAGAATTCCATTGATATTCAGGCGGTAGAAACGAATCAGGAAAGCCGATATCCGGATTATGCAAAAATGTATGTCGGTGAGGATAAGCATGAAAAATTTAACCGAAAAGTATTTAATCTTAATTCTAAACTCAACAAGTTTGTAGCACGCCCTGTTCATATAGTTTGGTCGTCAATTATGCCAAAATTTGGTATGGACAGGATTAGAGATGTATATAATAATATTGAATACCCCAAAAGGCTTGTGAGCTGCCTGCTTCAAAGAGACGGGGAAGCAGCAAAAATTGAGACAAAGAGGTTTATAACTAATACAACACTTGGGCTTGGCGGCTTATTCGATCCGGCTGACAAGATATTCAAAATAAAACCTACAAACGAAAATATGGAGCAGGCGCTATGTAAGTGCAAAGTGAACTCCGGTTCATATCTTGTTATGCCGGTGATTAATTCTTGTACTCCGCGCTCAATGTGCGGAAGGGTTTTGGAGGCAGCTATGGATCCGGTTATTTATTTAGCAACACCGATAGTTTCAGCGGTGAAATTTGGACTTATGCTAAATAGAACATCATATATGCAGCCGCTTGCCAAAATGATTGAAACCAATTATGCTGATCCATACGATATTCACAAAAAACTTTTCGGCATGGAAAACTATATAAGAAATGCAAACTTAGACAGAGAAGAACTCCTCAGAGAAGAAAAGCAGCTTGTAGAGGAAGGGCATCCTGAAATGGCGGAAGAGTTAATAAGGGAGCTTGGCACAGATGGAAATGTACCTGTTAATTCATTAATATCGAATGGTTCCTTAACAGGAGGTGCATCAGGAATTGCCGATATTGTTCCTCTTGGAAGAGATGTTTTAAAAGCTGATATTATATTAGACGGCTACAACTCTCAATCTCCGGTTGTAGATTCGATGAGGACTTCTTTGTTTGAAAACCCTGAGGTTAACAAATCAATGTGGAATGACTTGTCCGTTTGGAACAGATGTTTTGCAAAACGTATTAAGACAGGCTCTGTTGAGATTACAGAAGGAAAAGACGAATATAAATTTAAATATCTTCTGCAGAAAGATAAAACTGCCCCGCTTGTGATTTTATATCCTTCTATCGGTGAAGGTGCTGCAGCACATCACTCAGTTGTATTCGCTAAAATGTTTTATGATGCCGGCTATTCGGTTGTACTTCAGGGAAATCATTTCCACTGGGAATTTGTAAAAAGTATGCCCGAAGGGTATTTCCCCGGGATTCCTGCGAATGATTCAGAGTACGTAAGGCTTGTAACATCAAAAATCCTTGATTATTTAAGTCAAAAATATGAGTGCGAATTTAAGGAAAAAACTGTTGTAGGAACATCATTCGGTGCAATGGCTGCACTGTTTGTTGCTCAAAAGGAGGGCGAGAATAATACACTCGGGATTAATAAATATATTGCAATAAGTCCGCCGATTGAGCTTGGGTATGCAATAGAACAGATTGATAAAAATGGTGACGAGTTTGATAAGAGTTCTGACGAGGTTAAACAAAAGACTGCCGTTACTGCAGCAAAAATACTTCAGCTGATTCAACTAAAAGATACAAAAGATTTTAATATTGAAACTTTGCCTTTTTCGGAAGAAGAAGGAAAACTTATTACGACATTTATTATGCGGCAGAAACTTTCAGATTTAATATTTACGCTTGAAAATATCCCTAAAAACCAAAAAACTGATATATACGAGATGATAAATAATATGAGCTATAAAGATTATGCCGAAAAATATCTAGGAATAAATTTCGACAATGCGGATGTATTGGATGACAAAGTCAGTCTTTTTGCACTTTCTGATTATTTTAAAACGAGTGATAATTACAAAATTTACGAGTCTTTAGATGATTATTTTGTTAACAAAAATCAAATTTCGCTTTTAAAAACGTTGACCGGAAATCATCTTTCCTGCTTAGATTGCGGCTCGCATCTCGGGTATTTGTACAGAAAAGAGTTTACAGATGCGCTCATGGAGGATATAAAAAACGGTACTTAAACATGAGTTTCTTTGTGATATTATTAAATCAGACGAAATAAGGATAGCGGAGGAAAACCATGGAAAACGTTACAAAAGAAGAGCTTTTAAAGCTTTATGAAATGCCTTTAGAGGATTTAATAGATATTTCACATAAAATTACTTTGGAAAACTTTGATAATACGGTTGAAGCGTGCAGTATAATAAGCGCAAAAACAGGTGAGTGTTCTGAGAATTGCAAATATTGTTCGCAAAGCAAACATAATCACGCAAAGATTGAATGTCATCCGCTTATGGATGTTGAAACAGTTAAAAAAGCCGCGCTCAGCGCTAAAGAAAACGGTGCCACACGGTTTTGTATAGTAACATCCGGCAGAGTTCCGACAGGCGAAGATTTTGAAAAAATCTTGGAAATGATTCGTGAAGTTGCCTCTATTGACGGTTTGCACTGCTGTGCATCATTAGGGCTTTTATCCGAAGAACAAATTATGCGTATTAAAGAAGCCGGAGTTGAAAGATACAATCACAATATTAACACATCCGAGAATTATCACAGTCATATTTGTACAACACACAAATTTGAAGACCGTGTAAGAACTGTTAAAACAATTCAAAAACACGGAATTGAAGCTTGCTGCGGTGTAATTATCGGAATGGGCGAATCAAGAGAAGACAGAGTCGATATGGCGCTATCGCTTCGAGAACTCAACCCCAAAACTGTTCCGATAAACTTTTTAAACCCAATTAAAGGAACGCCGCTCGAAGGGTACGAAGATAAAATTGATGAAGAAGAAATTTTAAAAACTATTTGTATATTTAGAATTGCGCTTCCTCACGCGCTTTTGAGATATGCAGGCGGAAGAACAACAAGACTCAGCAAATATAATCAAAAAATCGGTGTCATTGCCGGTGTAAACTCACTTCTTGTCGGCAATTACCTTACAACCTGCGGTTCAAAAGCAGATGAAGATAAACAAATGCTCAAAGAACTTGATTTGGTGATGGGGTAGGAAATTATATTGATACTTGACTGCCAAGAAATGAGGACTACCTTTTTGGTCCTAGGATGCAGTTGTTTAATTTCTCTTTAATTCAATATCAAAATTCACGCCAAAATAGTTTGCAATTTCTTCTATGCCGTCTATTGTAATATTTACATTTCCGTGTTCCAGTTTTGATATATAAGAATTATCATGTCCCAAAGCCAGTGACAAAGCCTCTCTTGTCATATTCTTTTCTTCACGAAGCAACTTAACCAGTTGGGCTATTTTTTCTCTATACTCTTGACTCATATACTATTATTGGAATATGATTCCAATTATTAACAGGAATGACATTCCATTTTTAATTTAAAAATGAAGGAGAAAAAATGAAAGAAAATGACGAGTTATTGAAACATTTAAAAGAAACTTTGAGTATTACCAAAATGTTAAAAAATACATACAATAGTGCAATATCAGACAATGAGCCTGTAATGCCTAAAGATGTAAACATAATGCTTGATGTAATAATAGAAAAACTTAATGTTCTTTTAAATATTTGCAAATTATAAATTAAACCCGAGCTTAACGGAGCGAATAATCAATGTTGGCGAAACAGCAGCAAGC
>JAEEGL014803798.1_pt1 | contig 10068 bp, 7 predicted proteins | sample 9134231 | NCBI WGS metagenome assembly JAEEGL01 (sample SAMN16246548, study PRJNA631951) | gut metagenome | biome: gut microbiome; feature: rumen; material: fiber-attached | host: Bos | place: Iran: Karaj | collected 2018-10 | reverse complement strand
TTGGAATGCAACTTATCGGAGATGCCCAGTCGCTCAAACCAGTCCTCGACTGTTGCCTTGTCAATATGATCCATCAGACGGTTTTTAATCAGCACATTCTCCAATGCCGTCAACTCAGGGAAGAGCCGCATCTCCTGAAAGAGCATACCGATATATTGCTGACGCACCTCCACCCATTCGGATATCTTATAGTTACGGACATCATCCTGATCAAAGAGCAACTGTCCGGTATAGTCATGCCGGTAGCCGAGCAGATAACTGCAGAACGTACTCTTGCCCATACCACTCTCCGCCTCCACCAGATAGGTGAAACCTTTGGTGAAGTCTACCTCTGTGTTCCACACATCAGATGACCAGTCCTCACGCTCTGCAAAGACCTGCGGTACTACTTGATGTAAAGATATCGTCTTCATATACTAATATTTACTTAACTGTGCCATCATTACGGCAGATAAGCCTGCCGTCTCCGTTCTCAATCTGGAGGTACCGAGATGAACAGACTGATAACCTCGTTTAACGGCCTCCTTCACCTCATCGATAGAGAAATCACCTTCTGGACCTATCAGGATGGTCGTATGTTCATCGGGGCGGTGCTTACGCAGTTCATCAAACAGACTGGTGCGTTCCACTTCCTCATAGCAATGAGCCAGATATTTGGATCCGTCTCTTTCCTTAGCGATGAAGTCCTTGAAAGGAATCATCTCGTGGAGTTCCGTCTTCCATGCCTTCCGACTCTGTTTCATAGCTGCAACTACGATCTTATCTAAGCGAGAGGTTTTGATAACCTTACGTTCTGAGAACTTACAATCCAGAAAAGATATCTCATCCACTCCTATCTCCACAGCTTTCTCCACCATCCATTCTATTCGGTCTGTCAGTTTCGTGGGTGCAATGGCAAGATGGATATGTCCCTGCCAAGGATGCTCCTGCGGTATCGTCTCTTGTATGTCATACATACAATGATGGTTCGATGCCACCGTTACTACGGCACGATAGAATACTCCCTGTCCGTCCATCAGTATCATCTCATCACCGGCAGTCAGGCGAAGCACCTTCACTGCGTGTGAGGCCTCGTCTGCTGGCAACTCATGAACATGTACCGCATCAGGAACATAGAAATATCTCGTTTCCTTCATACCATCGCCTCCTCTTTCTTAGGACGGAACACTATTGCAAAGGCTATTCCTACCACCAACGCATAGGCGGCAAAAATATACCAGCAATTACTCCATTCTATATGACCATCTCCTGCCGTATGGGCAGTGACTACTGCTTGGGCAGCAAGAGAACCGACTGTCGCACCGATACCATTTGCCATCAACATGAAAAGTCCCTGTGCACTGGAACGGATACTGTTGTCTGCCACCTTGTAGACAAACAAAGAGCCGCTGATACAAAAGAAATCGAAAGCCACACCGTAGATAATCATGGAGAGCACGAACATCCATACACCATTGCCCGGGTTTCCCATTCCCAACAGTCCGAAACGGAATACCCATGCGAACATGGCTATTAGCATGACTATCTTAATACCGTAACGTTTCATGAAGAAAGGTATCAGCAGAATACAACACGTCTCACTGATTTGTGAGATAGAATACAAAACCACCGGATATTTCACACCAAAGGAGTCAGCATACGCTGGCATTGTCTTGAAATGGTCGATAAACGGAGTCGCGAAACCATTGGTAATCTGAAGACTGACTCCCAACAACACAGAAAAGATAAAGAATATCGCCATCTTCTTCTGTCTAAAGAGAGAGAATGCCTGAAGACCAAGGGCATCGACAAAGGATCGCTTCTCCCCACCTTTGCTGACAGGACAGCGGGGTAACGTGAAGGTATAGAGGAATAAGAGCACACTCAGGAGCCCACTCATCAGAAACTGGTTCTGGTTCTGTTCGAAATCGAGGATGTCAACCAGACACATCGTAGCTATAAAGCCCACCGTACCAAACACACGAATGGGAGGAAAAGCCTTCACGGCATCCAAGCCTGCAGTTGTCAAGGCAAAATAGGCTACAGAGTTCGACAAGGCAAGCGTTGGCATATAAAAGGCGATGCTCAACGAATAAAGACCGAACAAGACTCCGAATTCCACCTGATTCCCTTGTTGGTAGCCATACCATGCGGCAAGAATCATAAATGTACCGGCAAGGAGATGACAGTAGCCTAACAGTCGCTGAGCGGGAATCCATCTGTCAGCAACAATACCCATCAATGCCGGCATAAAAAGAGAGACGACACCCTGCATGGCAAAGAATGGACCGATATGTCCTCCCATTCCGATCTTACTCAGATAGATTCCCATACAGGTCAGATATGCTCCCCATACGGCAAACTCCAAGAAGCTCAAGACTGCCAAGCGTACTCTCAAATTCATTGTTCTCAGTATTTATAGAATTGGTTTGTCGGCATCATATAGCATAAGCTCACCCTGTTCATTTTTTCTTAAGTTTAAGCAGTTGGTTGTCCACTCGGTGGACGGGAGCTCCCTTTCCAGGGGGTAATACTGCTTCACTTTCCCGTTGACGATCTCCACGACGTATTGTGTCAGTATTGCCCCTTGAGGTGTCTGGAGTTCCGGGCAAGCTATCCGTCTTAGTCTTTTTATTGGCATCCGGCTTGTCTTTAGATGATTTATCATGGAAACGGATTAATTGTATCTGACTAATAAATAGTAATCTACGAACATCTTTGTCATAATCAGGATTGTTCAGATAAATAAATCCCTTGAGTTCCTTCAACGTACCTTCACGATTTTGCGGAATACGTATCTGTGCCTGACCGTCTAAAGAGATATGACTAACTGACTGGGTAATGCTGTCGTTTTGATACTTGGCAACCAGACAGACTACCGCATCCCTGGTACCGTTTTGGTAGAGGAAATTCGTCATAAACTGGAACATAAAGGTATCTCCTTTATAATAAGAGGTGTCCGCTTGCACATAGATATCATAGCGATTTGTTGTCGGATGAGGCATCAACAACAAATCTGTCTCATTTTGCCAGATATTTGCCGTATCTCCTACAGTGCTATAGGTTGAGTACTTATTAATATCACCAACTGAGGCACCCAGAGCCTTTGCCTCATCATTCAACCGCTCCTTGACCTGATTGTAGATTTCTTTCAACTGGTCTGCATGAGAATAATAATATACCAAAGAAGAATCAAAAACAGCTTCTGAAACATTATATTTTTTCAGTACAGCAAGGAAATAGGCATTTTTCTTGTAATTGTCTTCCTGATTGCCTCTGGAAGACACTTCAGACATAGCCTTTGCAACATGATAGTCGTAGAGGATATCCTCCAATTCTCCCGGTTGGATATACTCGGAAGGAACCGAGGGAGTACAGCCGATTACAGCTATCACGAGTAAGACTATGACAAGACTATTCCTCATGGGTCTTTGTTTCGTTCTTCAAAGAGATCTCACTTATTTCTTTACGGTAGAAAAGAATCAACAGAACCACACCGACAGAAATGGCGGAGTCCGCAAAATTGAAGATGGGACTAAAGAACACGAATTGATCTCTTCCCACCATCGGCACCCATTCTGGCCACGTGGTCACAATCAGTGGAAAATAGAACATATCCACAACCTTTCCCATCAGGAAGGAAGCATAACCCGTTCCAAACGGTACGAAATAAGATGTGTAGAATTCCGAAGAGGCATTGAAGACCATTCCATAGAACATGGAGTCGAAGATATTTCCTGCAGCCCCTGCCATCACCATGGAAAGGCAGGCGATATATCCCCAGCGAGCTTTCTTCTTTACTTGTAGAGCGATATAATAGCCCAATACGCTTATTGCAATAACACGGAAGAGAGAGAGTATCAGTTTGCTGCCAATCTCCATCCCATATGCCATCCCATTATTCTCGATAAAGACAATCTTAAACCACGAGAAAACCTCGATCTGTTCGTGAAGGGTCATATGGGTCTTCACCCAGATCTTGATAATCTGGTCTACAACGAGGATGGCTATTACGAGTGCAACAGCCATCCATCCACGTTTTGCAATACTCTGTTCTTTCATCTACTTGTTGCCTGCCATCTTTGACTCCACGCTTAAGGTAGCATGGGGTACGGCACGTAGACGCTCTTTAGGAATCAGTTTTCCTGTGATACGGTCGATACCATAGGTCTTGTTCTCGATGCGTATCAAGGCGGCTTTCAGTCCCTGAATGAATTTCTGCTGACGAGATGCCATCTGGATCAGTTCCTCCTTCGACTGCGTGACACTACCCTCCTCCAATGCTTTGTACGTAGGAGAGGTGTCGTCCACATCGTTAGAGTCCTTGTTCATCAGGACATTCATCATTTGGTCGTAGTCACGTTTGGCTAGCGCCAGTTTCTCATTGATGATCTGACGGAACTCTTCCAGTTCCTCATCAGAATAGCGTGTCTTTTCTGCCATATTCTTTTATGATTTAGTTATTTGGATATTCAGTTTAAAGTCATCAAACTCCACTGTCTGACCATCGTTGGCCTCTAGCTTCAGTTCGTCTGCCAGCACCTGACGGGCAATATAGTCGCCAAAAGCTTCGACAGCCTTGGTTGATGCCTCATTGGGTTCAATACTCACGCGGATGTGGTCTGTGATTTCCAGTCCACTCTTCTTACGCATGTTCTGGATGCGGTTCACCAACGTACGAGCCATACCCTCGGCACGTAACTCATCGGTCAGGGTGATATCGAGGGCTACAGTCAGGTTGCCGTCGTTGCCTACCAGCCAACCGGGAATATCCTCGCTGATGATTTCTACGTCCTCAGCTAAGATTTCATAGTTACCCAGCATCAACTTTCCGTTGGTCTCCAGTTCAGCAATCTGCTCCTGAGTCATCTCAGCAACAGCGGCAGCAACGGCCTTCATGTCCTTGCCGAACTTCTTACCCATCGTGCGGAAGTTACACTTCACCTTCTTCACCAGAATACCGGCACCCTCCACGAACTTCACTTCCTTCACGTTCACCTCCTGCAGGAAGATATCCTTCACTGTTTCGATGGCTTCACGCTGAGCCTGGTCAACGGGAGGGATCATCAACGTCTGCAGAGGCTGCTTTACGGCAATACCTTCCTTCTTACGCAATGACAGAACGATGGTAGTAATGCGCTGGGCAATATCCATACGCTCTTCGAGGTCTTTATTCACAAGCGTAGCATCGAATGTCGGGAATTGATCCAAGTGAACGCTATCCAAAGCACCTCCGAGGTCTTTATACAGTTGGTCGGCAAAGAACGGAGCAAACGGTGCCAACAACTTGGCAACAGTCATCAGACACTCATACAGCGTCTGATAGGCAGCGAGTTTATCGTTGTCCATCTCCTTGCCCCAGAAGCGTTTCTTGTTCAGACGAACATACCAGTTAGACAGGTCTTCATCTACAAATGCATCGATGAGTCGTCCTGCACGTGTGGGGTCATAACTGTCCATCTCCTGCTGAACACCCTGAACCAGTGAGTTCAGACAAGAGAGAATCCAACGGTCGAACTCAGGACGCTCGCTGACAGGAATCTGTGGTGTCTGTGGGTCGAAGTTGTCCACATTGGCATACATCGCAAAAAGCGAGTATGTATTATATAAGGTGCCAAAGAACTTACGGCTGATTTCTGCCACACCTTCGGGGTCGAACTTCAGGTTGTCCCAAGGCTCAGAGTTAGTCATCATATACAGGCGCACGGCATCAGAACCGTATTTGTCAATCATCTCAAACGGATTGACGACATTGCCCACATGTTTCGACATCTTGTTGCCCTTGGCATCGAGCACCAGTCCCGATGAAATCACATTCTTGAAAGCTACAGAATCGAAAATCATCGTAGCGATGGCATGTAGTGTGAAGAACCAGCCACGCGTCTGGTCAACACCCTCGTTGATGAAGTCACAGGGGAAGGCCTTTCGCTGGTCGATAGCTTCTTTGTTCTCGAACGGATAGTGTACCTGGGCATAGGGCATTGAACCGGAGTCGAACCATACGTCGATGAGGTCTGATTCACGTTTCATCTTCTTACCAGTCTCAGACACAAGGAAGATGTAGTCGACATAAGGACGATGGAGGTCTATCTTGTCATAGTTCTCCTGACTCATGTCACCGGGAACAAAACCGTTGTCCTTCAACGGATTCGACTTCATGAAGCCTGCCTTGACAGACTTTTCTATCTCGTTATATAACTCTTCCACTGAACCGATACAAATCTCCTCACCCTCTTCAGAACGCCAGATAGGAAGTGGTGTTCCCCAGAAACGTGAACGGGAGAGGTTCCAGTCGTTCAGGTTCTCGAGCCAGTTACCGAAACGTCCCGTTCCTGTTGACTCAGGCTGCCAGTTGATGGTCTTGTTGAGTTCGCTCATGCGTTCCTTGCATGCTGAAGACTTGATAAACCAAGAATCCAACGGATAATAGAGCACGGGCTTGTCGGTACGCCAGCAATGCGGATAGTTGTGGACATGCTTCTCTATCTTGAACACCTTGTTCTGTGCTTTCAGATCCATACAGATAGAGATATCCAGTGTCTCGTCCTTGTCAGTCAAAGTCTCGTCATAGGCATTCTTCACATAACGACCGGCAAACTTGTTCCATTCGTCGACATTGACATAGTTCTTCACGAAGTCGGGGTCAAGGTCGTCAATGACGAAATACTTACCCTGTAAGTCGACTACAGGACGCTCAGATCCTTTCTTGTCTATCAAGACAATCGGACAGATACCGGCCTTCTTGGCTACAAAGGCATCGTCAGCACCGAAGTTCGGGGCAATATGCACGATACCGGCACCGTCTTCTGTCGTCACATAGTCACCGGGAATTACCTTGAAGGCATCACCCATCGGTTTGATGGCAGGCATCAACTGCTCATACTCCATTCCAACGAGGTCAGTACCCTTATAGCGTGCTACTATACGATAGGGAATCAATTTGTCACCACGGTTGTATTCAGGCAACTCGCCACCGTCAGTGATAGCTCCTTCAGCAGGCAGATAAGCATTCAGACGAGCCTCTGCCAGTACCAACGTCACTTTATCGGCAGTATAGGGATTATAAGTCTGTACAGCTACGTAGTCTATCTTCGGACCTACACAGAGGGCTGAGTTGGCAGCCAGCGTCCAAGGAGTCGTCGTCCATGCGAGGAAATAGGGAGTGCCCCATTGTTTTAACTCAGAGAACACAGAGTTCTCTGGGAGCTTCATCTTAAACATTGCCGTACAGGTGGTGTCTTTCACATCACGATAGCAACCGGGCTGATTCAACTCATGAGAAGACAAACCAGTTCCTGCGGCAGGAGAATACGGTTGGATGGTATAACCTTTATACAGCAGTTCCTTTTGATAGAACTGTTTCAGCAACCACCAAAGCGTCTCAATATACTTATTGTCGTAAGTGATATACGGATGGTCAAGGTCTACGAAATAACCCATTTTCTCCGTAAGGTCACGCCATTCCTGCGTGTACATCATCACATTCTCACGACATTTCTTGTTATAGTCTTCTGTAGAGATATACTTGTCACTCTCTTTGTTGTCGATATCTGCCTTGGTGATACCCAGTTCCTTCTCTACACCCAGTTCTACAGGCAGTCCGTGCGTATCCCAGCCTGCCTTACGGTATACCTGATAGCCTCGCATCGTCTTATAGCGATTGAACGTGTCCTTAATAGACCGAGCCAGTACATGATGAATACCAGGATGACCGTTGGCCGAAGGAGGTCCCTCATAGAATACAAACTGCGGACACCCCTCACGTTCCTCTATAGAGCGAAGAAACACATTATTCTCCTTCCACATCTGCAGGATATCATTATTTACCTGCGTCAAGTTCAAACCGCCATGTTCGGCGAATCTTTTTCCCATAAATATTATAACTTTTCTTTACGTTTTCAATTTTAATGCGCAAAGTTACACATTAAATTTGAAAAACCAACATCTTTTTGGTATATTAACGTATAAAAGATAATGAAAAGACTTCCGTTGTCTGGTTTTCGACCTGATAACGGGCATCAATGCGGATGCCTACAAGCCATATAATGATATTATGGGCATCCACAACCACCAACTGGCGACGTTTCTCAAAGAGTGTCATCTTTCGGTCTGTCATAAGGTCACTCAGTAGTTTTCGTCCCTCCATACCATATGGTTGCATCACATCACCATCTTCTACGCTTCTGACTGTCAAGGGGAAATGTACCTTTGAGGCATCAAGTGTGGCGACGGCTGCGTCTTTCGATACCCATACCGGTTCTTTCTTCACCGAGAGTCTCGACTGATTGCCCAAAACATAGGTTCCCTCCTCTGGAATCCGTAACGGTTTCAACGGTTTCAACGATGGCTCAACCAGTAATCTCTCTCGGTCCACCAATAAGTCATAGCCTTCGGGGGAAGAGAAGACACGACCGGTCTCAGCCACCATCATTTGCCTTACTTGTGTCCCGTTAAAACCGTATTGTTTTGCCCATTGATATATTATATATTCACTTGAACCGTATTTATTTAAATCACTAAGTTCTAATGTTTTAACATCAACAAACTGTTTTACTACTGCATCTAACACCTGTTGCGCTTCTACCAAATTCTCCGCTGTACGCTGTATGTTCTCCGCAACGGCAGGATTCAACTCCTTTAACAACGGGAGGACTTTCAAGCGAATCACATTACGCTGCACATCAGCCTCCAAATTGGTGGAGTCCGTCACATACTCCTGCCCCTTTGCTTTCAGATACGCTTCAATCTCTTGTCTTGAAACGCACAACAAGGGACGGAGGATATAACCATTCCGGGGGTGAATACCCGTCAGCCCCCTCAAACCTGTGCCACGAACCAGATTCAGTAAAACAGTTTCCACCGTATCATCCCGATGATGTGCCACACAGACACCTGCTGCCCCGATATCCTGACGTAACTGTTCGAAATAGCGGTATCTGAGTTCTCTGGCTGCCATTTCAATACTTATTTGATGCGTTTCGGCATACATCAGTGTATCAAAATGAATACGATGGAATGGGATGCTTTTCTGTTGACAGAGGTTTTCACAAAACCGCTCATCCCTATCCGACTCTTCTCCCCGAAGATGGAAGTTGCAATGAACAGCATGTACTTTAAAGCCCATTTCATCGAGTAAAAGGAGCAGAGCGACACTATCAGCGCCACCACTCAATGCAACAAGATATAACTCATTAATATCAAGTAGTTTATATTTTTTAATATAATCTTTTACTTTATTCAACATAGAGTACTAATCCCTTCAAATATTCTCCTTCCGGATGATAGATATTAATAGGATGGTCTGCTGGCTGATGCAGCTGATGGAGAATACGCACCTTGCGCTTGGCGAGTGCTGCAGCCGTGAATACGGCATTGCGGAAATGATCCTTCGTCACAACCTGTGAACAAGAGAACGTGAAGAGGATGCCGCCCTTCTCTATCTTTTCAAAAGCCTTTTGATTCAGTCGGGTATATCCTTTCAACGCATTATGCAGAGCACCGCGATGCTTGGCAAAAGCAGGAGGATCGAGGATGATGAGATTGTAACTGGCTGTTGGCTTTCCTATCCCCTCCAGGAACTTAAAGGCATCCTCGCAGAAAGCCTCGTGGCGTGAGTCATTGGGGAAGTTTAGGGTCACATTCTCCTTGGTCAGCTCAATGGCTTTAGCGGAACTATCCACAGAATGTACCAGTTCTGCCCCACCGCGCATGGCATAGAAAGAGAAGCCACCCGTATAACAAAACATATTCAGGACGCGTTTTCCCTTGGCATACTGTTCCAGCAGCGAACGGTTCTCCCTTTGGTCGACAAAGAACCCTGTCTTCTGTCCCTTAAGCCAGTCCACACGGAATTTCAACCCATTCTCCAAAGCGATGTTGTCATCGCTGCCGCCATACAGGAAGCCATTCATGTCGTCTGCCGTCATAAACGGCAACGTCGTCTCACTTTTATAATAAATATGTTCTACACGCGATTCCATCACATCCATTAAGGCACGGGCAATCTCCTTACGCATCAGGTGCATACCGATGGAATGGGCTTGCATGACAGCCGTTTTACCGTATATGTCAATAATCAGGCCTGGCAGA
>JAEEGL014763107.1_pt1 | contig 10068 bp, 7 predicted proteins | sample 9134231 | NCBI WGS metagenome assembly JAEEGL01 (sample SAMN16246548, study PRJNA631951) | gut metagenome | biome: gut microbiome; feature: rumen; material: fiber-attached | host: Bos | place: Iran: Karaj | collected 2018-10 | reverse complement strand
GGCCATGTCATACGGTATCCGTAACGTCCCTGAGGAAGTGCAAAAGGAGCCATGGACATGTTCTCCATACCTCCGGCTACTACTACATCGGCATCTCCTGCCATGATCATCTGTGCTGCCTGGTTTACGCAGTTAAGACCTGATCCGCATACAACGTTGGTCGTAACAGCGGGAACCTCGATCGGAAGACCTGCTTTGATGGAAGCCTGTCTTGCAACATTCTGTCCGAGGCCTGCCTGGATAACGCAGCCCATGTATACATGCTCAACGTCTTCAGGTTTGATGCCTGCACGATTGATCGCTTCTTTGATAACGATTGCACCCAGTTCAGCTGCGGGAGTTGTGCTGAGTGATCCGCCCATGGTACCGATCGCAGTACGACAAGCGCTTGCAATAACTACTTTTTTTGACATGTTTTGCCCTCCATAGATATGTGTTTTTATGTTTGTTAAATTTTTGTCACACAGTAACTTTTATTATATAATAAGAAAGGCGAAAAATCAATAACTATTCAAGCTTCATCTGCCCATCTTCATAGAGAATTCTGTACATTTTTCCGTATTCGAATAAGCCTTCTTTTACCATGTCACTCAAAAAAGAATCTTCATACGGCTGCCAGTCCACATATACATAGGAAGCGTGGGTCTCTGAAACCGCCTGTGTAAAGAATTCCGCATTCATATCACTGATATCATATGAAACAGAAATTACAGACACGGGTGAAGCCTCATAAGCAACATAGGCATCCGATACACGGTAATATGCCCCGTCTCTTACACGGCAGACTCTGGTTCCCGCAGGATGCGCCGCCATAAGATCGGTATCGTCAAGCGTATCAAGGAATTCCGCGCTCAGATCATCCATGAACGCTTCACGCGCTTTGCGGGCTTCATCGACGCTCGTTCTGTATCCGATCAGCCCGTTAAAAGCCTCGGGGACATTGGTCAGAAGAAGAACGGATATAAGAAGCACCCGGATCCTGAGATTATTCTCCGTCCGGTTCATCCACATCCATGCGATAAAGAGCATGCACCCTATCACGTATGGTGCGCCGTATCGTTCAATCGATGCGATCATGCCCTCAGCATCGAGGTACTGTGTTTCCGTCGCAAATATGGTCAGATGCGCAATATAGATAAGGACGTAGTAGACAAGTCCCATTACGGGAAGCGCAATGCATACGTATGTCCCCGCGCGGCCTTTCAGGATCTTGAAACATCTGAGAAGAACGAGCAGAACGCAGATCAGTACGAACATGAATGCGGGAGGCAGGTCGATCCATGTGTGGTTAACATGAACGGGCTCGGTGAAAAACGCTTTGACAAATGCCTGTCCGAATTCGTTTTTATAAGGTGAAAGACCATATCTGTCGGTCGTGATATAAGTGACCATCGTGGATGTGGTCTGGGTGACGCGGCGGTGGAGCAGACAGAATCCCATCCAGCTGATGCCGAATGCCGCAGGGCCTGTAACAACTGAAAGCACTCGCAGGACATCCTTCTTTGTGACATGTGTCATATTAAACATTTGATACCCGATCCATATGATCAGCGCAAATAACGCCCATATCGCGCCCGTGGATTTGGCTATGACAAGTATGCCCATGAGCAGTGATGTCTTAAGTATGCGATAGTTGGTCAGGGGCTTATCTTCTCCCACTGTTTCTATGAGGATGCTGCCGAATAAGAAGGCCATGGCCACGTCGGCGCAGAAACCGCTGTAGAAATAAATATCCCCGATCCCCGCAAAAGCCCATGCAGCGATCGCAAATACGGGACTTAAAAAGGCTTTCGCGCCTTTCCCCCTTTTAAACAGCGGCATGATAAAAGATAGATTAAAAAGATAATATCCCGTAAACGCGAGGTTTTCCTTAAATCCGCTCCTGTCCATGTGGACTGTGAACCATTTCGCAAGCTGCACGCCCGGGGGATAATCCCCGAAAGCGGACGAAACATTGGCATACTTCGCCGCAAACCCGCCCATATGATACAGGCTCTTCAAGTCGCTTGCCCAGTAATTGATATCGTCCCACCATGTTACTATGCGCGCGCTTAAGCATATGGGAATCGCTATGCACAGGATCAGATATGTAATGAATCCGGCAGACAGCAGATTTTCCCGAAGATACAGCGTAAAAGAGCGCATCTCATCCTGCCCCCGCCTGATGATCAGGATGAGCAGAATTATCGCGCACAAAGGCAGGATCACGTCTATGAGATTAAGGAGTCTTCCGAATGCCAGCACATACAGTACGGCGATGAGTATACACCATACAAACGGCAGCATATCGCTTAGGGTTTCCTTAAGCAGATATCCTGCCGTGATCACTGTCACCAGAAAAGATAAGATCAAAAGTATTGCGATCATTCTTCAGGTTCTATAAGTCCGTATGAGTTTGCTTTTCTCTTGTATACAACGTTTACCTGATCGGTATCGGCGTTCATGAATACATAAAAACTGTGTCCGAGAAGTTCCATCTGAACACATGCATCTTCGGGATACATGGGCTTGATATCAAACTTCTTAACGCGGTCGATCTTGACCTCTTCATCATCTTCAACATCTTCATCCACGAAGTTCTTGGTAAATGAAGCTGCCGCCTGATGCTTGTCTATGATCTTGTTCTTATATTTCTTGAGCTGTCTTTCGATTATCTCTTCAACAAGATCTATTGAAACATACATATCCGAGCTCACCTGCTCAGATCTTATAATACTGCCTTTTACGGGGATCGTAACTTCGATCTTCTGGTCGTTACGCTCAACGCTTAATGTCACATGTACCAAAGTATCCTCTGAGAAATATTTGGAGAGTTTTCCGAGCTTGTCCTCAACGGCGCTCTTAAGAGCAGGAGTTACATCAATATTCTTGCCTACTATTACGAATTTCATGCGACTGTCCTTCCTTTCAACGTATTTGATACCGTATAGAAGCGGTATCGACAATTAAAGTTTAACACAAGCAGGTGAAATTTTCCAACAATTCAACTTTTTTGATAACAGCTTTTAGAACATTTATAAGTCAATAGGAGATCGAAAATTCATTTTTTTTCGTGATAACTTACAAGAACGTGCGTTCGACAGTTTCCATAAAATGATGTGAAACATGTTTCACATTTCTGTGGATAATGTGGATAACTTCGTGTATAACTATCTTTTGTGATTAATACGCTATTCTGATTGTGGATAACTTGGCCATCGAACATATGTAGCGCTTTTATTCGGTATCAGATGTTTTGTGAATAATATACAAAAGGCGCAGCCTTTTCGGCTGCGCCCGATCGTTTTTGATTTATCAGAAGATTCTCCTGATCGAGAGGATCGATCTGTAGCTTGCGCTGGATACGATAATACCGGTCTTGGATGTTGATGCATGCACGATCTGACCGTTGCCTGCGTAGATCGCAACGTGGCCTGAATAGCACATGATGTCGCCGGGCTGAGCCTCTTCGAGTGAACCTACGGTAGCGCCCACGCTTCTGTCTGCTGCTGATGAATGCGGCAGGCTTACACCGAAGTTATTGTATACGCTCATTACGAATCCGGAGCAGTCGCAACCGTTGGTCAGTGATGTTCCGCCGTATACATAAGGATTGCCGACAAACTGCATTGCAAAGTTAACAACGTTCTGTCCGGTACCGCTTCCTGCGGGAGCATAGCTTCCGGTATCCACATACTGGCTTGAAGAAGATGTGCTTCTGGATGCAGCCGCTTTCTGTGCTGCCTTGCGGTTTTCTTCTTCCTTGGCAAGTCTGGCTGCTTCTTCCTCTTTGGATTCAGCCTTGACGAACTCTGTGCTCAGATTAACGTAATCGGTTGATACGTAGCCGTCACCTTCCTCGATATTAACCTTTACCCAGCCGTCAAGCTCTTCCATAACGATAAGTTCGTCATCGATCGGCACCATACCGATCACGGAGCTGTCGGTTGTTGCATCTTCACGGACGTACAGGGTCGTTGTATTAACGGTCGCTATACGGGTTCCTACCTGCTTGGCAAGCTCAACTGCATCTTCGCCTGTCACACAGAACTCACCCTTAACATATCCTTCAACGGAACCTGATGATATCTTGTACCATCCGTCCTTTTCCTCTATAAAGTTACCCACGGAATTGTTGTAGAGTTTTCCGACGATCTCGCCCTCTTCACTGGGGATATCCCTTACATTGACGTAATTGCGTACCTGGGCGATAACGAGTTTCTTGAAAGCTTCCTCTTCGTCATCCTTGGAACCGGATGCTGCGATCAGGTCGCTTGTATATCCTTTGGAAACGATGATCGTATCCTGGATCACCTTGCCTGTGCTGCTCTTAACATCCATATCGGACGTTCCTGTCAGGCTGCTTGCGTCAACAACCGTAGCAGTCTCTTCCTGTCCGGGAAGTCTGGTCTCACCCAGCACTGCATCGGTCTTGTCTGACTCTGCTTCGTCAGTGTCCTGCTGAAGCTCGGAAAGAGCAGTTGCATTGGTATTCATTGTATAACTTATTCCGGTAGAAACAAGAACGTCAAGAGCCGTTGTCTTGGCGTCAGCGCTCATGACTGCAGAAGAAAAAGCAACTGCAAATGTTGTCATATATGCTGCTGTTCTAACTAAATGTTTTCTCATAAATGTCCTTACAAATTATTAAGATAAATGTTACAACTTTGTTACGTACATGTATCAATTTATCATTTGTATTACATTTTGTCAACATTTAATATATTTCAGCTGTTATTACGAACATCTCTTAAATACGCTTCAGCGCTCGTCACCGCGCACGCTCCGTCTGCCACCGCGGTGATGACCTGCCTGAGTTTCTTGGTCCTGATATCGCCGACGGCATATACACCCGGTGCGCTTGTCACACAATCCTCGCCTGCGATCACATAGCCTTTTTCATCGAGTTTACATAACTCTGATGCGATTTCACTGTCCGGTTTCATTCCCACAGCGATGAAAACTCCCGACGCCGGGATCTCTTTGGATTCACCCGTATTCTTGTCGTGGACCTTAAGCGCCTTAACGGTCCCCTCTCCCACAACCTCATCGGGGATCGTGTTCCAGGATACCGATACATTGTCTTTTGCAAATAGAGCATCTGACACGCTCTTGGCAGCCCTTAACTCATCTCTTCTGTGAACGAGCGTAACATGTGAGCAGAGCCCCGCGAGATACACGGCATCTTCCACAGCCACGTCTCCGCCTCCGATGACCACCGTTTCCTTATTACGGAAAAAAGCACCGTCGCAGGTTGCGCAGTACGATACGCCGCGTCCGGTAAACTCTTCCTCGCCCGGGATCCCGAGAACGGATCTGTGGGCGCCCATCGCAAGGACCACGGTATAAGCCCTGTACTCTTCTTTATTGCCTTTTACTATATAAATATTGTCCTCGGATGAAATCTGCGTAATCTCGTCCTCCGCAAACTTCGCCCCGAGCTTCTCTGCGTGATTCTTAAACGTATCGCCGAGTTCAAATCCGCCGATGCCCGGAAGCCCGAGATAATTGTCGACCTCCGTTGTATTGATGATCTGGCCGCCGCTTATGGGGCTCTTCTCGATCACCAGGGCATCAATCCCTGCCCTTGCGGCATAAAGAGCACATCCAAGACCCGCGGGACCTGCTCCGATGATCAGCATATCATGTACATTACTCATATCAGACCTCCGTCTATCGTGATGACCTGCCCCGTAAGATAAGCGGGAGCAGAAGCAAGTGATACGACCAGCGCTGCCACCTCGGAGGGAAGCCCGAGTCTGTCGGCCGGAATATCCTCAATGATACCTGCCATCTCTTCGGTCGAAAAACATCTGTTCATTTCGGTATCGATAACTCCGCACGCTATCGCATTGACCTGTATATTGGAAGGAGCCGTTTCTTTGGCCAGGGCCCTGGTCAGCGCATTAAGTCCGCCTTTGGATGCGGAATATGCGACTTCCATGGAAGCTCCTTTTTCTCCCCATATGGAAGATATGTTTATGATGCGTCCCGACTGCGCGGGGATCATCAGGTTTAAGGCGGCGCGGCATGTGAAAAAAGCAGAATCAAGATTGACGCTTATGATCCGCCGCCATTCCTCATAAGACATGTCCTGCAGAAGTCCGATATAGGATATGCCCGCATTGTTTATAAGAAGATCAAGTTCATCGATCTGCTCAAACAACGCTTCGATATCTTCTTCCCGCGACATGTCGGCATTCACGGGTATAACTTCCACCGCATAGGTTTCTTTCAGTTCTTCCGCAAAAGGCTTTAAAATATCAAAAGTCCTGTCACACGTCAGGTACAGATCATATCCTTCGCGTGCCAGGGCTGTTGCTATGGCCTTTCCTATTCCCCGGGATGCCCCGGTCACAAGTGCTTTCATATATAACTCCTATAGAAACGCAGGTCTGATTACCTGGGAGTCTTTAGAGACCTTCCGTACAGGATCGTCATATCCCTGATATATGCGCACACTTCGTCGGTAAGAGCATCTTTATCCATTCTCCATACCCAGTTTCCTCCGACCGTGGACGGAATGTTGATCCTTGCGGAATTGTCCAGGCCGAGATAATCCTGTATCGGGATTATGCAGGTATCGGATACGCATGAATGTGCAGCCTTAAGAAGCGCATGTCTGATCTGAGAGCGTCTCTTTACGTCCAGATACCTCATCGCAAATGCCACATCCTGTTTTGCTGCGGATTTAATCCACCCCTCAACGGTATCGTTGTCATGGGTTCCCGTATAGACAACGCTGTTTGAAGTATACATATGGGGAAGATAATCGCTGGGCTCGCGAGAGTCAAATGCAAAGAGAAGCACTTTCATCCCGGGATATCCCGTATTTCCTACAAGCTCAAGCACTGTATCCGTCAAAAAACCAAGGTCTTCCGCGATCACTTCGCGGTCGCCCAGTTTTTCTTTCATCGTCTTAAAGATGTCTATACCGGGGCCGGGCATCCATTTTCCGAACTCCGCTGTCTCATCCCCATAGGGAATCGAATAATACTCGTCAAACCCTCTGAAATGATCGATGCGCAGGATGTCATAAAGCTTGTAGCAGTATTCAAACCTCTTCATCCACCACTCATAGCCTGTATTTTTATGATGATCCCATTTATACAGCGCGTTGCCCCACAGCTGTCCGGTCGCTGAAAAAGCATCGGGAGGGCAGCCAGCAACTCCGATGGGATAATTGTTCTCATCAAGCTGGAAAAGTCCCGGGTTGGACCAGGTATCCGCGGAATCAAACGCAACATAGATCGGGATGTCCCCGGCTATGCTTATGCCGCGGTTATTTGCATATTTCTTGAGCTTCATCCACTGTGAAGCAAAAAGGAACTGCTGAAAACGGTAGAAGTCTATCTCATCCGCAAACCTCTCACGGTACTTATCAACCGAATCCGCTTTTCTGAGCCTGATGTCTTCATCCCATTCTATCCAGCTTGCGCCGCCGAATGAATTCTTGATCGCCATATACAGGGCATAATCATCCAGCCAGAAAGCGTTATCGCGGACGAACGCCTTGTAAGAATCGTCACTGTCAATACCGCTCTTCTCATATGCTTTCTTAAGAAGAACGAACCTCGTATTATACATATGCTCATAATCAATGTCGCCTGTCTCATGATCCGCATATGCCGATACACAGTCTGACTCGGTCAGCCAACCGTTTTTAACGAGCTCATCGAGGTCTATAAAATATGGATTTCCCGCAAAAGTGGAAAAAGACTGATACGGAGAATCACCGTACCCTGTAGGACCGAGCGGCAGTATCTGCCAGATGGACTGTTCACACCGCTCCAAAAAATCCACGAATTCATATGCTTCGTGAGAAAAAGACCCGATACCGTATTTTGACGGCAGGGCAGATATAGGCATAAGGATGCCGCTTCTTCTCATTATCGATCCCCCAACAAAATAATTATTATCACAGTTTCACGCTTAAGCGATCCATGTGGCTTACGAGACTGTCTATCTGATCTGATAGTTCACGGATATGTTTGGCAGATTCGCCAACACCTTCATTGCTCTCCTCAACCGTCTCGGCTATTTCGGTTACTTCGGCTGTTATATCCTTGACCAGTGTACGGAGTTCAACGGCCATATGACTGACCTCAGTGACTATATCATTAATATAAGAAGCATCTGAGCTGTACTGGGCGCCGGAATCCACAAATCCCTGATAATCCGGCATGACTCTCTCGTTAACATACTTGACCATGGCATCTGAGCTCTCTATAAGACCGCTCACGGCTTCAACCACGGTGGAGTTCACGTTCTGGATATCGTTGGCTGCGACTCTTGAATGATCTGCCAGATCCCTGATCTCATCGGCAACAACCGCAAATCCGCGTCCTGCTTCTCCCGCGCGGGCAGCCTCTATTGAAGCATTGAGCGCAAGCAGATTGGTCTTGCTCGATATAGCCAGAATCTCCTTGGTCAATTCATTGACCTGCTCGACGCTCTTGGATTCCTCGATTGACTTATTGAGTCTTACCAATATGTCGCCCATCACGTCGGAAGTATCTTTCATGTTGTTTTCCGCGGTGGACTTCATCTCATCTGCACGGCGGCTCATCTGGGATGCATAGCTTAACAGATCCTCCGAAGCCTGTGCAAGTTCTATAACATGGTCGCCTACTGCTTTGACGCTAGTGCTGACGGTAGAAGCGGAATTGCTCACGTCATTCATGGATACAGCGAGTTCCTGCATTTCTTCGGATGTCATGGCGGAGAAGTCATTGGCCACTTCCACATTGGCTTTCATATCATTTAAGATACTCTCGCGCTCTTTTTTCCTCTGTTCACGCTCTGCCTGTCTGACAATTTCTTCTTCCTGCATCCTGTCATTTAATTCCTCAACTTTGGATCTTGAAGAAAACAGCCCCATGTTATACCCCCTGATAGTAGTCTTTTCCCTTGAGTATGGATGTTAATGCGTAACTTATATTATATACAATTTCACCCTATTAAATCAATACGGCAGATTAGTCGGATTAACCGGCGGATAATACACGTTCTTCGGTTTCCTGCATAATGCGATGATCACTATGATAATCAGGAACAGTGCAAGTACGGCCGCGCATATCACATATATCATCTGATAATCAGACATTGATAACACACCTGTCCCGGCCAGACCGTATTTTCTTACGGCAATGCTTATATCTTCTATCACGCCTTCTTCAAATATGTCGGGAAGCCCCACATCATCAAGAGTTTCCCTGAACCCTTCCATACCGTGATATGTGGTCAGATGCATATAACAGTCTATTGCCGCATCCCTGTTCTCTACCGACATTGCAAACAGGTCGAGCGCCGCGAGCGCGCTGGTCGCATAGGAAATATAATACATCGGACTCTCAAACGTATGCGAAATGCCTACCCATGTATATATCTCGGGATTGTTCTCCTCATATCCCCGGTCATAGGAGTTGCATATCTCCATGTACATCCTGTTCAGTTCATCAACCGTCAGCTCACCCTCATAAGTAAAGGCACGGTACTGGAATTCATCAAATATGCATCCCTCGATCACCGCATCGGTCATCTCACTTAAGATCCTGTTCCTGACGGCATCGGCGCAGCTCTCACCGTAGAGTTCGTCAGCATAATCCAGACACAGCAGTTCAAGACCCTGTGAATGGATCTCTGAAACATCCACGTTATGGATATATGTGACCTCGTGGAGACCTGCATGATAGGTTTCGTTATAATGACCGAATTCGTGTATCACGGTCTCTATATCTCTCCAGTTCTCATACGGACAGTCGAAAATGAAAGCCGATCCGTATACGAACAGCGGAACGGTATATCCGGTATCCATCTTGGACGGTGAAGCGTCCAGATCATAAAGCCCGTGATCCATCATATAATTCCAGGCTTCCGTCAGGTCCGGATGGATCTTTCCGATAACGGGAGCAACCCTTGCAAGCCTCTCTTCTCCGGAGAGGTTCATCTTTTCAAGTTTGTAGTTATATACGTCTTTTTCATCAAATTCTTCATGCAGCGGAACTATGTATTCCCTGACATCGTCATACACGCCGCGGATATCCTCGGTAGTGTAATCCCTGTTATATATGTTCTCATATGCATAGT
>JAEEGL013463414.1_pt1 | contig 10068 bp, 12 predicted proteins | sample 9134231 | NCBI WGS metagenome assembly JAEEGL01 (sample SAMN16246548, study PRJNA631951) | gut metagenome | biome: gut microbiome; feature: rumen; material: fiber-attached | host: Bos | place: Iran: Karaj | collected 2018-10 | reverse complement strand
GTTGATCTGGAGCGTCAACGGCGTGGAGACCTTCCGCTATCCGAAGATCGACTGCGGCGATCCGGACCAGTGGCCGTTCGGCAAGCCGTTCTATTTCCTGCTGGACATGCAGCTCGGGGGCAAGTGGGTCGGCGAAGTGGAGGTTTCCACACTCCCGGTCAAAATGTACATCGACTGGATCCGCGTCTACGAGTAGGTACTCGCAAGCGGTAGACTTGAATAATCATATTCTGACCATCTGATAAAATTTTGAAAGACAAAAGGCCGGGGTTCGCGTGTTCCCCTGCCCGTTTTCTCGGTCTTTTTGCATTGGCACGGAGATTGCTATGGGTTGGGGAGAGGAAAAAATAATGAATGACCTGATACTTTCTAAAATGCGCGAGGGCGACTGGGGCGAGGTCGTCCGTCTCATGCGTGCCGAATATGGCAGTTCGCCGGACCCTGCGCCTACGGCACCGCGTCGGAACTCTTCTCGTCAGTTGGGGACAGGATTCTTGTGAGAATTCAAAAAAACGAAAATACAGCAATACAGCATTGCGGCAATCCGGAAGGTTTGATATAATCTGCGGCATGAAAGCAACAATGCAAATACCTGATGAAATGTACCGCGAGGTCAAAGCAAAGAGTGCGTTGCAGGGACGTTCCGTGCGTTCCGTGACCATAATGCTCTATGCAAGTTGGCTTCGTGGGCTTGTGGACGAGACGGGTTTGAAGGCCCCCGTTGTCGAAACAAAGCATACGGCGGGAACAAAGCCCAACCTCTCGTGTTTCGGCGTTGGGCGGCGGTTTGTCCGTAAGAATGCCGAAGGCCCGCACAACATGGCATCCATCAGGAAGAGCATTGCGGAAGGAAGGAGGAAGGCATGACGCATGGTCTTGACACTTCCATTGTCGTGAGGATCATTTCGGGACTCCCAGAGGATGCGGCGAGACGTGTCGGTGAACGGATCGCCGCCGAAATTGTTTCAGGTGAATTGTTTACCGTTTCGCCGCTGGTACTTTCGGAGGCGTATTTTGCGCTGCAGTATCATTACGACTTCACGAAAGAAGAAGCATTGCAGTCATTACGGTCGTTGGTACAGACCGATGGGATCTGCGCGTCTGAATCCATAAGGGCAATACTGGACGAACCGAACCTTGCCACGGCGAATCCCGGCTTCGTGGATCGCATGATTGTTGGCGAATACGCCATTACCGGAAGCGATACGTATTCCTGTGAGAAGTCTTTCCGCAAACTTCACGGGGCAGTCGTATTGGGGTAAGTTCTCGTGGCATTTCTACATGAGAAACAATGAGGAGTAACCAATGATTAAGATCATCCAAGGCGATATCACGACGCTGGCGGTGGATGCCATCGTCAACGCGGCGAACCAGGTGATGCTGGGCGGTGGCGGTGTCGATGGCGCAATCCACCGCGCCGCCGGGCACGAACTCTACGAGGCGTGCCTCAAGGTACCGGAGGTGCGGCCAGGCGTTCGTTGCCCGACGGGCGAGGCGCGGATCACGCCCGGCTTCAAGCTGCCCGCGAGATTCGTCATCCACACCGTCGGCCCGGTCTATCGCGACGGCCAGCACGGTGAACCGGATCTCCTCGCCGCCTGCTACCGCAACTCCCTCGCCCTCGCGGTTGAGAATAATTGCACTTCCATCGCCTTCCCCTGCATCTCCACGGGCATCTACGGTTACCCGAAAGAAGAGGCGGCACAAATCGCCGTGCGCGAAGTCCGTGCGTTTCTCTCTCACGCCGAGCCACAAATCGGTAGGGCGGTCGCCCCGCGACCGCCGCAAATGGAAATTGTCTTCTGCTGTTTCTCCGCCCGCGACGCGGCGATATATCAGTCAATCACATGACCACCTTCCTCTCCAACCGCGATATCTATGAGGCTGTCATCTGCGGGATTGTGCCGCAGGTGAAGGAACGGCTGTGGATTGCGACTGCCGACATCAAGGACATGTACGTCGATTCTGGCGGACGGGACATGGTACCGTTTCTGGAGGTGTTGGCGGGAATGGTGAGGCGCGGGATCGAGGTGCGGCTCATCCACGCGAAGGAACCGGGGCCGAACTGGCGGGAGGACTTTGACCGGTATCCCGGTTTGTGGGAGGGGATGGAACGGGTGCTGTGCCCACGCATACATTTCAAGTGCATCATCGTGGATGGTCACAAGGCGTACTTCGGCAGCGCGAACCTCACCGGCGCGGGCATGGGTGCGAAGTCTGAGCGCAAGCGCAACTTCGAGAATGGCATTCTCACCGATGACCCCGCCCTCGTCAATCCGCTCATCGAGCAGTTCGATTCCGTCTGGCGCGGTGACTTCTGCCACGACTGCGGCCGCCGCGAACATTGCGGCGATCCTGTGGTGTGATGTTCACATTCTGAACGATATGGTTTGTCGCCTGGTAAAATAATGAACGGTCAAGGAGCGGAAGAAAGCGGTTCCCCGTCTTTAAGAAGATGGCATACAATTTGCTATAGTTGTTGCATGGAACTCTTCGTGAAAGGAAATGTTAGAGCGGCTAATCCGTAGGATCAATTATTCTTCGCTATGCAGCGGGGATTTATGCTATAATACGCAAAAAGAATTTCAAAAACTCCCGAAGAGGCTATGATGGAGAAGACAATAGAAAAGTTAACAGAAGATGTGGAGGCGGTCAAGAAGTTGTTGGCGAATGTTGGCAAATGGGCTACCACGATTGGCGAGTACCAACGTTGCGGACGGATGTTCAACGTCTTTCGGCTTTGCGGTATCGGTCATTATGAGAATGCCCATTCGCGCATCATCGCCGAATTCTTGAAACCGCAAGGTATGCACGGACAGGGTGACAAATTCTTACACCTGTTCCTGTCTCTTCCCAATGTGTCGAAACACCTGAGGCAGAAGGGATTTCCGCTTGATGATGAGATGCGTGGACTTGATGCCGCAATGGTTCTCACGGAAGAATCATTTCCGGAGGGGCGATGCGATATTGCAATCCATTGGCGAGGATGGTGCATCGTCATTGAGAACAAGATATATGCTGCCGATCAAGAGAAGCAGCTGAAGCGCTACGAGCAGGCGATTTGGCGAACAGGCGAAAAGCCCGTGTTGTTGTATCTGACTTTGGATGGCCATGCGGCACGTGAGGACGGTGACGCGAAAGTGGATTATTGCCGCCTGTCGTATCGAGACGACATTGCAAGGTGGCTGGAAGAATGCGTCAACGCGACCAAGGAGATTTCAGGCGTGCACGAAACATTGATCCAATACCGTCATCTGATAAAAGAACTTTCAGGAACATCGGAGGAACAAAAGATGACTTCGGAAATTGTAAATGAAATGGTCGCGTCACCTGCATCGTTCAAAGCCGCATGCAAGGTGACTGCCTCGGTACAGGAAGCACGAACGGAAATTGCACGTATGATAATGGATTCATTGCGTGAAGAGATGAAGTCCCGTCATGCGTTCGATGGTTGGCTTTTAAAAGACGAACTGGCGTTGCTTCTCATGGAGAATGGGCGATACACGGGCTTCTGGCTAGAGCGGGTGTCTGCCGACAAGCCATACGACATCTACTGCGAATTCCAGTCAAGAGGGGCGCTGCATGACATGTTTGCCGGATTGACACGACGGGAAGAGAAGAGGGACGAAGCCATCGCGTTTCTACACGCGGCGGAGAAGTCGGAAAAGTTGAAAGCAAAGTACATTTTTTACGCAGAGGATCAGTCGGGGTGGCTTTATGGATGCTATCCGCACGACAAGGAAATGCGGACATGGGCGGACGATCTGCTGGCGCGGCTGATAGAGTCCGAGCAGCGCTACCAGTTCGCTGTCATCCTCGCCAACCATCTGCAAACGCTTCTTGAAGAAGCGGCGGAAGTGGAGGATCTTATTTGCCTTGAACAATCAGGCAAGTAATAACAATAAAAAGGAGAAAGGAAGAGTCATGGATACAGAAAAGAACAAGGATGGAGAAATGATCGGTGAAGAACAGCTGGACGAGAGTATCAAGCGCTTTAATGAGGAAAACAGACGTGCTATAAAGATTGAGGCGCGACCTGGAACCGTTACGATAAATCCACCCCCATCCAAGTCTTGAATGACAATTTCGGATGCAAGCGTTATCTCTTGCATCCGGCAGTAGTAACAGATAACGAAAAACAGGAGGTGTCAGAAATGACCTACAAGAAACCAGAGTTGGTGGCATTTGCTGGGAATCAGCATGCTCTTGCCATGTCATGCAGCGGCAAATATCATCTGTGCCATTCAGATGCACCAGCATGCCATCACGGCCCGATTCGCCGTTAACGCGAACAGTGAGTTGTCGGCAACGACTAGTCGTGGCCGACAACTCTAAAGGAGTTTAACATGCTTTTGCGACTGTCTAAGAACACATTTGTCAGGACTTTTGGCCCCTACACTTATATCCTTGACCGCCTTCATGATTCCGATAGGATATTTCGCAATGCAGAAGTTTTTATGCGGTATATTGGCCGTGAAGTTGTGGATGAGGAAGCCGTATTGCGAAACATACTCGCCTCATATGTGGATGTTGACCCTGTTGAAGTGAGGCAGGATTTTCATTGCTTTTTGGAGCCATTGATTAAGGACGGCTTGGTTCTCGCAGGAGAGTCGGTGGATGAGGTGAACTCCAGCGAGCGGTATTTTTCGTATTCCGATATGAATGTGAAGACTGCGTCCAGTAAAGACTTTCTCACGAAGGAAGAGGTTGAGAAAACACCGCATGTCATTCTTGGCAATTATTTTATAGAGAATCATATCCCTCTGCGGCTTCATGTCGATGTTACGCAAGGATGCACCGAAAGGTGTATTCATTGCTACATTCCGGAATTCAATCCGATCTTCCTTCCATACGAAAGAATCGCTTCGGTCATTGATGAGTTCAGGGAAATGGGCGGGATGCATATAACGTTCTCAGGTGGAGAATGTATGCTGCATCCAGACTTTGAAAAGATGCTTCACTATGCACACAATAGCGATCTGACGGTTGGGATCCTTTCCAATCTTACCATGTGTGACGATGCGAAGGTTTCTCTTCTTAAGGAAGTTGACGCAACGGTTCAAGTGTCTCTCTATAGCATGGACGAGAAAATTCATGATGAAATCACCAGGCGGGCTGGGTCTTGGCGCAAGACCAAAACGGCCATAGAGAAAATTCATGCGGCAAACATTCCGTGCTTCATTGCATGCCCTACTATGAAGCAAAATATTGATTCATATTATGAAGTTGTTGAATATGCCCAAGGCTTGAACATGGCGGCACAAGTTGATTTCATCATTATGGGGAAAACCAATTGTGATGTAAGCAACTTGCCGTGCCGTGTGGACTTGGAGCAGGCAGAAGGAATACTTCATGCCTTGCTTTACAAGGCCATGCCCATAAATAGCGAGTACTTTAGTCTTGCCATACGAGGAGAACTACCATCGCGTGAAGCGTGGATGGAGAAGCCTGTCTGCAGTGCCGGCATTGATTCTATTTGCCTAGATGCTACCGGGAAGTATTATCCCTGTCCCGGATTTTCTGGTTTTATACTCGGCAATTGTTACGAGCATTCGTTAAACTGGGTTTGGAACGAGTCTGCAGAGATGAAACGGTTGCGAGCGGTAAGGGGGCGCGACTTTAAGAAATGCGCAGACTGTAAAGATGTTAATCACTGTTCCATTTGCATGTGCAGGAACTACAATGAAACAGGTGACATCTTTGAGCCCGCGGACTATTTTTGCAAAGTCGCGGCACTGAATCACAGGCTTCTTGACGAGCGAATTCAAGATGTCATAACGCAACGAAGATCTCAAAGAAGAGAAGAATGAGATGAGAAAGGAGATTGTGTATGTCAAATGGACTTAGGCAAGTAAAACTAAAGCAGATTAAGTTGGCCCACGGATGGTGGGCCATTGATAACGGCGGTGAGACTACGCGAGACAATTTAGATTCTCCTGAAAGGAGGATCGCTCAAACGCTAGAGGCTCTTGAAAAGCGCATTGCCCAAAAGAAGGACTCAGCCGTTAATGCAAACTCAGCTACTGGCCTTTCAGAGGATGATGGACTCGAAGAGTCGGAAATTGTCAAGCCTGAAACTCGTCCGTGCGAAAAATCTTTTAAGACGGCTGATGCGGAATTGGATGGGTTGATTGGTTTAGGTCCTGTCAAGAAAGAGATTTCAAGCCTTCGTGATTTCATCAGATATCAGGTTGAATGTCGGCGACGCGGATTGCCGACAGCTTCCGTAGTTAACCACTGCGTATTTACCGGGAATCCAGGAACGGGCAAGACCACTGTTGCTCGGATTGTTGCGAGGATTTACCATGAGATGGGGGTGATGAAAACCGACAAAGTGATTGAAACAGATCGCGCGGGACTTGTTGCCGAGTATATTGGACATACGGCGCCGAAGACCAACAAAAAGGTTGACGAGGCGCTTGACGGAATCTTGTTTATTGATGAGGCATATACGCTCGCGAACGGCGGCGAGAATGATTTTGGGCGGGAGGCCATAGATACGCTTTTAAAACGGATGGAGGACGATCGCGATAGATTGATTGTTATCGTTGCAGGATATACCGACGAGATGAAGAGATTCATTGATGCGAATCCTGGGTTGCAGTCTCGCTTTACTCGATATATTGAATTCCCGGACTATTCGGCCGAGGAGCTTGTTCAGATATTTCTGCACATGGCCGAGAAGGAAAAGTATGTGTGTTCAGATGCCGTGCAGACGGAATTGTTAACCCGGATGAGACATTCTGTGGCGAACAAGGACAAGGCCTTCGGCAATGCACGGTATGTCCGCAATTGCTATGAGGAAATGAAGAGAAGGTTGGCAACACGTGTGGCCGGGAGGCTTTCGGAACTTTCCGACGCCCAACTACGGGAGCTTACAATCGAAGATCTAGGCTGAATGCGAACGGACGTATGGCATTTGCCTGCTGTACTTCGGCGAATAAATGGTTGAGGTTTGATGCCTTAAAGGAAGACATGGCGAATACAACATGAAGCAGAAGACGGCGATACTGATTTCGAGGAAATGGGCATTAGGCTGTGCGGCGATTGGTGCGGCACTGCTGCGGTGCCTGAAGTGCCGGGCTGAGGTCTTTGCCATGGACAAGGTGGGGCTTTGCGATTTCTTGAAGCAAGGGGTTGGACAATATGACCGGGTCTTCATTGTTGGCATCCCTTTTTCAGGTGACGAGAAAAGTGTTGTAGCCTTGGGAGAGACTCTGAAACGAAGAGGCTTGTCTGTCGAATGGGTGGGGAACCGCCTCAGCCGCGCCGAGAGGACTCTGATGAAACGGCTTCACGAGCTTGGCATTGTATCCTACGTGACTGAGGACGGATGGGATTTCAGCCGTGAACTGGAAACGGCGCTGCGGGAACGCTTCGGGGAGGATGTCTCCGATCTGACACGCCTCGGCGACCTTGTCATTGAAGACAGATATTGTGTAAACGACGAAACGTCGTTGGAAATCGTGAATGCAGCACTTTGGTTTCTTGATACGTACGGACTTGAGGAAATCTATGGATTGGCCATTCGCGCACTTGCGGAGAAGCGAACTGGTGCCGACATGGACAGTCATTTGTCTGAAGCGCTCGCGCACTATCGCCGATTCAAACGTCGTGAGTTGATTGGAAATTCCGTCGCGATGGTGGAGCTACGGGAAAGGGTAAAGCGTGTCTCGCAGGCCCCGGATGCGCGAGTGATGATCTTCGGGGAGACCGGAACCGGGAAGGAAACGGTCGCGATGCAAATTCATTATGGGTCTGAGCGGCGCAGGCAGCGTTTTATTGCGTTTAACTGTGCGACGGTAAGTTCGGACTTGATAGAGAGCCGGTTCTTTGGATACGAGAAAGGCGCTTTCACCGGTGCAGACAAACAGACAAAGGGCCTTTTCGAGATGGCAAATGGCGGCACTTTGTTTCTTGATGAAATAGGCGAGATGCCGTTGGCGGTTCAGGGGACATTGCTCAGGGTGCTTGAAGACGGCTGCATCATGCGCATGGGGGGTACAGAGGAGATCCCTGTGGATGTCAGGATCGTTACGGCTACGCATCGAGATCTGCCGGCGATGGTTCGGGATGGAAAGTTCAGGGCTGATCTGTATCAGCGGCTTTGCATTGTCCAGATCAGGATGCCGCCACTGCGGGAGCACTTGTCTGACATTCCGGACATCGTACGGAATTGGGCATCGCTGAGGGTCAGGCCAAACAGCAAATGGGTAGATCCGCCATCCGACGAGCAGTTTGCCGCGTTGATGGACTATGACTATCCCGGCAACGTTCGCGAGCTAATCAACATCTTGGAACGGAGCGCTCTATTGGGAGAGAGGGACTTCGTGAAATTGATGAAGGAACATCGCGAACTCAATGCCGGACTTTCGTCAACGCATCCGTCGTCACCGCCGAAGTTGCCCATGGCCACCGACGAGGCCAATTGCGTAGTTACGCTTGAGGAAGCAATGCGGTGGCACGTGAGATTTGTTTATGAACACTGTGGGGGCAATCTCGCTGAGGCTTCCCGGAAGCTCGACGTTAGTCGAAATACCGTTCGGAAGTATCTTTGAGTTTGACGTTTGAGATATTCACATGCTGATCTTATGGTGTGTGACAGAAATAAGATTTTACAGAAGGCGTCCACGGATTCCGCACCAATGCGACGATGGACGAGTTTGCCGGGTTAATCATCTACGAGCAGCCGAATTGTGTTATAATATCCAAGTCCTTCTTGATGCAATGTGTGGTACGTTGCGTCGAGAAGGATGGCAGGAGGAAAAGAAATGCAAAAAGAATCAGTGGCGCCTTCGCATGAGGATGTTGGACGCGGTATTGCATCCAACGGCAAGAGCGACGAAAACCCCAACATTCTCGATGGTGCGGAACGTCAACCATTGCGATTCATAAGAAGCGAGTGGATAGGCCGAGAGCCGGTGAAGTTGGATTTCTTTCCATTCCCAAAGTGCGGCCCAGACTACTTTACTCAATTGGATTCTTGCGAGAGCGAAAGCAAGTCACGAGAATTGACAGAAGAAGATTGCAATGCTTTCGTTCCGAAACGAGGTGGCGTGAAGGTGTCTGGTAACAATTGGATGGGGTTCTGGTATGCGGGAGAGTTTGTCCTTTTAGGGACGCAGATATACGATGACAATGGCATAGAGCGTAAGGCGTTCATTTACGAGTTTTGGCTTGAGGGGGATGTTCTTGACCCGCACATGTACCTTGCAACGTGGACGGATCGCCCAGAAGTAATAGCTGAAAAAATTAAGTCATATCAAAATAATTCTAATTGAGAGCGGCACTTGCCGCCAGGTACGGTTACGTCGGACAGCAGCAGACGTCTGACGAACGTATCGGATACTCATGACCGCGAGCACCGTGTGTAATCGGTTCCCGTTGCGGTATCGGTCTACATGAAGTTCTGATAAAGGAATGATCTACACGACTGTAAATGACATGATGAGTTCACAATCTGACCGCCTGATTAAATTCTGAAATACAAGAAGTTGGGGAACCATGTGTTCCCCAACTTCTTGTTCTTGGCATGGATGTTGCTAGTGGATTGGCAAGAAGAAGGGAAAACTACCATGGCAAAAGAAAACGACAATATCGGTACTGGAAGTGTTCTGGAAAAATTCGAGTTAATCTCGTATGACAAGGACACGGGGCGGATGCTGCTTAGGAAGGAATTCGACGATGGTTCAGAGTGGTTAGAACCTATCGCGATTTCTATTCCCGATCTGTTCTATCTCTTCAAAGTGGAAGGCGTCAATCCTTCGGAGATGGTCGATGAAAAACATTTTGAGTTCCATAAGGCAAAGGTTGAAATTGGAGTCATGACAACAACAACGTATGCCGAGGATGACGACCTATATTCTGACACTTATTACTATGAATGTCGCGCGATAAGAATTTAATCTCATTTTGTTCAGATGCCGTATGACAAACGGAATGAAGAACGAGAACGTGCGCGAGTATTACGACTTCTTCAAGTCTCGCGGCGGCGAGTTCTCATAATGGAGATAGTCAAAAGAGAAAAGACATGACAGAGACGAACGCGACAAGCGAATACTGCTGCAC
>JAEEGL013279431.1_pt1 | contig 10068 bp, 6 predicted proteins | sample 9134231 | NCBI WGS metagenome assembly JAEEGL01 (sample SAMN16246548, study PRJNA631951) | gut metagenome | biome: gut microbiome; feature: rumen; material: fiber-attached | host: Bos | place: Iran: Karaj | collected 2018-10 | reverse complement strand
GGAAAAGATCAAGGAAACGCTGATCCGCCATCCGGAGGCGTCTATTTCCCAGTTCTTGGTGATCACCTTCACCAAGGACGCAGCCCGGAATATGAAGGACAAGCTCCGGGCCTTGTTGGAGTCCGCCGCCCAGGAGGGCAGCGAGTCAGCCGCAAAAGCTCTAAGCGAAATTGAAACCGCGACCATCAGCACGATTCATTCCTTCTGCACCCAGCTGCTCAAGGAATACAACGACGACGCCGGAGCCGCTATGAATCCCCGTGTGCTGAAGGATGTGGAGAAGAAGCGGGTGCTGGATGAGTGCTTCACCGACGCTGCGGAGCTGATCCTCGGGAAAGAAAGCCCGTACAACAAGGCAGATAAAAAAGCTGTCAGCAATCTGCTGGTCGCATTCAGCCTGGAAGATCTCTGCAAGATGGTGGAAGATCTCTACGATGTGCTGATGGGGATTCCCAATCCCATGGATTTCCTTCATCGGATCGTCGAAAACCCGCCTTATGAGATATGGAATCAGGAGATCCTGATGTCCATTGGGCTGGATATCCTTGGATTGGAAGAATGTCTGCGGCAGGAGGAGGAGCTCCTGTCCTCGCCGCTTGCGATTCCTGCCTTTGGCGATATATTGGATGCTGATCGTGCGCTTGTTGCGTCCTTCCTGGCGGACTATGACCGGACACCGGACGCGGAGGGAAAGCTGGCTTTACTGACGGCCACGGCAAAAGCGTTCGTTAAGGCTCCTTCACCACGAAATCTGGATGAGGATGTCAAAGCGTGGAAAGACGGCTTTTTGAAAGTTCGCAACACAATGAAATCGTCCAGTGGCATTTTGATGACCGCGGCAAAGAACCTGACTGCCATGCTGGATAAGAAGAACCATCGGATCAATGCCATCATCCAGCAGGAACTGCGAGGGCTGGAACTGCTGGTGGTGGAAACGGCCGCCCAATATGAGAAGCAGAAGTTGGAAGCTGGCGCGGTGGATTTCGCGGACATGGAGCAGATTGCCTACCGGATTATGTCTGACCCGGATAAACGGGACGAGCTGCTGGCAAAGTTCAAATATATCTATGTGGATGAGTGTCAGGATGTGTCCGGCATCCAGGATGCGATCATCAAGGCACTGGCTGGCCCTGGACATCAGTTTTTCATGGTTGGTGACATCAAACAGTCCATCTACGGTTTCCGGCACGCGGAACCGGATCTGTTCGAGCATGAACGCAGGACCTATTCCGATGATGTTGATGCCCAGGAGCGCCGGATCTTCTTTATGGACAACTACCGGTCATGCAGAAGTGTGGTGGACGCTGTCAACGCCGTATTCACCACAGCCATGGACGGACGGATCACCGATATGGATTACATCCCGGAGGACAACCTCCGCTGCAATCTGCCCGGGGATTTCGGGCCGGTGGATGTGGTTCTGGTGAAGAAAGGCGACGAGGACGCGGATAAGCTGGAAGCCCAGTGCGAGGCGGTAGGCCGGTATATCCAGTCTGTGATTTCCGCTTCACCGGATACCAGTTCACGGAACCGGTATCAGTACAGGGATATCGTGATCCTTGTCCGTTCGGCAAAGGGCAGTGCGTCCACGATTGTGGAGCACCTGAAGAAGATGCACATTCCGACCATGTATGAGGGCGTACCGGACTTCTTTGGCCTTGCCGAGATCAAATCTTTCTTATGCCTCCTGATGGTAATAGACAACCTGCATAACGATGACGCACTGGTGGGAACACTGATCAACACGCCCTTTAACTTTGCTGACACCGATCTGGCTGCTATCCGTATGGAGAAATACGAGCATGTGCCTTTCTATGAGGCCTTCATGTTCTGCGCCAAGCGGAATGAAAAGCCAATTGACAAGCGGTGTCGCCAGGTGCTGGATCAGCTGAATGCCTGGCGGAAGGTCAATGAAGGGATGTCTGTCCCGGATTTCGTCTGGTGGCTGATGCGGGAGACCGGCATCTATGCCGCCCGAGGCGCATATCCGGACGGCAGAGCCCGCCAGGCAAACCTGGACGCCCTGTATCAGCGGGCGTTGGACGGCAAGACGGCAGGCAATATGCGGCTGTCCGACTTTATCAGCGATATCCGGCAAGCCCGTGAGACCAAGCAGCGGGACAGCGATGACCATCCCGCCATGGGGGCTGGGGACAACTTTGTACGCGTGATGACGATGCACAAGAGCAAAGGACTGGAATTCCCAGTGGTCATCCTCATGGATCTGCAGAAAAACACATGCCGCAAGAAGAACGATAAGAAGCTTCGCATGAGCGTCAGCAGCTCTGCCGGAGCGTTGGGACTGTATCTGCCGGCCATCCGCCGCCAGAAGAACAGCTTGATGGATTCGCAGGGCGATGAAGCCTTCCGGATTCATATGCTGAGAAAAGATATTGCGGAGGAAACCCGCATCCTGTATGTGGCTATGACCCGCGCTCAGAACAGGCTTTGCCTGGTGGGCTCGGTTAAGGATGGAGACGAAGCGCTCTGGATGAATCAGACCCAGGCCGCCAGGATTTGGAAGACACGCAGTATGCTGGACATGATTATGCCAGCAGTGCTGGAGAGGGTTTCTCTCCCCGATCCCGGTATGACAGCAGAGGATTCACTGTGGCGGCTGACTTGCTTGGAAGGCAGGGCCATCGCAGACGATGAGGATGTCGTGGATACCGAGGATGCCGGTATCGAACGGATTCTCGCTGCGGAAGAACCCATGCTGATGTATATTCCAGAGCTGACGGAGACCGCTCCGCTGAAGACCAGTGTGACAACCCTGACTCGACAGGCCCAGGTGTTGACCGAGGAGGACAGCGAGGAGACCGTCGAGGACAAAAGAAAGACTGAGGAAGCTGTGCGGACATTCCGTCTGAGCACGGCAGCCGCCCGGCCAGCCTTCCTGGAAGAGGAAGAAGCGGAAGCGGTGAACATTGGCACCGCGACCCACCGCTTCCTGCGTTTGATTGATCTGGATGTCTTCCGCCAGGATCAGACTGATGTGTATCAGGCCGTCCGGGGAGAAATTGAACGAATGAAGGCTGCCGGCATTCTGACCGAAGAAGAGGCCGACATGATCCGAATTAAGGGAGTCGCGGTATTCCTGAGCAGTGATCTGGGCAAAAGGATGCTCCGCAGTGACCGAATCAAACGGGAAGCGGACTTCACGATGCGGATCAGTCAGGACTCCCCGACCATGGTGCAGGGCATCGTGGACTGCGCCTTCATGGAGAACGGCGAGTGGATTCTAATCGACTACAAGACTGACCGGGATACTGATCCTAAGACTTTTGTGCCGCGGCACGAAGCACAGATGAACTGGTACCGCACTGCATTGGAGCGGTTAACGAGGATTCATGTCAGGGAAATGTGGCTATATGCCTTACGGGCTGGACAGGCTTTTCCTGTCAAGCGCATGGACGTGATAGATGGCAGATGACCATACAAAGGCGAAGGGCCGTACCTTTTCGAGGCTCGGCTCTTTTTCGGATGGTTGGGATGAGCAAATTCAGAAATCCACCAGAAAGATACCGATGGTTATCTGGTGAAAGCTGCCCTTCATCTCATGCTTTTTGACCCGGGCTGTCAGCAGCTTTCCCGCATCCATCAGCCTGGCGAACACCAGGTTGTCTTTCTCCGGGATATAGCCCAGCTTCCGATTGTCCCCAGTGAGGAGCAGGATGGCATGCTCGTCAAACTTATTGTCCTCACGGCGGAGGGTCAGCTTGTCATCGATCTGGACGGCGCTGAGAACTGAATCGTCTTCCAGGTGGGTAGTTCCAGCCACGTAGGTGTCGAAGAGATGGATTTCCCGGATAAGGGGCTGAAACACCCCAGCCAAGCCCTGCTGCTGAATCGTCGTAGCCAATTCAGTCTGTTTCGACGGAATCATATCGTTTGTCATTGGATTATGATCCCTCCTCCGTACAGCATGTCCTGAAGCACTCGCTCCAGGTCTGCCCTGTATTTCCGGCAGCTCTCGAGCTCGTCCTCCAAGGCGATCAACTTGTTTTGAATAGCCTCTTCGCTGTTGACCAGCGCACCATAGGTATAGGGCTCGGTGCTCTTGATGGTGTTGATCTCCTCCCGGAGTTCCATGATTCTCTCCGCCAGATCCGGTATCTCCACACAGGTCTCGCCGATGCCCAATTCCTTGAGCATCCTTCCGGCCAGCACTTCCAACTCCGTCAATGTCTTGATGTCGTTGTGTGCGTATGCCGTCATGGTGCGCGTCCACAGCGTTTTCAATTCCTCATGCTTTTCTGTCTCTGGATGGAGGTCCGGGTGCAGCATTTTTGCAAGACGGCGGTATAGCGTTTTGGATCGTTTGACCTCATATGCGGTGGAAGTCCCCGCGTTCCGGGCGGTTTCGACATCCTTCATCAGGGCCTGCAGATGACGATGAAACTCCGCCATCTCCCGCTCCAGGTACTGTTGAAGGTCTGCGCTCTTTATGTGGCCGCCGCGGTTGATGGCCTGCTGACAATAAGAGATCGCCTTCTTCCGCTTGACACACTCCAGTTTTTCCTCATAGATCTGTACCATCAGACGGCCGAAGAGATCCATGTACGCCGTCCAGTACTGACCGGCTTGCTTCTTTGCCTGATCCCGCTCCAGAAGCAGCGTCTCGTATTCCCCGTACTGCTCCTCTCCACTCCTGAGAATTGTCATTTGAGCACCACCCCAAAATCCATCAATTCTTCATACAAGGTTGTGATAAGCTCGCCGTCAATCTCGGCCTTCCCAAAGAAATCATCGACTGTCCGGTACCAGGCATCGTCCAAGCGGATGGAGAGTCCTCCCTCCTCCTGCACGGCCTCCACCTCATGGGTCTCGCTGTCAAAGATAAACCGAACCTTCACAGGCCGTTCAAGCAGCCAGAACAGGTCGTACAATGAGAAATCCTCCTCGTCAAAGGGGCGAAGGCGATAGATGTCCGCAATCATCCACTTCATGATATTCAGGTCGCCGAAAAACGGATGATCCTGAATCCGCTGGGAGAGGAAATCCCTGGCCTGGTCGTACAGCGATAATGCCTCCTCCGTCCTTCCCTGCTCTGCGCGGATTGCCGCCAGACGGGTGAATATCTCCGGCAGGGGATCGTTGAGATTGACGGCGTCGCACACCTTTGGATAAAGGGACTCGATGATTTCTCGATATTTCTCTACATCACGCTGTACATAATACCCGTTTTTGTACATGTCAGCGACCTTGTAAGCAGCCTGAACATCTCCCAACTGACGGGCCCTGTCATAATACCGGAAAGCCTTTTCATAATCCCGCGTGCCGGTTCTGCCATAATACCAGATATATCCCAGGCCAACGAGAGCGTCGATATTGTCGAACTCCGCTGCCATCTCATAGTACTTGAGCGCCAGATCATACCGGTGCGCCGAGTAATGGAACCCGCCCAGTGCGACCATATACCTGGCTTCCCCGGTTTCATGAATCAGGAAATCCAGCGCTTCCATGCAGCGGAAATCGTCCTCCTCCCCGGGGTTGGTCAGCGTGAAGTAGTCCCGGTATATGTTCCAGGCTTCCTGAACGGTCATTCAGATTCACTCCCTTGTGTGAAAAAACTCACGCCTAGCCCTGGCATCCCACAGATCTGAAGTAATTGGCGTTGTGAAGCAGCTTCTTGCCCATTTTGTATCATTGATCCTGATTGTCAGAAGCGTCATCTGCCAATTGTTCTTCGTTTTCAGCAGTTTCTTTATGCTCATCCGACAAGTGCAAAAGACGATCAATAATGTAAACCACCTTGCGACTGCGGACTATGCCGCTAAATATGCTGCAGAACTCATCGAGGTTTTCCACTTCTTCTTTTGAATCAAGGCTGGATTCGTCAGCAATCGTAGGATCTATCAGGAGCGTTACCGGGAACGTGTCATTACAAGTAACTTGAAAAAGTGAGAATTCATATTTGTGTGCTGCGTCAACAATCAAGAATTCATAAGTTTGCTTTTTATACAGATCTGAGGCATCTTTGGCGTCTCTGTGTAGTTTTGCATGGTAAACTCCATCAGCAGGTCCCGTCAACGCCGCAGCCACGGCCTGAAGAGTCTCTGCCCAAGGAACCCCAACGCGATAGAGGGAAGCGGTCAATCTTCCTTGTGTAATCTTCGATAGTGCTTCTCCCTGTTGCTGTACATAATCGAACATTGGGCGGGTTGACTCTTCCCCAGCGTTTGAGAGCACCCAAATTGTGCTGTCAGGCATGTCTTGAACCTCCTTCACAATGCAAATCAAATCTTATGGGTAGGTGATCACTTATTGTATCAATAGGTCTGTTACCTCGAATAAGCTCTTCATTACCGATTTTTCCGACTATACTCAAAGATTCTGAGATGAACTCAGGGATCAGTGACTGCTTCATCAGTATTTGATCATAACAATGCCATACTGGAGGAACTTGCTCATAAAAGAATGTTCCTCTTGGTCGCTCTTCATCGCCAAGATCATTGTATACAAGAAGCATCGGATTGTAGAATTGGTCATGTGTGACACCATGGATGGTCTTTGGCTTGCGCTTCATCATCTGTGATTTAAAAAGTATCGAATTGAAGAAAGAGAAGCTTACCATGGAAAATTCAAATGGACTCATGTTGAAATCACCAACTATGAGTGTTCGTTTGTCATGAAACCGTTCTTCAGTTCGTTCAATTGCTCTTAGTATTCTTCCAATATCAACATTCCTTGCCTCAGGCCCGGATGGCATAAGTGAAGATGGAAGGTGCAAAACGACCAGATTGACCTTTACTCCTGGCAGTCGTAGAATGCAATATCTACGATCTTCCATGAAAAAGTTGTTAGGCACACTAAGAGAGGATTTGACCATTACTTGAATACCTGTTTGTCCAATCCGATTGTCAATGTGCTCTACCAAATGATAGGGACAAATGTCAGGAATGGTAATTGGTTCTGGTACTTCACATAAGGCGATAACATCAATGCATTCCAAAAGGCCATAATCAATAATCCGTTGAATACTCGCCTCGTTGCGATGTATATTCCAGAACAGAAATCTGAATGAATCGCTGATTTCGCTCGCCTCCTTTGCAAATAACTCGTGCATAAATCGTAGTGCATCAAGCGACTTCTTGAAAGGAAGACTTGTCTGCCTTTACCTCATGAAATAACGGATAAAAGATGGAGATGTATCTCGCATTTGTAGATCCGTGATGGTCTCCGGATCAATGAATATTCCGTGAAAATCAATCTTCTATGGCATCCAGGTTGCTCCCACTCCTCTGACTGCTATTACATAATCTGTATATACCGGCATGAGAGCCATCGCTGCACGGGGTTTTAGCCCACCCCTCACGGAGTGCGGTCCGACCACTAATGATTTTCAGCCATGCTGGCCCTCCCCCGGGAGCGCGTCAATCATTTGCTTTATCTCATCCGCACCGGTCAGCTCATACACAATCGTCAAACAATAACGGGCGCCGTCCGCGTCCTTCTCATCACAGAAATGTTTTCCGTAGGAGTAGGCCAAACCGAGGACATCATCGTGCGGCCCAAGAGGGAACCCGTATTTTTCGGCGATGGTGCGCATTTCTTCAGCACTGGCCTGTCCGACATCTCCGGCTTTCTGCTGAATATAGTACAGTTCCGACATCGCTTGTTTGGATTCATTGTCGTACTGCAGGCTTACAGCATAGCATGATGCCGCTTCTCTCCAAAGTGCTTTTTCCACAAAATAGTATCCGAGATTACGCAGGCAGCGTGCTACCTGCTGCGGCCGGAACGCGTATCGAAATGCGTCAACGGTAAGGTGGAAGAACGTGTCGATGTCTCCCATTACCTTGTAGGTCTCCGCATGCTCAAAAGCGATATCGGCGCTTGCGGGGTTCCATCGCATAGCTGTCGCCAACGCTTTCTGGGCGTCCTCATACCTTTTCATGTCCATCAGGAGACTGCCGTATTGCAGGTAGATTGTATCAAAGCGCAGTGAAGCCCGGCGAATTGTCTTCTCAGGCTCTTGAAAGTATCTGTACAGCGCCTCCTCGAAGAATTCATCAAAGCAGTGGTACTCGCTGACTCTGTCATCGGTAAAGAGGCCGGACTTTTCGACCTTCTCGACCAGGTCCTCCATCAGGACCAGAGCCTCACCATACTTCTTTTGAAATATCTTGAAACGAACCTCTTCCATGACCGACTCATACCCAAGGTCATGGTTTTCGACGACCCTGCCTAGTTCTCCCTTTTGCTCGTCGGTGAGGTACTTGAAAAGCAGGCGCCCGCAGGCCCGAAGAATCTCCTGGGCCATTTCATGGTCCTTGTGTTTCTCAGCTTGTTCGCGTAGAAATGGTATATCGTGATCCCGATCACCGGTCAAGCCGCTAGTGATTTCGTCCATGATTTGATCAAAAGACATGGGTTTGGCCTCCTCACTATTCGTTGTATCCCGCACAGTGCCAATCTATTCTGATGCACCCACTCTCTTCACTCATGGTCTTTCAGTAAGGAAACAAATGGTACGCTTGTAATGGGTTTATAGCCGTTCATTGCATAATGATAAACTGGATCTATAGTTGGTCCTCTGAAAATGGACCAGAACTCTGGCTCAACAATACGAAGCGGTATACAGTCGAGTAAGGCACGCAAAACCAGCAAACACCGCAGGTCTTTCTTGCTCAACGCAGTTTCGTCTTCAATCATAGCTGTTCCTTCTCGTGAAAAGCTTGCATTAATCAGATGATATAGCAAGAAGGATGCATTTCTTGCTTTGTCATCAGACTCTTGAAGGAAGAAGCTTCGCACCAATTCTGCACAAGCAAAATCGTTTTTTGTAGAAGAATCCCATACATAGCGACTTATGATGTCTTTCCAAAAAGGCATGTAAGGCTTACTTAGTGGCATCGGATACGCTGAATAGTACTCCTTAGCTAAGGTTTCATCCCCAAAGCAACGGATGATATCTTCCAGAAAAAGCTGCCGATCACCAACAGGTTGCCTAGTTTTCAAAAACTCTTTCAACAAACTAACATATTTTTCTGGATTCCGCACTTTTTCCGGCCAGACCATGTAGCCTTCCAAACCAATGAAACAGCCGCCGCGCGCTTTCATCGCCTGAAGATAACAGTCGACTTCTCCATTGTTGAGCATCTTGGCAAAGTACTCATTCTCTGTTACCCAGAAGCACGGCAAATGTTTGCTGAGGACTTCACACCACGCCCCACCGCGCTCAAGGGCGGGGCCATATTTACCGTGTGAATCCAGCATTGTGTGACATTGAATAGACACCTCAAACAACTCATAGTCATTTGCTGCAATAAAGTACTCTATTACCTCTTGTGTGGAACCTTGTAAAAGCAGCCTTTTACACAGAGTACGATTATCCCCTTCATAGACACCACGTATGATATTAAGTGTCCAGGCGATTCTTAGTCCGTGTATCTGGCTTAGCACAAGTATTGTTTCATCGCTCATATCCGGGAACATCTCTGGTTTTAGCCATGTTTTCAAATCAGCTGAAAACGCTCCTGGCGAAATCAAGGCCAAAAACTCAAAATCTTTACGTCGTGCACATTCTTCCAGCAAATGATTTGTCCTATACTGTGCGGCAGCGTGTGGCATGGCCTCTGCCCCATGATGCTTAATCAGAAGCTGCGTCATCTCGCAATTGTTACTCAGATAAGCTGCTTCTAAAGGGAAACGAGACCCATCCCGGGAAGTATCCGAGACATATGCTCCATTTTCCAGAAGAATCTGGGCGATGTCAATTCTGCTCTGGATTACCGCAAGATACAAAAGAGAGCCTTCTGGAACCTCTTCCGGCACAAGTATTGCATAGTTAGAAAGCCGTGATACTTCTTCTGGGTCTGCATTGATTACAGCCTGTCTCAGAAGTGGATATTTCTCATCTGCCTCTGAGATTAACTTCCTCATCTCCATTCTCCAAATCAGGTCATCAAGTTTGTAATAATCTGTCGTATCCACAAAGTACAGGATCTCAGTCAAAACAGGACAAATCTCCGAAGGGCATTCCTTAACTCTTGTTGTGAAAATGCTGGCATCGCGGAGGATTTCAATATAGACTCGTGAAATCTGGAGAGCTTTCATCAGCGC
>JAEEGL012337243.1_pt1 | contig 10068 bp, 5 predicted proteins | sample 9134231 | NCBI WGS metagenome assembly JAEEGL01 (sample SAMN16246548, study PRJNA631951) | gut metagenome | biome: gut microbiome; feature: rumen; material: fiber-attached | host: Bos | place: Iran: Karaj | collected 2018-10 | reverse complement strand
CTTGTCGAACGTGTACGTGTACTGTGCGGTCGCTTCCTTGGTCGGCGTCTGGCCGTCGTAGCTCGGAGTCGTGCCGTACGGTACATTTTTGTCCGTTTCAAGGACTGTGCCGTCTTCGTTCTTCCACGTCACAGTATAATTGTTGACGGTCTCAGTGAACGTAGCGGTGTAAGTCACGTTTCCGGTGACTTCTGAAACATCGGGAGACCACTTATCGAACGTGTAAGTGTACTGCGCGGTCGCTTCCTTTGCCGGCGTCTCGCCGTCGTAGCTCGGAGTCGTGCCGTACGGTACGTTTTCGTCCGTCTCAAGGACGGTACCGTCTTCGTTCTTCCACGTCACCGTATACTTGTTGACGGTCTCAGTAAACGTAGCGGTGTAAGTCACGTTTCCGGTGACCTCTGAAACATCGGGAGACCACTTGTCAAACGTGTACGTGTACTGCGCGGTCGCTTCCTTGGTCGGCGTCTGGCCGTTGTACTCGGGCGTTGCGCCGTACGGTACGTTTTCGTCCGTTTCAAGGACTGTGCCGTCTTCATTCTTCCAAGTCACAGTATACTTGTTGACTGTCTGGGTAAACGTCGCAGTGTAAGTCACATTTCCGGTGACTTCTGAAACATCGGGAGACCACTTGTCGAACGTGTACGTGTACTGCGCGGTCGCTTCCTTGGTCGGCGTCTGGCCGTCGTAGCTCGGAGTCGTGCCGTACGGTACGTTTTCGTCCGTTTCAAGGACTGTGCCGTCTTCGTTCTTCCACGTCACAGTATAAGTACGGAGAACCTGTTCAAACTGAGCAACATAGTCCGTCGGTCCGGTAACTACGGTGTCAGCCGTTATCACCGGGGCCCATCCTGTAAAGTTATAGAAATACTGTGCGGTCGATTCCTTCGTCGGGGTCCCTCCCGGATAAACCGGATGATCGCCGTAAGCGTAAGCGAATCCTTGCGTCGTTATGGTTTCACCGACTAACCACCTGACGGTGATCTTCTCGCCTTCTCCCACGGTTACCTCAGCCGCCGGAGAGACGTTGTGGTTGTTATCTCCTTTGAATCTGACATAATACGTGCCCGCGGCAAAATCCATATTCGGATCGGTTACTGCGGTATACTCGCCGTCCACAGACGTGCTGTATTCCATCGCGGTAGTGAGCCCGGTGATATGTCCGTTTCCTTGATTCTTATATGTTTCAGCAACACCGGTCAGCCCTGTCGGAGCCGACTGACTTGCCTGGACGATGGAATAATCAACAGAATCGTTGCTCGGCAAAGCGTAGTTAGGATTACCGGGTTCCTCCACCACCGCCGTGGCGGTGTAATTCCCCACAACTGTATATGCGCCGTCTACGATCACATTGAATACGTCATCTGCGATCACCCCGTCAACCGTCAAAGTCGGAGTGTGGGGGTTGCCGTCATATTGGAATTCTCTCTCCTCGCCCCAAGTGAGGGTAACTTCTTTCGGATTGATCTTTGCTTTGGCGTTCGATACTGACGTGACAATATAGTTGCCTCCGTCTGTCCCGCCAAGGCTGAAGTTGTGGAATTCTACATTAACGCTTTCAATTTCGTTGTTCGAATTGATGTAAACATCCTTGCTCAGGAATTGAGCAGTTCCGGGAACGATAGTTACCTGATCTCCGGTAATAAGGCCATCTATTACCGCATTATCAGTAATCGGTGTCGCCTCAGTCGTTCCATCGTAGGTCTTGTCTGCTGCACCGAGTCCGGTGATGGTAACATTTTTCGGAGTGATATTCGCCGTCACGCTCGCGGGCTGGGTCAGCGTGTAGTTGCCAGCGTCAGTGCCGCCTATGCTATATCCGGTAAAGGTTACCGCCTTGTTTTCTCCGACATTCTTGTCGGCAAATGCGGCAGATCCGGCGGTAAGCGTTACAGTATCGCCGACCACAACACCTTCCAGAGCAGCCGTTCCGGTGACCGTTGCGCCAGTCGTTCCGTCATATTCCTTATTATCCGCGTCGAGACCCGTGATCGTCACGGACTTTGCAGTGATATTCGCGGTCACACTTGCAGGCTGTGCGCTGAGAATATAGTTCCCCGCGTCTGCGCCGCCGATGTTGTATCCGGTGAAAGCGACTTCCTTGCCCGTGCCGACGTTCTTATCGGCAAACGCCGCAGATCCGGCGGTAACCGTTACGGTGTCGCCCTCAACAACGCCCACCAGAGTAGCGTCGCCGGTGACAGTCGCGGCGGTCGTTCCGTCGTATGTCTTATCCTGCGCGCCGAGTCCGGTAATCGTCAGATCCTTTGCAATGATGCTTGCGGTAGTTGCGAAAGTATCCGACGCGAGAATGTAGTTGCCCGCTTTGCTTCCGCCGAGAGTGATTCCGGTGAACGTGACCGTCTTGTCGGTACCGACGTTCTTGTCTGCAAAGGTCGGGGCAGCTGACGAAACAGTTACGGTATCTTCCTTGACTACTCCGTTGAGCGTCAACCCGCCGGTAGCGACAGTCGTGCCGTCGTATGTCTTATCGGATACGGTTGCGGTCAGAGTCAACTCCTTCTGCACTACCGTCAGCTTGCCGTAAACGAATGCGATTGAATAGTTGTTGCTAGTCAGACCGGACGGCGTGATCGTGTATTCACCTACATCTCCATACTGCGTGTAGCTGTATACGTACGCCAGCGTACCGCTGAGAACGCTTTCATCCTCTCCGGTGACAAACCCACTGTATGTTACACCGTCGTTCGCAGGCTCGTCACCGTAGGTGATCGTCTTCGGATTTGCCGTGACCGTCAGAGGCGCCTTGGCAATCGTGAAGTCTGCAGTGGCGGTAGCAGCACCATAGTTTGTGGTACCTTCGATCGTCGCCCTGACGGTGTATTCACCTGCATCGGTCGGAACTTCAGACACATATGTGTTATCATCAGCACCTTTGACCTTGTAGTTATAGGTTACTACGCCTCCGCTGATGTTACCTGAAACGCTCGGCTCGTTCGCGTTTTCGCCGTATGTCCAACCGGATATGCTGACAGCAGGTTCAAAAGTTCCTTGGTTTACAGTCAATATGCCGTCCTGATACGTGATGGCATAGTTCGCCGTCACGTCTGTCGAGCCATTCAGAATCGTGGCCGCGCTGGGCGTGATCGTACCTGTTCCAGCGTTTGCTGTGCTGGTCGCAGTCAGAGTGACCGCGGAAAGAGTGTGACCGGAAACCACACCCGAAAGAGTCACATAACTCGTCCCGGTGTTGATACTGCCGTTAAGAGGAACTTCCTGATCTTTTGCCGTTACGGTTACGGCTTTCTTTGCGATCGTGAACGTTGCTGAACCGGTCACAGTATAGTTACCGTTGGGTTTATCCGTAATTGTAACGGTCGCAGTTCCGGCGTTGATGTTGTTGCTATAAGCAACATCATACTCGGAAGAAGCGATCACCGTGTTACCGTCTTTGACGGTAACGGTGGGCGTTTTCGCCGTTCCATCGTATACGTAACTGGTCGGATTGGTTGTCACTGTGGCGGTGACGGTCTTCGGAGAGATTGTCAAGGTGCCAACCTCGAGACCGGTTGCCGCGTTATAGCCGGTACCCTCGGCAACGTCAACTTTGATGATATACGTACCGGCGTTGATGGGGCCGTCGACCAGCGCCTCGCCCTGATAATACTTGACGGTGATCGTGCCCATGCCGGTCTGTCCTGTAACCGTGGCGGACTTCGCCGTGCCGTCGTAGGTATAGGTGTTGCCGGTTATTGTGAAGTCTTCTGCCTCGGGATCTTCTTTGACAGGACCGTCGTGCGAGTGCTCGCCAGTATACCACTTGTCGCAAGTCGAGCAATAATCAAATTCCGTCCCGCTGGTTTTGCCTGATGTTGGTGTGTATTCTTCGTCTGTTCCGACATATTGATTGGTGTTCACGCCATTATGAAGCCGAGCGGGGTTAAAGGTTACAGCAGTTTTGGTACTGTTGTTCAACATCTCATAAATGGTCGCATCAGCTGTATCAGGCGCCGTGGCAAGAACGACCTTCCCTGTGCCGTTGGAACTTGTGATGTTGGCGCCGCCAGCAGAAGTATACAGCTTCCCTTGAACGTTAACAGTGCCGTTGACGTCGATTTTTGCGTCTACAAGACTATTTGCATTTCGTTTTGCCGTCGTTCCGTTGGCGACGGAGTATCCTATGACATACAAACGCGCTTTACCTGTGAAATTACCCCAGTCATCGTTATCGTAGACGTAGACCTTTTTCCCGGAACTGATGTCGAAGGTCGCTCCGTTGTCAATATTGATTTCAACACTCGGAAGGAGCTTGATATCCTGCTGAACACTCGTTGTACCTGAATGCACATTGACCGTTATATTACTCGTGATTGGAAGTTCATAATCTGTTGTTGACACACTACCGATTAGGGGGAGACCTGTAAGTGTCATCGTAGTCATTAAAATATCGCCATATACGTCAATCTGGAGACGGTCAGAACTCTCGATGTAGTCCTTAATGATGTAACCGTTACTTATATTGAACATTCCTCCAGAACCGACGAAGGTCGCATTCATCGGATACGCGCTACTGGACGCGTTTGCCGCAGAACGCATTTTTTCATTTGCACCGGCGTGAAGAATCAAAGGTACTTCGATATTCTGGATGTAGTACTGATTGATAATGAATGTATAATTATAGCAATTGGACGTCGCGGTGCCGCCACGCCAGTCTTTAATCTGGAACGCCTCATAAACCGTACCGCCGGATTCAACCTCAACCGAACCGGAGCCGTAGATATAGCCCCACGCGTAGAGATTGCCCCCACTCTTAACGGTAATCTTACTGCCGTCATTCATTTTGATGCGTCCATCTGGACCGGTTGTGCATCCGTTCCACCCGCCATATTGGCCTGTGGAACAAAGCTGACCGGAGCAGCAGATTGCTCCTCCGTCCGCGACCGTGATGCTGGCACCGTTCTCCATTGTCAGCAGGCTATATGCCGAGGGGGTCGTGTGCGAGCCATAAATGACAGTCGGCTCGTTTTTAACAACGGTGTAGCCCGCGTCCATGGGCATCAGAAGGGTCTTTCCGCTTGGGATGGTGTAATCCCCCGCGGGGAGAGTACCGTTGGAAACAAGAATAATCGTGGCGTTGCCGCTGGTTACAGCGTCGGTGATCGCTTCGTTCAACTCGGTGTGAAGATTATCGCCTACCTTCCAGATAGTGGTTGAACTGGCGACAAAACGCGGCTCAACTGTAGTATTTTCGGAAAAACTCAGGGAAACGTTGGCTAAAGTAGAAAGACACACTCCGGTCGTTGCGTCATACCACCCCATAAACTTATAGCTACCTGCTGAAGTCGCAACAAGCTCAACGATATCGGTGGTTTTGATCGTTTTCGGCGTGTCCGCAGTAATTGATTCACCGTCGACCGTATAAGAACCGTGAACAGGTGCTTTGAAGGTGATGGCGACATCTCTCTCCTCGGTCAGCTTCATATTGCTAATAACGATGGTGGTGGCAGTGTCATCGTCACCGTTGGAGGTAATAACAACTGATACAGTCTCTCCGTTTTCAAGTTTCTTCGAGAACGACCCGCTAGCAGTTTTCGTGTCTCCATCAATCGTGATAGACCCGCCGTTGATTCCAACGGTATAATCAAAACTGATCATCCGTAAGGAGCCGGAGCTGTTCGTGAACGTCAGCGTGCCGCTCTGCGCGGTATAGGAGTCGCCAAAGCAGCCGCTTTCCACCGAAGCAGCTACTCTGCCGGTGATCGTGCCGCCGCTCGGGGTCCATGTCGCCGCGCCGCTACTGTCCGCCGTCAGCCCGGTCACACCGGTGTTGACGTTCGCCGCCCAGGCAGGAATAGACAGAGACGGCATAATGGCCGCAAGCATAAGTATAGTTATAAGAATAGACAAGCTGCGCTTTACCACATTTTTAATCATTTTTCTGTTCCTCTCTCTCTATTATGCTTGCGCGCCGCGCTTTTTTTCGCGACGTCGTCTGATTTCGATGTAAAAGCATAGCCCCACGATGACGGAGATTACCGCCCAGAGGTGGGATCTGTGCAGAATGCTGTTCGTCTCTGCGGTGCGGAAGCACTCAAGCACCGCACGGACGATACCGTATGTGAACATATACAAGGGGTAGATCTCTCCGCGGGTCTTGCCCTTCCAGATACGCGGTACGATGATCGCAAGGAAAATCGCATAGAATACCAGCTCCGCTTCCCTTGTCGGGAAACGCCACGGCGAGTGGCCGGGAATGATCACGCCCGTGCAGCACCCGGCGAAAAGGCAGTTGACCCGGGCGCACGCCAGGGTGAAGATCATACAAGGGGCGAAAATGTCGAAGACCTCCGCTACCTTGCGCTTCGAGATCTTTGCGCCGACGAAATACGCCAGCGGCATGAAGAACACCGCGCCGAACAGGCTCATGGCGCCGTTCGCTACCGGATTTCCCTCCAGCACGGCGAACGCCTTGACGCAGAACACGCCGTAGAAGACGTGTAAAGCGCTCAGTATGAGCGCGGCGTACCACTTCATCCGGAGGCGCCGCCGGAGCAGAAACAGCCACAAAAAAGTGACTACGCCGGCAAGTGCCAGGAGCAGATACAACCGGTTATTCTCAAAAAATGCTGCCACTTTATTCTTCCCTTTTTACGCCAAAACACAGCATCGGCGGTCTCCGTCCTCCTTTCGGGGAGGAGACCGTCATGCTGTTCATTTTTACTTACGGCGTCCCTGCGGGCATCCAATTGGACGTTTCCGTGTCGTACGACGCCTCTGTCCAGGCATCCTCGACTGCGCCGCCTTCCGCCTGGATCGCCTCGGCGATCACGGTGACCGTCACGCCCTCGGGAATCCCGGCCGGGTCAAGAACCGCCACGGTCACGCCCTCCGGATCGACCCTGCCGTTGTAGTAGAGATACTCACCCACCTTGGTCCATCCGTACGGGACGGTGAGTTCGTCTATGTTCACCGCCTCGATATTACCGGCTTCGTCGACTCGGTTCAGCACCACCGCGACGCGGATAAACTCCTTGATATTGCCGGTGTTGGTGACGGTATAGTTGTCGTTGACGGCTGCGTCAACAGTCGCCTTCGTGAAGTGCTCGGTGGCACGATTCGAACTCTGCGATTTCAAGCCGCTGTCGCCTCGGACAAAGCTTGCGAACGTATCCGCCGCGGATACGTCGTCCTTCTTTTCCACAAGATACACGACGGCATTGGCATCAACGTCTCTCGAGGGAAGTTCGGAGGGGTTCTCCGGAACAGATTTCCCGTCGAAGACGGATATCACGTTGACGCTGCCCTGGTCATACGTTCCTTCTCCGTAAACGTACACCTTGCCCCCCGACGGGCCGGTAACTCCTTCGATCAGATTCCAACCGCCGGCCATATTGGGCGAATAGTCTCCCGACACCTCCACGTACAGATACGCGGGGATGGTCGTTCTGTCTTCTATCGCGATCTTTGTGGTGGGAGTCACCACGGTGCCGGGGATGAGCTGGAACGATTCCGTATTCACACCCGGATCATCGACGTCGTAGGCCCTGATCGATTTCGCGAGATCAGAGTCAAGCATATACGACACGCTGCCCTTGACGGACACCTGAGTGACGTATCTCGCGCCGGTTCCGGCGATCGGGAACAGAATACCGACGACCAGGATCACAATAAGGACTGCTGCTGCGGTGAGGCGGCTCTTCGACAATCTAATTTTGTTCATCTTTTCGCCCTCCTCAGTCTACCTGGGTGAAGGTGACGACGACGGTAAAGGGTATCTCCCCCTGACCGGTGCGTCCCGACATATCGAACCCGATACTCTTTTCAACACTTGAACGAGGCGCGATCTCGCCGGTCAGTTCCATCGGGCTTACCGTCGTAAACCTGTCTGCGTCGGCGCTGTTGTCGAACACCACTTCCGCTTTGTAACGCACCGTCACCTCGCCCGGATTGCTCAGAGTAAACGTGTACGTGCCCGACGTTGCATCGGGGGTTATCTCAACGAGTCCCCCGTCCGACGCCGACACGTTGAAACGTGCGATACGAGATTCGTCGTTTCCTCCCGACCTTGTTGTATAACGCGCGTACATGCCCGTCGTGAAATGCGCCGTCACAAGGACGAGACAAAGCAGGACGAGCGCCACGACCAGCACGGGCGGGAATCCTTTCTTTTTCATCATATCAGCACGCCTCCTCTAATTTGAACTTGCCTGATCCGGGTCTCAAGCGGTCATTCTTCGGTTTTTTCTTCGTTATTTTCTTCTTTGCTTCCGGATTCGTCTTCTTCCGGAACGGAAACATCTTCTGCATCTGTCTTTTCCATCTCCGCGACGCCGAGTTTTTCTTCCTCCAGCGCCTTCAGGCGGCGGATCTCTTCCTTGATCACGTCAAGCTCGCTGTCATCCTCTTTCTTCTCTTTCTTCCAGGAAAGATTGATGAGGAGGATCAGTCCGGCGATCACCAAGACGATTCCGATCGGCGTTTGCAGAAAACGGACCGCCGCTCCGACGACGGGGATCTTTCCCACCATCTCGCCTTTTATGTCCTTCATAGAGATGGGCTCGTCCTCGGCGTCGTTGGCGTCGCCCTGAGTGATCACGCTGCCGTCCTCGATCCGCACGATACGGTGGATCGTCCGGGAGAGACCCGACTGATACACCACCACGTCGCCGACCTTGTAGTCCCCGGTAGCCCGGACGAAAACCAGGTCGTTCACCGACAGAGTCGGCTTCATGCTGTCGGACAGCACCACGGACGCACCCCAGCCGAAGGGCATCGGCATGGCGTTGCGCACCAGGCGGCGGGCGTTCACGGAATAGGCGGTAGCTCCGATAAACAAAGCCAGCACCACGATTATCAGAATGCGGAAGAACAAACGTCTGACGTTTTTCTTTTCCTTTTTATTATTATGCTTTTGCCGGTTCATCTTTTTTGTCGTCTTTATCGTCCCGGCGAATGGCGTAGATCAGCACGCCGATGGCGCAGAGGGATACGACAGAGATCGCGGCCCACAGGAACGTCCTGCTGTTGTCGCCCGTGGGGATCGGGGTGGTTCCTCCGCCCTGATCATCCCATTCCGCCACGACGCGGATGACGATGTGGAGCGAAAGGTCCTTGTCCACCGCAAGGTTTCCGAGCATAGTGTCGTATGCGTCGTTGGCGTCGAGACCTTCGCCGTCGAACCGCTCGAAGGGCCAGCGCCAGTCAAGGGTATAATCGCGGAGATATCCGGCGGAGAGGTGGTTCGTCTCCTCGTATCCGTCCAGTTCCAGCACGTCCAGCCACTGGTTCTCGGAACCGATCACGTAGTTATCAGTATCGGATTTGAGGCGACCCTCGATGGGGATCCACAGACCGTCGGTGTTTTCGTAGTATGCGTCGACGGTGAGGGTGTATTTCATGTTATGATCGCTCGTGTTTTCGACGGAAAACTTATACTCCTGAGTCGTGCCGGGGGCGAAGTCCTTGTCGCCGTCCTCGGAGTTGACCACGAACGTGGGATAACCAGAATCGCTGTCATAGCGGACGCTGAAGATATTCACGTCCGTCTCGGTAGTCCAGATCTGATCCTCGTCCTTGACGCGGAGTCCCGTGACGTTCCCCTTGGGATCGTCGGTCACTTTCCCCGGATCGGAGGACGTGCCCGTTTCCGTCCCGGGATCGGACGCGGGATCGGACGCGGGGGCTTTATCGCCCGTTTCGGTCTCGTTCTTGGCGCTCAGCATGAGTTTTGTGGCGTTGCTGCTCTCCGTCAGGGAAATAAAGTTACGTGGCTTTACCGGGGAGAACGTGACAAGATGATTGACCGCCAGCGTGACAGAGCACATCTCCAGCAGGATCAGCAGAATAAGAGCGACGACCAGTCCCGATCGGATGCCTTTTCCCTTTCGGCGGGATCCTGAATCTCTCATGTGAGTTCCTCCATTCCTTACCTTATATATATATACGCGATATATACGTTCGTCTGTGATGTTTTTTCGCGCTTTTGCGCTTGCGACCGGCCGCGGCACGCGCGGACGCTTGCAGGGGCAAAAGCTTTCGTTAAACGGAGCCGTCCCCGCCCCGCCACGAAGGGCGGGGACGAACCGTTATAACTTATAAGTTTGTTTT
>JAEEGL011064074.1_pt1 | contig 10068 bp, 8 predicted proteins | sample 9134231 | NCBI WGS metagenome assembly JAEEGL01 (sample SAMN16246548, study PRJNA631951) | gut metagenome | biome: gut microbiome; feature: rumen; material: fiber-attached | host: Bos | place: Iran: Karaj | collected 2018-10 | reverse complement strand
TCACTGCGGATATACTGAGGCGTATCTGGACGCTGTCCGCGCCTATGTCGAGACAATCAGGATGAACACGGAAGAGATAGAGAGGTACCGTGCGGAAGGTGACATGGAGAACCTTATCGTGCGTATACACGGGATGAAGAGTACTGCCCGTGTTATCGGAGCTCTCGGCCTCAGCAGTTTTGCGCAGAGACTCGAGGACGCCGGACGAAGCGGCGATACACAGACCGTGGAGTCGGAGATTGATGCATTTGTTGAGGATTATACAGAGCTCGGATCAAAGCTTATGCCGATAGCGATGGTGTCCGAGGAGATGGATGACCTCCCTGAACTGGGTATGGAGGAGCTTGAGCATTATTATTCGCTTATCAAAAAGCATCTTGATAACGCTGATTACGATGAGATAGATGCTATCGGCGAGAAGCTTAAGGCTTACAGGGCGCCGATGGATGAGAGAGAACATCTGGAGCGGATACTCGATGCGATCTCGATGCTTGAATATGATGAGCTGGAAGAGATGGTTTGATGCGCATTTTTGAGATTAGGAACGATTAACTATTTAAAGGCAAATTCGGAACTTTTTAAGGGCGAATTCGGAGAAAGGTGAAAGCTTATGGCACTTACCAGAGAAGATATGTCAGCGGGACTTAGCGGTCAGCTGGAAGTTTTTGAAAACAGGATGAAGCAGAGGCAGGCTGAGCTGAAGTCACTCTATACCGGACTCTATCAGAACAGTTGGATGTATGCTGAACTCATCGGCGAGATGGAAAAGTATTATTCTGAGCGCGACGACAGGCTGAAAAGATCTGACGCGTACAGGGAGTCGGATCCGTCCTGGTACAGGAAAAATGACATGCTGGGCATGATGATGTATGTTGACAACTTTGCAGGAGATCTCAGAGGAGTCAGGAAAAAGCTTTCCTATATCGAGGAGGCAGGAGTCAATGTCATCCATCTCATGCCGTTTTTGGATATAGAAAAGGGAAGAAATGATGGTGGTTATGCGGTCAGGGATTTCCGCAAGGTTCGTAAGGACCTCGGGGATATGGCCGACCTTTCCGATCTGACGACGGCGTGTCACAAAAGAGATATTTGTATCTGCGCAGACTTCGCGCTGAACCACACCTCTGACAAGCATGAGTGGGCGATAAAAGCCATGGAGGGTGACAGTGAGTATGCGGACAGGTATTTTATCTATGACACGGATGAGATACCGAATCGGTACGATGAGACGGTCCCGCAGGTATTCCCCGTGACGGCTCCGGGAAACTTTACCCGTGTTGATGATAAATATGTTCTTACTACCTTCCATCCGTATCAGTGGGATCTGAACTACAAAAACTCACGCGTTTTTAACGAGATGGTTTATAACTTTTTGTATCTGGCAAATCGCGGTATAGATATCTTCAGGCTGGATGCGATCCCGTACATCTGGAAGGAGCTCGGTACGAACTGCAGAAACCTTCCCGAGGTACATATCATCGTGAGGATGCTGAGACTTATCACGGAGATAGTTTGTCCGGGAGTGCTTTTGCTCGGCGAGGTGGTAATGGAGCCCGAGAAGGTGGTACCGTATTTCGGTACCGTCGAGAAGCCTGAGTGTCATGTTCTGAATAATGTAACTACCATGGCAACTATCTGGCATACCGTGGCGACCAGAGATACGAGACTGCTTCGCAATCAGTTTGATATAGTGACTGCTCTTCCGAAGGAGTATGTATTCCTAAACTATCTGAGATGTCATGATGATATCGGATGGGGACTTGATTATGCATTTTTGGCCGATTGTGAGATGGAAGAAAATGCTCATAAAAAATACCTTAACAATTACTTTATCGGAGTAGAGGGATACTCGAACAGCCGCGGTGAGCTTTATAACGAGGACCCCGAGACCGGTGATGCCAGAATATGCGGAACTACCGCGTCTCTTTGCGGTATAGAAAAGGCGAGCATGGATGGGGATAAGGAAGCCATGGCTCAGGCTATAAACCTGGATATCATGTTGCACGCCTGTATGCTGATGCTGTCCGGAATCCCCATGTTATACAGCGGTGATGAGATAGGTCAGATAAATGATTATACTTATCTTACGAATCCCGAAAAGAAAGAAGACGCGAGATATCTCCACAGAGGGAAGTTCAGATGGGATCTGGAGAGAAAGAGGATTAATCACAGGAGTAAGGAGTACCGTATATTTAAAAGGCTCCGTGAGCTCGAGAGGATACGAGCGAATCACAGAGCATTTTTACCCGAAGCGGAAGTCCTGACGGTAAACACCTTTGAAAAAAGTGTGCTCGTTGTAGGCAGATATCTGGACGGTGAAAAGATATACGGAGTGTTTAATTTCAGCGAGCATGAAAAGACTATTTGGCCCGATGAGGACGAGGGCTTCGTCGATCTGGTTAGTGGTGATATGATTCCTGTAAAGGAGCTGACTCTGCCGGGTTACACGTTCTTTATCCTGTGTAAAGACGAGTACGGGAAGTGATCATACTTTCTGGAAATGCTGGTAATCCTTGACGGTGATCCAGTCTCCTCCCCATGTGTAGCCTGCTTTTTTAAACAGCTTAAAGCAGTAGTCAGAGTGGGATATTTTATGCTTGAAGTTTTTGCTTCGGTCGGCGTATTTTTTCGCCTTTGGAGGAGATACCTTCCATTTGCCGTTCACCTTGTGTACGTACGGGTTGTGAAAAGGATTGATATCGATGGCTCTGCCGTAGCTGTGCTTTGACAGGTTCGATGAGCCTTCCACGTTTCGGTAGTTAAAGCAGGAGGTGTTATCGTCCGCGATAGAGGCGTCGTCGTCACCACCGTAGGCGTCTATACGTTGCATTTTGTGAATCTGGTATTTCTTTTTATACAGCTTGTAAAAGATGGTTTTTGCTTCTTTTGCGAGCTTTTTATTTATCACCATTTCTCCGATATGATGCTTTTTGTCATAGCCGTAATAGAGCACGCGAAGAACCCTCAGATCATCTCTTTTCATGGGGCAGCCCTTGTGATAGGATTTGCCCTGCATATCCTTCCAGATGGCTTTTGATATCTTGTGCACGTAGAACATATCTTTTATCTCTTCTTTGCTGTGTCCGGTGATATCGACCTCGGTCAGAGCGGGCTCCTTTTTATATGTTTCGTAGAGAGATGCGGTCTCTGAGGGTACCGTGGGGGTGGCAGCGGTTACCGTGGTAAGCTCTGCAGGTGCAGCACCTGTCAGCTGTGTGTTTATCTGCACTCCGGTGATGGCCAGGCAACTGATCATAAGTGCGGCAAGTGTATTTTTAAGTGGCATGTTATATCCTCCGTGGTATTTTTATATGCGATAAGTTTAGTCCTAACCCGTTATAAAAATGTGTCAGTACGTAATGAAAGTATTGCATTCTTTGCAGTTTTTTGGTATCATGGTAGAACAGTATTCGATTTAAACAAAGAAGGGAAGTTGGATTATGAAAAAGAATGTTTTTGGAAACAGATTGATCGCGCTCGTGTTAATGCTGGTGCTGGTGTTCGGTATCTACACACCGACACAGTCATTTGCTGCTACAACGGTTGATGAAGTAACTACGACGACAGATCCGTCAGCCAGCTGGACGGAGGGGTATATTTTTAAGGATAATGCGGCCTTAAATGCCCTTGTGGATGAGAACTACAAAAAGCTTCAGGAGAGCCCGGAGGGATATGCGGAGTTACGTATACCGAAAAGTCTTCATAACATCGGCAGGGATCGTATGTCACCAAACGCCATCACTGTTGCCGACAAGCTCATCGAAAAAGGCTATGATGCTTATATAATCGGTGGATGTATCAGAGATTTTGCACTCGGAAACGGTTGCGATGATTTTGATCTGACTACAAATGCTACGATTGAGCAGCAGAAAGCTATATTCGGAGAGGAGCTGCACACACACACTATAGCGACCGGTCGTGAGTTCGGTTATATTTATTATGGTGATGAGAGAATTGATCTTGCAACATATCAGAACATCCCGGGTGAGTATGCCGGAGCGGAAAAACTTCCTAAGTTTGATCCGACCAAGCTGACATCTGACAGTGTAGTATTTGATTCGTTCCAGAGAGATTTGACTATCAATGCAATTTATTATGATATGCGTACCGAGGAGATCGTGGATTTTCACGGAGGAATTCATGATGTCAGAGAAGGCATCATTGAGACAAATGTGGATCCGAATTTGATTTGGAGTGTTGATCATGTTGCGGCTGTTCGTTCGATCCGTTTCAAATCAAAATACGGTGCAAAATACTCGGATCGTTGTGAGAAGGCAATGCGTGAAAAAGCAACAGAGTTTTTATCCGAATTAGATGATTATGACAAAAGCTATCAGGTAGGAAAAATGTTCACCGGAGGTTATTCGGTGGCCTGCTATGAGACAATGAAGGAGTACGGTGCTCTTTCAGTATTCTTCCCTGAGATCAAGGGTTATGTGGACAGCGCTTCATATGACGGTTATATGAAGGTGGCACTGGCTGCTCTGGATGCTAAAAAGGCAGCGGGTGAGTCCGTAGAGGCTCAGGAAGGTCTGCTGACAGTTAGCTGGATGGGTTATCCTGTTGAGATCAAAAAGGTAAAGTCGATCAAAAAGGGATTCAAGGTAAACTGGCTTAAAGGTAATAATTGTACCGGATATGAGGTTCGTTATTCGCTGAAGAAAAATATGAAAAATGCGAAAAAGATAAAGACAAAAAAGACTTCTGTAACAGTAAAGAAGCTTAAGTCTAAAAAGACCTACTATGTACAGGTTTATGCATACGGAAAGAATTCAGGCGGAACCGTGTATTCAGTGGCAAGTGCAAAGAAAAAGGTAAAGGCTGCCTGATGCTTTATAATTGATGGTATTGTCGGGAGGAATCATGAACTTTTTAGAAGAAAGAATCAAAAAAGAAGGAACAGTCAAGGAAGGGAATATTCTGAAGGTGGATACATTTTTGAACCACCAGATGGATATAGATCTTTTGAAGCAGATCGGAGAGGAGTTTCACAAGAGGTTTGAGAAAAAGCCGATAACAAAGATCCTCACCATCGAGGCGTCAGGTATTGCCATAGCGTACGCGACGGCGCAGTGCTTCAACGTGCCTTTGGTTTTTGCGAAGAAAAGCCAGAGCATAAATCTTGACGGTGATATGTATGTGTCTGAGGTGGAGAGCTTCACGCACAAGATCAAAAATAAGGTCATCGTTTCGAAGAGTGTCATGAGTCCTACCGATCATGTTCTGATCGTAGATGATTTTTTGGCAAACGGGGCAGCCCTTCAGGGACTTATCGGTATCGTGCAGAGCGCGGGTGCGACAGTCGACGGTATCGGTATAGCTATTGAAAAGGGCTTCCAGCCGGGTGGCGTGACTATCAGAAATCTCGGTTATCAGTTAGAAAGTCTGGCGATTGTGGATTCGATGGATGCGGCTACCGGAGAGATAGTATTCAGGAAGCAGTGAGCTTTTTAAGAAAGCTTACAAAGAACGGAAGAGTGATGATCGCAGTGAGCACATCGGAGATGGGCTGAGCGATCTGGATTCCCAAAAGACCTATGGTAGGGGTGAGTATCAGCAGCATGGGTACGTAGCATATGCCGTTTCTGAGGCATGACAGAAAAAGCGCGCGTCCGCTTTTTCCGATACTCTGAAAGAGCATATTGCCGATGAAGCTGATAGGTACCAAAATGATTGACATCAGCTGATACTGCATGGCGGGTACGCCGATATCTATCACGGCAGGATCTTCTCTGAAGAGGCGTATCACATCCTCTACTATGAACCAGCCGCCGAAGGCTACTATAAAGAGAACACCGCTCGAGAAAAACAGCGTGAAGTACGATGCGCGTTTGACTCGAGCGTATTTTTTTGCACCGTAATTAAATCCGCATACCGGCTGATAACCCTGACCGATGCCGAGACCTATTGCAAAAAGCATGAAGGAAAGACGCATCACGATGCTCATCGCCGCGATGGCAGCATCACCGTAAGGACGGGCAAGTATGTTCATGGTAGCGGTTGACAGCGAGCTCATACCCTGTCTGGCGAGGCTCGGAAGACCGGTAACTATGATGTTAAGTACGTTCTTGCCATTTTTGAAAACGCGACTTATCTGGAGTCTGGTCACGGTTTTCTTTCGCAGGAACATGGAAAGCAGGATGGACATACCCACGTAATTTGAAATCATGGTGGAGATGCCTGCGCCCTCGATGCCCATGCCGAATACGGATATGGTCAGCCAGTCGCCGAGGATGTTCAGGAGGCCGCCTAACAGCAGGCCGATCATGGCGAGTGTCGCACGGCCCTCGTAGCGAAGGATATTATTCAGAATAAAGCTTACGATCATCGCCGGGATGCCGAACAAAACAAGCCTTCCATACGTTCTGGCAAATGGAAGGATGGTGTCGGAACTTCCGAGCAGACTCATCAGCGGATCTATGAAGATTACACCCAGAGCAAGCATCACGATGCCTCCGGCGGCGCCCGTAAAGACTGCGGTGGAGGCAAAGTCGCTGGCTGTATCGGCGTCCTTTGCACCGAGAAGTCTGGCGATGTTGCTGCCCGAGCCGTGTCCCAGCATGAAGCCGATCGCCTGGATCACAGCCATCAGCGGGAATGCGATTCCGGTGGCTCCCGTGGCGCTCGTGCCGAGTTTGCCGACGAAGTATGTGTCTGCCATGCTGTAGAAGGTCGTGACCATCATACTTATCGTCGTCGGGAGGCCCAGTATCATGACCAGCTTCTCGACCGGCATCTGGGTCATCTTATCGAATTGGTTTGCGTATTTTTTACTCATGAGGAACATTATACAGCGATGGGAAGAAAAATGCAAATCTTATTACGTACATAAAAAAGCCCGGACGCTCAGCCCGGGCTAATAATATTAATTGTAATACAATTATGCAGCAGGAGTTGCAGATGCTGCAGGAGTAGCAGATGCATCAGGTGTTGCAGATGCTGCCGGTGTGGCAGTTGCATCAGGTGTTGCTGTATTAAGATCGATCTCTTTATCTACAGTGATCGTCTTCTCTGCGAGATACATTGCACCGCTCTCCATGAAGTTTGCGAGGAACGCGCTTGTAAGCTCAACTGTGAACTTCTTAGAGTCTGCACCGCCTTCAAGGTTGATGATAACATGATCACCCTCATTCGGGTAGCTTACCGGAGTTACATCCGTTACAGGTAACTCTTTTCCGTTAGCATCCTTTACAGTGATCCATTTAAACTTATCATTGTTTTCCTTAAGGTATGTTCCGGCAGTGCCGACATCAAATGCCTTATCTGTGTGAAGGAAGATTACAATATTACCCTTTTTCTCAGGATTAGCAAATCCATCTCCCGTAATAGTAACCTTGTTTGGCTCAACGGTTGCGGTTGTCTGGATCATCATCTTTGACCCACAGCCCTTGAAGCCCATCAGGGTGATACTATATGAAGCCTTCTCTGTAACCTCTTTGCCGAGATCGATGTAAACAACCGGCTCTGTAGCGTGTACTGCAACTCTATCTACTGTTACAGCTGTGCCTGATGCTGAAGCTGTAGTATCGAGAACCTCTACAACGCTTGATGCATTAGTATTCCATCCTCCACCGATGAATACCTCGCCTTCCTCAGGAACTGTGTCAAACTTATTGATGTTTTCAATCGGAGTGGTCGCGTTCATATATGCAGCCAGCACAGTATGTCCGTCTATAGGACTGGTAAACGGGCTAACAGAATCAACATCGAGCCAGATTACCTTTACCTTGCAGGTAAGCTTCTTGGCCTTTACCTTTTTGCCAACCTTGTACTTAACCGTTGCGGTAACCTTTGCAGATGTGTCACCTGCGCTACCGGTCTTGATCTTTGCGTTGAGCTTCTTCTGCTTTGAAATCTTAACTACTTTCTTGTTACTTGTCTTCCATGTAGTCTTTATGATCTTTGCACCATTGCTCTCGATGGTGATCTGTGAAGACGTGTCCGGAAGTAACTCTGTTGATACAACCAGCATTGAAGGAGCCTTTGCCTTCTTTGCCACTGCCTCTGTTCCTACAATTGCCGGCATAGCCAATGCCAGAGTAAGAACGATAGCAACTGCTTTTCTCATTACTCTCCTTTTTCCTCCATTCTTCAGCGAATCCACATAATACCCCACGCTTTTCGCTTCTGTTAAGATGAATAGTGACTCACATATTATACTACAGGCATAAAACGGTGTCAAATACTAAAGTAGGGAGTGCCCGAGGGCACTCCCATCATGAGGATGTATTCACAATAATCTGAAATCCCATTAAAACAAAAGATTGAAAAGCTGCTCACTGTCTTCTTCGTTCTCGTATACCAGATTGTAAGTAGCATGCTTACTCGGGAACAGCGACAGTGTGTTGACCATAGCATGGTCCTTCTTCAGGTTGCAAAATGTCTTATCAGGCAGTACGAGGAAAACATCACCCTTGCACTCCTTGACGGTATTACGAATCTTCTCGCCGTTTGGCATAACAAACATTTTCAACTTAAACATAACTCTCACCTCCTCTTTTCGCATTCATAGTAACATATGTTTTATGATCGCAACACTACCTATGCGGACAAGTAATACTAAATTCAGGACATGGGTTATCGTGCGGTTTCTACGGAAAAAGGCTTTACATTTGGATAATCATGGTATATAATATAAAAATACAGACACCGGATACAACGAAAAAGGGAATTTGATTATGATTATCGAGACGAATTTTATCAAAGATGAGGATAAGCGCGAGGTTATGGAAGGCTACACGCCTGATTTTCCATGCGCTTGCAAGCTGACAAATGTTGCATCAGTACGTCACCAAAATGTTACATGGCACTGGCATCCGGTCTTCGAGATCAACTATATAATGGAAGGCGAGGCTGATTATCTCTTCCCCGGAGGAAGTATCCACCTGAAAAAAGGTGACGCCATCTTCTACAACATGGATGTCCTCCACTCAGTGAAGGTCACCGGAGGCTCTGACAGATGGAAGCAATACACACTGTTTTTCGATATAAACTTTTTGGCAGGCATCTACAACAGCGTTTGGGAGACCAGATACATATCACCCGTCGTGAAGTCAAAAAAAATGAGTGCGGTCCCGATCACGCCGGACTCCAGAGAAAACATACAGATGATCAGTGAGATCCTCGCCATCATCGACCTGTTTCGCGACGAGAGTTTCGGATATGAGTTTGAGATCAGGTCGAGACTGAGCAGGTTCTGGTGTCTGTTTTTGCAGGCAAATCCGGATAAACTTGCCGTCGAAGATGAAAACAGCTCTGTTTCCGAAAATATGATAGGCATGATCGAATATATCCAGGAAAACTATCATGATCAGGTCTTTTTGAAGGATATCGCCGCGGCGGGGCTGATGAGCGAGAGGGAGTGTACGAGAGTATTTAACAGATCCGTGCACATGGCTCCCATCCACTATCTGAACCATTACCGTGTACATATGGCCGCCAGGATGCTGAGACAGACCGATGATCCCATCGCTCTTATCGCAGAAAAGTGCGGGTTTTCATCGCCGGCTTATTTTTCAAAGGTATTCCGCGAGGAAACCGGTGATTTGCCAAAGGACTACAGAGCAGAGAACAAGATAACAGGAGACATTTTCGCATAAGAATAAATCGGGAGGAAAAAATGAGAGTAAGAAAAGCTGAAGGAAAAGATATTCCAAAGATCATGGATCTTCTTAAACAGGTAAACAATGTCCACGCCGAAGGACGCCCGGATCTCTTCATCCCTGACAAGACGAAGTATACAGAGGACGAGTTGGAGGGGATCATTTGCGATCCGACCACACCCGTGTTTGTGGGAGTTGATGACGCGGACGAGGTTCTCGGATACGCGTTTTGCTGTATAAAACGTGTTATCGGACAGAATAATCTTGTGGATAATATCGAGCTCTATATCGATGATATCTGCCTGGACGAGACTCTCCGAGGGCAGGGGCTGGCTAAAGAAATCTATGATGAAGTCATCCACTATGCCAGGAAAAATGCTTTCGACAGAGTTACACTCCATGTTTGGGAGTGTAACCCTTCTGCAAAGAGATTCTACGAAAAATGCGGGATGAAGCCGTACTTTTA
>JAEEGL011016589.1_pt1 | contig 10068 bp, 20 predicted proteins | sample 9134231 | NCBI WGS metagenome assembly JAEEGL01 (sample SAMN16246548, study PRJNA631951) | gut metagenome | biome: gut microbiome; feature: rumen; material: fiber-attached | host: Bos | place: Iran: Karaj | collected 2018-10 | reverse complement strand
TTTTCCTGATTGCGGGCAGGACCGTATCATCGTATAAGGTGTCAATGTCGTAGGCGTAGTCGAAGTGCGGCTGCACCTCCCAGTACTCGAACTCCTTGTGCCAGCGGCGGCGCAGGCGGAAGTTAGGCGTTCCCACCCATACCTCGAGCTGCTTCTCCTTTGACTTATAGTCACCCGTGCATACGGGATCGTTCGAGTAACCGACATGGTTGTTGAAAGTGATGATGATGCCGGTGAAGTCCTCATGATAGAGATGGTTCACCCTGATCATGTATTCGCCCACTCCTTTTTCCCTGAAGGTGACGCCCACGCGTTTGCCGTCGACAATCGGCGCGAGCTCGATGTAGATTTTAACTTGGCCGTACAAAGGCACCACTTTAATCGGTCTGTCCTTGAAGATTTCCTTCAGGCAATCCGTCACCTTCATAATCTGCTGGTTCTGCTCTTCTGTAAACTCGGTGTATTCGATGCTCACGAATTTGCCGTTACGTTTCGGTGCGTCTTTATCCATTGCCTTTTGTTTTTAATTACGATGCAAATATACGGACTTTTTTCTTATGCCGGACCGCCGGGGTCGGACCTCTGGGAAGATATTTGACGGGCTCTATCGATTGCCTGCCCTGTAACAGTTGCGTTTACCTGCATGCCCGTAATGCCTCATGCTGTGACCGTAGTTCCTGGGTCCAATTCTGCGTTGCTGCTCTTGCTCATATTTTTTCCTGTTCGACTCGTTTTCTTTCTGTTTCTTTTTAGATGTGACGGCGTCCGCCCGCATTATGTCGGCGAGTTCGAGCGCGTCAATGTCGCACTCGGGTATCCTGTATATCTCGTACACCATGGCTTAGTACTTTGGATCTTTGTCACCGCTGTTCCAAGCGGACACCATTTCTTTCTGCACGTCGTTGACATACTTCGCCATGCGTTGGTACCACTCGCGGTTGGATTTGTTGTCCTCCACACAGACGTGCCTGCCCGATCTGCCCACTATATAGACCGGCACTCCGAAGTTCACCATGAATCTGCGCACCTCGCTTTGTACGAGGATGTTCCAGAGTTCATAGTCGAAGTCGTCGTTCATGTTCACGTTCCAGAGCACCCGATCATCGGACAGCTCTATCATGGTTTTCCGAAAATCTTCGGAGTAGTAGGTCTTGATTTCAATCGTAGTTGCCATATCTCTTTCTTTTAATTACGATACAAAGATACGGAAGTTCTTTCAGCCGGAGGGCGCCGGGAGAAACTTTTCTTGAAGGATAAGGATGTCCGGCCCATCCGGAAAATCCCGACGGGATTCTCGAATCTGCCGGATCCGACAAGGTTTCAGGCCGGAGCGGAAAATAAAAAACCCGGCACCTTCCGGTACCGGGTTTCCAATGAGTGAATTTATGTCGCTCAGATTCTGTAGCAGACCGCGTGAACATCGTCTTTGAAGTCGTCGACGCTCGCAATCTCCACCTGTTCGATTTTCAAATCGGTGGCGACTTCCAGGACTTCTCCGCCGATGTCAAGGATGCGGTCGAAGTCGTCGTCGTCTTCCGGGTCGAACCCGTACTTGTCTGCGATGTACTGGTCAATCGCATGAGGAGTGTCGTCGGTGACAATCAATTCCTTTTCAAGGTAATAGATGTTGTAAGTCTTTTCTTTTTTGGTTTCCGTATCCATAGCAGTATTATTTTTGTTGGTTGTCTTTTCAGTACAGCGCGCCGTTCATCGCTACGATGAGCTTGCCTTCCTTGACCATCTCCTTTTTCCACTCGAGCAGTTCGTCAACTGTGATCTCGCGTTTGAAACGGATACGCTTTGAAGCGTAGCTGCGGTTGCATCGGTCGTCGTCGAATATCCCTTCCCAACACTCGTCTTCCTTACCGTCCATCGGGATTTCCACCTCGAACACCCGGTACGCAACTTCCCAATACCCGACACCGGCATGACGCTCATAGTAGTTAAAGTAATCGTATACGACCGACTTCTTGTCCGCGTAGGTATGGATATAGCCTTCACCAAGCGTAACGTTCGTTATCTTTCCAACCACTGAGATTTTCGGCGCCCTGCCGCCACTGGCGACAAGTTCTTCCTCACCTTTGAGCATCTTTTCCGTGATATCGCAACGCACGAACGGGGTGGAGATACTTCTGTCAAGTCCTACCGACAATACTTTGTATGCAGTCAGCGGGGTTTTGCTTTTTACTTTCTCTGCGAGACTCGTGCACATATTACAATGTTTTTACTTTTCCTTCTTTCGCTTCGGCGATAACTTTCTTGATAATGATTTGCTCCGCCCCGCAGCATTCCTCCGCTTCAATCTGCAGCGGCTCGTCCCCGCCTTTGTAGTATTCGGTGCCTGCCGGTATCTCGCACTCGCACAGTATGAAGCGGCTGAGGATATACGTGTCGCTGTAATGCCTTACCGTCTCCATGCTGGAAAGCTTGGCGAAGTAGTCCTTCATGGTCGCGACGGCGGCGTCCTTGTTCAGGTAAGCGTGGATGATGCCAGACTCAATCATGATATACGGGGCGATAGTCTGCGGACGCACATACCCGGTGAAGGTGCGGTGCCTTTTAGCATTCACTATGGTATCGGGCCGCATCGGCTCCTTACCGTCAAACTCGTCTCTGGTGACGAGCTGCGCCATATAAGGCGTGAGGATCATCCTTGCCGCGCTTGACGTGTCCAAAGAGCAGTACACTTCTTCAAACACCTTGTAGCAGGCGATAGGCTTGTCAGCTTTGAGCGGTATAATATTCTGTGAGAACAAACACATAACCTTATTATTATGACGCAAATATAAGGGTTTCCGGTTTACCGGCGGACGCCGGGAATCATTCTATGTACGCGCCATAAGGCATCGGCCAAGTTTTTTTCTTCTTTTCAACCGAGACCATGTCCTCGCGCTCTTTAATCAAAATCTTTCTCGAAGCGTATCCGAGCGTAGACCCTTGGCTATCCGGGTTTACAAGACCCGAATAATAGGGTGTGCCCTTTGGTATGACGCACCGGTACAGCTCATATCCGAGTATCTCTACTTTAGAATCTTCGCCAGATCTGCATCCCGGGATTTCCAATTCATACTTGTAATTACACCTGAACAGCATCTCGAGCCATTTCGTATACTCGGTCTTCATCAATATTTGCGCGCAAACCTTTCCCGCATAACTATGGATAAAGCCGTTGCTCACGCTATGCGTCGCCATGATTTCTTTTTCCCTTACCTCGAGTACCCACGGATCATTTGATTCCATGGGCATAAGTCCGTTTATCACATTGTCGGGCACTATATAGTCTGTATGCGGTGAAGTCCTCCAAACCATTCCGCTTTTAAGATGCTTTACCACGGCAAAGACTTTCCAGCACTCTACGTCATAAGACGAGGTCTCCGATATACCGGATGTCGTATGTAAACACATTTTACTTTACTTTGATTTCTTTTTTGAATATGATTTTCTTAGCGGCATAACTGTCACCCCATACGCTGATACCGGCAACATACTTAGTTCCCTTGGGTATGACACACTCAAACAATATCCATTCTGTGTGAGAATATACCGGAACGTTAAGCGACTTTTCATTCATCTTACGCTCCTTTTTCAGGATGTCGATAGCGTTCTCTTTGTCGCACAGTACATGAATCCACCCGGCGTTGCGGTCGTTCGGGAACTTGGCGTCCTGGTAGACCTGCAGACAGGTCCTGCGCTTCGGAGTAAGCGGATCACCGTCCTTAATCATATCCTCTGTGATTGTCGCTCCGCAGAACGGAGTCATCACCATCGGGTCAGGATCCTTGCCTGAGGGGTGATTCTTATATGTGATTCGCTTCGCTATCTTGTAGCACACGATATCTTCTTTCGCTATGGTTTCTTTATCACCTGGTCGTAAACGTAAACACATGGTATTTGTTTTTAGTTGCAGTCACAATGAAACAAATCGTACAGAATGTCGAAGGCGTAGTCGTACACCCAGTCTCCGCCGCGGTCCATACCGGCGGCCTCGGCGACGTCGAAGCACTCGTCTGTCATGCGGTTGACAATCTCCGCCTGTTCGGGAGTAAAGGTCGGCTCGCCCGTCTCGAGTTCGATGTAGACGGATGCGTCGTCATCCGGGTGCCAGTTGACTTTACAGTCAATGATGATATGCTCGATGAAGGCCTTTACCTCATCGATGTTCGTCACATGCGAATCCTTGTTGTACTTGAACTTCTCCATTCCGTTATTATTTGCGCAAATATACGGGAATTCCGTTTGCCGCGGCATGCCGGGGATAAAAAGAAAACGGATCCTTTCGAATCCGTTTTCGGGCAAAACTCAGAATATGAAAACTACAGGGTGGACAGTACGGGATTCGAACCCGCACCCGCGAGTGGACTTACGTTTCTACCGGAGAACGGCCCTGAAAAATAAACATGCCCGAAAGAATTGAAAACCTTGTTACAGGAGGTGCAGAAATATACTCTGCGTTTTATCACTTTCTCCTACCACTGGCAACCGCTTTCGCCGGGACCTACTGCATCGCCGTGGCCCTCCCGCCGTTACTCGCTAAGTTGATGATACTGGTAATGCGACTGTACACCAAGGCATGTTTTGAAGTGGACCGTACGGGGGTCGAACCCGCTTTAGCTGCCTCTCCCGCGTGCTGCCGTTGCTATAACTGCCCGTTTATCTTTACCACTCCCATCCCACGCGTTTCTTAAGCAGCGACCTCAAGTCGACGTGAAGCGGAAGTCTTCTGAGTTTCCTGTTCCTTTCCTTTTTGTCCCTCTTGCGTGAGGAGTGTCTGTTGTGAGCCTCCGTGTTCATCCACGGCTCCGGCTCTTCGCCCCATGATAATCCCATAACCTTTTGCTTTAATTTCTGTGACGTTTTTCCCACTCGTATGCGGACCTGTCGAATCCGCATCCGAAGCACACGTAGCCGTCGATGATGACGTACTTGCCGCACTTCGGGCAGACCCCGCGGATCTCATGACCGTGCAGGTAATGGAAAGTCCGCAGCTCGGCGGCGGCAATCTCCTTGTCGGTGAACTCCGGCTCGGGTTCCTCCTCCGGTTCGGGCGCGGCTTGCACCAGGTCGAAGTCGTTCTCGTTCTCGAACTTGATGCAGCGGAACACCATATCTTTGAATAAATTCGAAGTTTCTGCAGGACTTACTTCATAGTATCCTTCCTCTTCATTAATTCCAATGATAGTCTTATCATGCCGCTCAACATTCTCGGGACGCTTGTTCCATGTGACAATGTCACCTACTTTGAATTTATGATTTGCCATAGTAATTTATTCTATTTCAATTGTTTCCACCGTAAAGGTTGTCTTCGTATAGCCGTAACTCGGGATATAGGTCTTCTGCTCTTCATTAAGTCTGTCACATTCCGCGTCGGCTTTATTCTTGTCGAAGTAAGTCTTCACCGTATACGAGTGCCTTTCCATGCGTTCGTCCGGATCGAACTCGTCTACAAGGGCCCCGTAGGTACCCACTACTCTGTACGCTAACATTCTCTTTTAATTAGAAGAAAAACAAATAACCGTCGGCGAAAGTGTTCTCGCCGTCATGACCCAACATGCTGACGCTGGCGCAGCCGACGGCGTCAAGCTCGTCGCGGAGCTGGTACACGTCTTCGACGCCGTACTCTTCAATCATGGCTTCTACCTCCTTTGATTCAAGGAAATAGGTCTTGTCATGGAAAGTGAGATTCGCTTCTTTTACTTTTTTGAGTCTGCTGTCCATCGCTCTTTCATTTAATTATCATGACACAAAGATACTGTTTTTATATGTTTAGTGGATCGCCGGGGAAAATTTTTATCCGAATGAAAAAGGATAAGTCCTCGACGCGGTCGGCGGAAGTCCCGACGGGATTCTCAAATCAGTCGGATCCGACAGGGTTTCGGGCCGGAGCGTAAATAAAAAATCCGGCATGCCGAAGCATACCGGATTTCGGGCGGGAGTTTCGCTCGCCGCTACTCGTCCCGAATATCGAACAGGGTGGGAGTTAATAGTCGTCTTCTGGCAGTTCTTCCATCTCTTCGTCGTACGGATCGCTCCAGTCGTCCCAGTCGTCTTCTTCGTCGTCATCATCGTACCCAGCGGTTTCGATGTGCACGTAGTGGCTTGAGTTTCTTTCGCCGGGACCGGCGGGAATGAGTACGTCGATGTCGAAGGCGCCTCCATCCTCGTTGAGCTGCATGCCGATGCAAGGCTGGTCGATAATGATACCGAGCGAACTGGATTCGCGCACCGCTTCGATTTTCTTAGGATCGGCGAACTCGAGGTTCACTATGGACAGGCAACCCGCGTCTACGCCGAAATCATATTCGGTGCGTTCGCCAGTCGCATGGTTAAGGATTTCACCCGGATAGCAGCCGTCGCCGTATGCGGTAGCGGCGACAATCATCACCGGGCGGCCTTCCTCTGTAGTGAAGGCGCCGTCTTCATAGTTATGAGTCTTGCCCCAGAACTCATCGTAAAAGTCTTCGGGCAGAATGTAGCAAGGATCGCCGATGTACACACCGGGCATCTTCTTGTGTTCGTCTACTTTAAGTTGTCCCATGGTTCTATTATTTGATTGATTATGACGCAAAGATAGGAAACTATTCCGTATTTCGGCCCGCCGGGAGGCAGTCTCCTTTTAACTTCTTTCTCCAAGCGATATAGCTTGCCACGGCCATGCCTGTCCAGAATATGTACATGATAATCAAGTAAACCGGCTGGTCAGGCAACTGGAAATACGTCACCACATAAAGTATGTCATTGATAAACCATACTATCCATGTCTCGAGCTTGTGCTTTACCATAAGCAAGGTGGCAAGGATAGAAGTACCGACGGTCAGAATATCGAAGCACTTGAACTCGCCCGGCAATGCGATGACAAACAATGTAGTGAACGAGAATATCGCCAGCGTATCGAGCCATCTTTTCCATCGCTCTTCCTTTTTTATTCTGGTGATACTTTCATCGTCTTTGCCCCAGGTGACAAGCCCCCAGACACCGAATCCGATGTACAGGAAGTCGAGCATGACATTGCCATACATTCCTATAAGGAAGGAGAACACGGCAAGGGCGGCCATTTGCCCGATATAAAAGTACCAGTTGCTGCGGCGGTTGAGCAGGATAAGTATGCTCTGCAGCACACCGAGTACTACGGCGATAATCTCTACGACAGAAACCAATTCCATAGCATCAAATGTTATGCAGATAGTCGATGAATACTTCCAGCGCTTCTTCCTGGTTGCTTACCCTATGCAGCGAAGCGTTCTTGTTGCACAGGCCGACGAACATGAGCGGGTACCATACGGACGAGTCCACGTCGTTCTCCGGTTCTCCGGTGTTGCTCTGCGGTTCATACACGATAACCATCCGCTTCTTGAGCATGGCCGCGTTAATAAGTTCGGTGACTGTGCCCGGACAGTCGGCATTGCCCTTGAAGTAGAAGAACACCACATCCGCCTCTTCCACCCGCTCTTTCTCCTCTTTCACTATGTCCGCGGCGGTTTTCTGATCCTCGTAGAAATAGAAAGGACCGTTGTACTTCACCCGCATGTTGTCCCTGAACGTGGGCAGGAACTGCCCCTCGTGAATGATTTTGTCAGGATTGCCGACAAGAATCGAGCGATAGTCTTTTGCTATCTTTTCTTTGCTGTAGTCTTTGTACTGGAACCCGAAAGGCCCGGCGCAATAAATTCTGATATCCATATTATTCTTTCAAAAAATCCGGTAACGGAAGTTGCTCTTCGAATATGATTTTCTTCGACGCATAGACCGAGACTTTGTCGCTGTCGCCCGAACCCCTGCAATACAGGGTATCTTTCGGAATAGTACACCTGAAAATAGCGACGTGCCCTCTGTTGCTTCTATTATTAAGCCACGAGTAAAACGCCGCCTCTTTCCGTATGTCGTCCATGCTGCGGTAAGTATGGATAAACCCGCTTCCCACTTGGTTCCCGATTTTAAGCGCCGCCGGTGTCGTGATCGGAGTTTCCCAATACTTATGCGTCGCTATGAAAGGCTCTCTTGCGTGAATGCAGGCGTCAGGCACTTCTTTTTCTTCGAACGGAGTGATGTACTCCGTTTCATTGAAAATATCCGTTGCATAGAGCAATACTTTGTAACACTCTATATCCTCTTTCGCTTTTCCCGCTTCGCGTACATTGTACAGGCACATGGCTATTCCTCCTCTGCTTCGTCAAGCATTTCAATGAAATCGTCCAGATCATAACCATGCTCGGCGCACATACGGCGCATGAACTCGATGTCCTCTTCACTGAACTCGAACACAGGGGTGAACCTGAACTCGGGGCTGGTCAGCTTGCCCGCGTCGGTATCGGCACAGGTCGCTCCTGATGCGGCGTCGTTCATAGTCTCGAACATGCTGTTGAGCAAGTCCAATGCAGTGCGCAAATCCTTCTCGGTATTGGATTTATTCTTTCCTTTTTCCGCCATAGTATTTTGTTTAATCTTACCAGAACAATCTGAACATTCTGACAGGCTTACCGTCCTTCACCATCTCCGGGTAATTCGGCAGCGTCTTGTTCAGCTGCTCTGCGAATTCATACAGGTTTTCTATTTCGTAGTTGAAAATGATACGCTCGGCGCATCCGGCCTTCGTGCCGCCGAAGTCGCCCTCGCACATGATAGTGCCGGCCGGGATAGTGCACTTATATACAGTGACATAGAACTCGGTACCGAGTCCTTCCTTGGTTTCAGGATCCGCCTGGATGCCGATATGGTTATTGAACTTCTCCGCATAATACCCACAGATATCCTTCAGCATTTCATAAGGTGAAAGATACACATGGATAAATCCGCGTTCCGCTTCATCCAGCCACTCGCGTGTATCCGTATCACTCTCATACGAATGCGATACCCGAAACAGCTGCGACGCTGTAACCTCGTATCTCTCATAGGAAACTTTGCTCGCGACCATGGTACCGCCTTCGAGTATTTCCTTTTCTACCACGGTTTTGCGGAAAGGAGTCCAGGCATTCTGGGCCCCTCTCCGTCTAATCATTACTTTCCAGCACCCGATATCGTCTGGCGCATATCCTGCGCCGCTTAGTTCAAGACACATAGTTATTCCTCTTCGTCAGGATCATAGTAATAGTTGTGGCCTTCCGCGTCCTCTGCGTCGCGCCAGTTACCTTCCCACCCGCAGTTCTTGCAGGTGCACTGGGTCTCAGCGGTCTCGTAGATGAACTCTTGTTCCACTTCTTCACCGCACTCGGGGCAGTAGAGTTTGTCATTGCTTTCAGTTGCCATAATTCAGTTCCTTTCTTGATTTGATTACGATGCAAAGATAGAGAAAAACCGATTGCCGCGGCGCGCCGGGGGATTATAATCCGGACTGCGAAGTGTAGAAATTGTGTCCCGCAATATGGGCGGACTCATGCGTCTTGCCCTCTTCGTCCGTCTCAGATTCCACCACGTACTCAATGTCGCCGGTATAGTCTTCGATGACGCAGGCGCACCACGGGTGATCCTTGACCCATTGCTTGTCCTCTTCGGTGAGGAGGCGCCACTCGAACACGGCGACCCTGCCGCTGTCGGCGCAGAACTCTCCGTAGGTATGCTCTTGCTTGAACTCTGTCTTGGCCTTCTCGAATTCCTCGTAGAGCGCCTTCTTCTCTTCTTCGGTCTTCCCGGTGAAGTTGTACTCGTGGAAAAACTTGAAGTATTGCTCATCCCATTGACGGATAAGCTCTTTCACCTGTTCTTTCGTGCCCTTGTAGCAGAAGCAGCTCCAGTCGCCGTACAAAGTGCTCTTGTCGATTTGCGGGCTGCCGCTGTGCTTGATGTAGCACGGATCAGTGATGACAATCGTCGAGTTAGTTACTTTCATAGATTTAGTGTTGAAAATTAGATAAAGTTGTAGAAACCTTCCGGAAGCCAGACGTTCTCGACTCCGACAGCCTCCTTGAACAGCGGGGCGATTTCCTCCTCGGTGAAACCCGCGATGCCGCAGCCGATAGGGGTGACAAGGAACTTCTTTTCCGGGTGGTCCTTGGCGTACCGGATGAACTCGTCCACATACGGGGCGATGACATCCGTGCCGCCGTGCATGGTCGGGATAGCGTAGGACTGACCCTG
>JAEEGL010674979.1_pt1 | contig 10068 bp, 8 predicted proteins | sample 9134231 | NCBI WGS metagenome assembly JAEEGL01 (sample SAMN16246548, study PRJNA631951) | gut metagenome | biome: gut microbiome; feature: rumen; material: fiber-attached | host: Bos | place: Iran: Karaj | collected 2018-10 | reverse complement strand
CCCAAAAGGATCGTATATGTAAGCTGTGACAGTGCAACACTGGCAAGAGACTTAAGAATCCTTTGCGATGGAGGCTATAAGCTGGAACACATACGCCCTTGTGATATGTTCCCGATGAGCGTTCATGTGGAAACGTGTTGTCTACTGTCCCGAGAACATATCAAGAAGTCTGTAACCATTGATTATACACCTGATGGCAGCTATATGAACGGCTTGAATAAGCACGCCACATATAAAGAAATCAACGAGTACGTTGAAGCCAAGTACGGTTTTAGGCTCCATTCAGCCTATATAGCACAAGTTAAGCGTGAGATGGGTATAGAGATGGGAGAGAACTATAACTTGTCTAAATCGGACGATTACGAGCCTAAACAGGTCACTCCTGAAAAGAGAGAAGCCATCATAGATGCTTTAAAACACTTCAATATGATTGAATAATAAAAATGGGAACCTTTGACAGGTTCCCTAAATTTTTATCTTTTATTCTGCATCAGCTTTTCAGGATTTTCATTCATAGCATCTATATACATTTCCAAAGCACGTTCAACCACAACGGTCTTTGTGAGACCTGTATTATCACAGAATTCTGTAAACTTATCGTATATACTACGCTCTATATTCAAATTGACAACTTGCGAGTCTTTCTTTGGTCTAGCCATAATTAACCCTCCAATCTGTCACCGTATGGTAACGATTTGATATAGTTCTCCATGAATTCCCAATCAGGAATATAGCCTTCATCAGAATACTTTTTTGATGTATCAATCACAGGTGAATTGTCTTCATTTCTTTTTATTGGAAGGCATATGTCTGTAATCTTCATGTTTTCAAGTGTCCATTTTCTACCATAAGAAAAACGATATTTTTCTTGTCGTATAGTTGCAGCCATAAATAGCCCAATATATTGATTGAAACCATCAAAATTTGGATATAATGCATTTACATCATCTGTAGCCCAGTATGGTTCGGGCTGATAGAAGGCTTCTCCAACTGAGCCGTTATAACTAAGAGAAATTGTATTTCCCTTATGAATTGGATTTTGCTTAATATAATTAGCAACACCATTATTAGAATCAATCGCCCCGATATAAATATTGGGTCCGTCTTCTTGGTCTGCTGATGTTAGACGTTTGCCTTTTTTTATGTTAAATATTCGTCCGAGATAGAATCGTTTCCACTCTTTTATATTCAAATCAGGAGCCTGTCCTTTTGGGTTTTTTGTGGTCAACGGCTTATGATGAAGTGATTTAATGTACTTTTCCATAAAAAGCCAATCAGGGTTATCCTTATCATCGACAGGTAGTTTAATTATTGTATCCTTAATTCTATCCATAAGATAAGCGCGACCGTATGAATACTTATATTGCTCGTTGGTAAGAATAGCGACAATATATAAGGCTGTATATGGATTAAGCCATGAATCAGCACGAATAACAACCATATGGTCACCAGTTATAAAATCTTCTTCTTGATAGAAACAAGTTGCAGTTGTATCTCCTATTGTAATAGCATTACCCTTTTCAATGATTTTTGTATCTATATCACGAATATCAGCTAATAATTCACATCCATTATTTTCACCTGTTCGTGTAATATAACGGATAGCGTTAATGTTATCAGTTGCAACTGTCAAATCATCTTTATTGATAGCTTTTGCCTTATATATGTCGGAAATTAAATCGCCAAATCTAAATTCTTTCCATTGGGATTTATTAAGATTCATATATTTTACCCTCCTTCAATTGATAAGCAAGGTAATTGTTGAGTGTTTGCTGAAAATCTGCTTCGCTAAGGTTATTGTAATCAGTTTTCATATATGCTTCGCAAAGCCATTCATCATCTCCTGAGACAGCGTGCATAGCGGATATACCTGCTTCTACGGTTTTATTTCTGTAAAGCTCAAGCCATTTTTCTTCAATCTGTTTCCATATCGAGTTATTATTGTTGTCAAATTGTTCGATACGACCAAGATTCTTTTTCTTTTTATGACCATCTTCTTTATAATATCCAAAGAATGTTTTATTTACTGTTCCATCAGAATTGATATGAGGTCTTCCAAAAGTAAATACCATACAACAAGCATTGACAGATGCGCCAGGATAAAATACTTCATCTGGTAAGGTGAACACTGCCTCTAAGGTATTATTCTCTAATAATTCAGTTTTCATTTCCGAAGTATATTTATCCGTGCCTATAGCACATGCAACTTTAAGAAGAATAGCCACTTTTACTTCTTTAGGTGGCTTCCCGTTTTTGATTCGTTCTTCGTTCATCTTTTTAATTACGTCAGATAAGAACTTTAAGAAAACTAAACCTTTTGTAGGGTCTTCTTTTGCATCTGATTTCCAACCTTTTTTATATTCCTTTGGAATAGTTATCGGCTTTGCGTTGTATGGTGGGTTCATCAAAATGATGTCAGGATTAGCCTTGCGGATGAAATCTTCGCTATCAAACAAATTAGCCTTCCAAATATTTGAGTTTCCATCGCCGTGAATTAACATGTTAGTAGTTGATAGTCCAAATGCTTTTTCTTCTAACTCAATTCCAAAAATGTGTTCTTTAACTACTTTTTGTCGCATCTCTTTCTTTTCGGCATCTGTTGCTTTTTGACGATTGCAATCAGCAAGTTCTAGCACCATTGCTTGAACTAAGAAAGAACCTGAACCACATGTACCATCAAAGATGCGTTTAGTTCTGTCAACATCTGTTACACGGCACATAAAATTTGTAATATGGTCAGGAGTAAAAGCCTGATTTTTATCAGCCTTACCTGTGTATTTGTTGAATGCAATAAAGAATAAGTTCAGAATGTCCTGTCCTTCAGAACTGTCTGTGTTGATGTATTTGTAGATATTACCCACAATTTCATCAAGAACGTCAAGCCAGTCCTTATTTTCGAGTCGTTTTACTTTTTGGTCATTCAGAACATTTTTCTGAAGAAGTTCTACTTTAAGCGTTTTATTATCAGAACCATCAAGAAGATTTGTAAGAGTTTCTTCAATACCACTTCTAATCTGTTTTGCAGATAAACCCTTCCAATAATCTTTTAATTCTTGCCTTGTTTCATCATTGATTACAGTGATACCTTTTTGTTTTAAAACATCTCGAATATAGAGCAGAGTAGTACCTACAAACTGACTACGGAGCCTTTCGTCAATATCCTTCTTGTGGAGTGTTTCATTTAGTGTATATGTGTTTTTTAGAACTTTCTCACGGTCATTTTGCTTGTTTATTACAAAAAGAGACTTGTAATGCTCCATAGTATCAAGAACAGTTTCATCCTCTAAGAAATGCTCATCATCAATAGATGACTGCCATACTTTAACTTTGTCATCATTTGTATTGGCAAGAATAGCGATAATCTTCTTGCCATAGTGAAGAACTCTTTCTTCCTGTAAATACTCAGCAAGCTGCTTCTCATCATTTTTGACAAATTTCTGCTTGGTTTCAATTAAAACAACATAATCATCGTCTTCAAAGCGAATATCAAGTTTAAAATGCTTAAAACCTTTTCCAAGAGCCTTTTCCAATGCCTCTTTAGAGCCAGCTTCCTGAACATAACTATACTCACCACCTTCAATATTAGCAGTGACATAAGATGCACCGACTCTTTCAATCATATCGTGTCTAATCATACTCAACATCCTTTCGTTATTCGCCTTTAAGAGCGATATCTATTCGTATCTTATATTATGAATGGATAATAAAGAATAATCAATATAAATCTTTAATTATCTACATAAAACTATATGATTGATATGGCAAAAAAATAGTAATAAAAAAGCAATTAAAATAATATTTAATTACGAATAAGAAGCAATAAAAAGGATTTTAATAGCAATTAAATATCAGTTTTTATCCATGACGTAAAAAAATAGGCATTTAATGACAATTAAACTGCTATTAAATACCTATTAAAATACAATTATTTACTCACAATGGATAAAAATAGCCATTTAACTACAAATAAAATGTAATTAAATGGCAATTATTTATATATTAAATTCCATAGTCTTCCTCATCATCAGGAAGTATGTCAAGAGGCATATTCATCTGCTCAACATCATGATTGATTTTATCAATCAATTTTTGTTGATATGATTTTTGATAAGTGCTCTCAGATGCCTTATCAGCCATTTTTGAAGTTGTAGCCTTGCGGTGTGCCTTCACAGGCTCTAAAACGTCTGTATGAAGCCCTGAACGTGTCTCAGGCACATTTGCTTGAGGATGACTCAAAAAGACTTTGTAAGCCTCTTGAGCACGTTCATATGCATCTAAATCAAATTCACCATCATCTGAAAGATAAGCATATCCATTTTCGTAAACCCAATCATTGAATTTATTAGCTTCTTCTTCCAGTTCTTTCTTCTCTGATTCAGAGATAACAGGAGCATCAGAAATAACCTCAGACTCATCATAATAAGCAGAAGCTTGATTATCATTCTGCTTCTCAGCAATCTTTTCATCAAGGGCTTTTGGCATATAATCTCCGCCAAGCTTATCACTTCTGATTTTCCTTTTACCTTTCGGAATCTCATCTTCCGATTTGATTTTGCTAGCATCTTGCATCGAATAAGTGAAATATTCACCATGTCTTTTGAGCGTTCCATTTCTTACAATTGTGACTCCACGGTCTTTTAATTTGCTAAAAAAATCATCCCTTGATGTAGCTTCGTTCATTGCAAGTTTGATACGACTTTTCAAATCATCTTCCCAAATGTAATGCGGAGCATCTTCTCCATTTTTGATTGCTTCTTGGTTCTCCTGACGCATCCTTCTAACGTGCCTAGAAACCTTATCTTTTGATAACTTTATTTGGCTCGTTTTATTATCAAAAATATCCTTATAATCCATATCAACATCGATGTATTTTTTTGCAATTTCATCAGCACCTTTTGCAATGTATGTAAATTTAGTTTGCTCATCAGAACAGCCTTTAAAATCTGTCATTGAAACGTTGTTTACAATTACATGACAGTGAAGTTTTCCACCTTCACCATCATTTTGAACACAGATTAAAGCCTGTCTATTTGGGTAATATTTTTCTGCAAATTCTCTAGAAATCTCACCTGCAATAAGAGCAGAGTTTGGGTCTTTTGGGTCTAATTCTTGCTCACTAAAAGATATGACAATTCGACGAACTTGGTTCTTGTTTCGACTTGATGCAAGCTTCCAATATTCGTTCATTTGGTCAGCATAAGAAGGCGGTTGATTTGGAAACATTCCGACAGTAGTTACAAACAAATTTCGTTTCTCATTGTTGTTATGACCTTTCCCTTCTTTGCCCCCTAAAGCATAGTCAATAGCCGCTTTACCAAAAGCAGTTGCTGTTATCCTAGTATACGGCATAATAGCTCACCTACCTTCTCTGTGGATTCCTCATATCGGGTCATAATAGCGTCTAAATCTTTCGCAGGAAGACAGTCTTTTTTGATTTCTTCTTCCTCAGCAGCTTGCATAGCTATGGTGTCTAAATCATTTTTCAAGCTTTTGTATTTTTCTTGGATATGTTTCAGTTTGATTTCTTGGTTATAGTTGATACCAATTCGTTTCAACTCACTGCGAATCCCTTCCATTTCGGAATATAAGGCATATAGTGTTTTGTGATATTTTTCAGCATCATCATGTTCTACAAAATGTATTTTAGGAACATACCATAAAAGTCTTTTATCGGTCAAAAGTCGTAAAATCTCAGAACGAGTTCTTCCATTATTAGCAACGATAATATCAATCACAGAGAGAATCTCAGGAGAGAGTCGGACACTAACAGAGTCAAGAGTATTGGTTTCTTTTTCTTTATTATCCATTTCAAAAACTCCTTTCCAAATATGAGCGGTTGTTAAAAAAGGGGCAGAGCACGATTCCAACCGCAGAAAGAAAATGCAGGTAATGGGTTTGTATACGAAAACGTATATCAAACCCTCAACCTGCTAGGGGACAGCCCTTTGGGCTTTCCCCTAGAACCCCTTTATCCCGAAAACCGATGTATCTCCCAAAAAGGAGATTTCGATCGGTTTCGGTAATTGCAAAAACACTAGCAGAGCACGAGGGTTGAATTATTGCAGAGCCGAAGTTGGAGCAACAGGTGTTGTAGCATTTTGAGACTTCTGAGGTTCTGCATCTAATTCTGTTTTTGCTTGTAAAAGAATCGAATCAAAGTTTGAAACGATATCTTTTACGGCTTTTTTGAGAACAGCATCATCAGCAGAAACTACTTTTTCCTGAAAAGCTTTCTTCTTAAATTCCTTCTCAAAAGCACTTGTAATCACATCAAGCTTCTGACCTTTTAAACCCTCTGCCTGTTCGATAAGCTTAGCGATATCACGCTGTAAATCTGTGTAAGTCTTTTTTGATTTTGACATAATTTTGTACCTACCTTTCATTTGATACTCTGGCTCACTTATGGAGCCAGAGTGTTAGTATTTTTTTAATTTGAGCCATTAGGTGTAGATAATATAATTCGTTCAAGTCCTCTAGTTACATCATTTGGATTAGGCTCAAAATTATTAAGAACGGTTCTGTTGCTACCCTTATAAGAACTCATCCACTTTCTAAGGTTATAATCAACAATCAATGGTTCAGGACGAGTTACCTTATTCTTGCCGTATCGAATTGGTTTGTTTTTATCATCACAACGCCAACCTTTGTCATTTCTTATAACTTGAAGAAGGTCATTTACAAACGTTGGCTTACTGAGTGGTTTTCCTGATGGATTATTAAGTGCATCCCACGCAATATAAAGGTCATAAAGAAAATCGAATGGCAATAAATCCCATATGAACTTATCCCTAAATTCTGACCAATATTGTCTAACAGGGTCATTGAATTCTTTGTATTCTCCGAGAGCTTTTGTACAACTTTCAGGCTCTGAAAGTTTGTAGTAATTCATCTCAAGAACCCTTTTCAAGACATATTCAAGAACCTCTTTTCTGTGAAGATAATCATTCTTGATATAAGGCTTCTCAATACCCGTGAAGCATTTATTCATAGGAATGAATAATTGTCTTCGATAAAAGCTTTCAGACTTATCTTTGATTTTTGGCATTTCATTTAAGCACTGAACCATAAATCCGTAGAACTGATAAGCGATAGGAGTCTTGAACTTTCGATTGATTTGTATAACGTCATTTGTGATGACCGCTTTAATGTTTGCACATTTGTCAATGAAAGTTCCTACATCGTTCTCATCTACGATGATTGCTGATGCACGGGTTAATGGTTCAAGAGCAAAATCCTTAGAGAAGTCTGAGAGCGGTATCGCAGCATAAGATGTATTTCCACAGATTGAACGCATAAGCTCACACAAGGTTCCTTTACCATTGTTACCTGTATCTGAATACAACCATGCAGATTTGTTCCATCTGACGTTAGGTCTGATAATGGCTCCGATGATTTCCCATAAGAGATTTACAATCTCAGGGTCATCGTTTAAGTCAGCCATCCAAGACTCAACATCCCAATCAGTGTTGTCATTATTGTCATGGATGATAGGATTGATAGCGTTCGGAACGTAGTCAACACGAGACTTCGTAAGAAACACATAATCAGGAGAAAAGTCTTCAAGTTCTTTTGTGTCATAATGAAAAATCCCATTATTGACCGCAATCAAATCCCTGTCATCGCATCTCATCACACGCTTAGCATACATTTTAATATCCGACAAAACTTCGTTTTGTTCTTTGTCTGTGAGACCTCTTTTAAAATGCTTTGCTATGGATTTGATGACGTTTTCTGATGTGATATAAATTCCATAATTGGAGTCATCTTTAATTATCGAAGCTACAAAATCATCAACATAGATGCCTAACAAATCGTAATCCTCATCTGTATTCTGAGAGCAACAACAGATGTTTCTGATTGAGAAAACCTTTCTCATGATTTCAGAGATTTGCCATGCCTCAAGATATTCAGGTTTTCTCCATTTTTCATCTTTTGCAGCCATAGTATTATGATTACTAAATTTTTCCTGCACCTGTTGCAGCAATTCTTGCTGAACATTATCTAAATCGCTGATTGTGCTAATAGATAGCTGATTCACAAAATCAGATGTGACAGCCACTAACACATTATTTTTGTTGTTATAATCCATAATAAATTTCCGCCTTCCAATTTGGTTATTGCACTCGGTATATTGGTAGGAGTGCACTTACTCTTTTAAAACTCTGTTATATTTGCAAGCCATCTATCAAATTTTTCACGGTGAATAAAGTTTTTATTTCCATGTTTGACAACAAAATCAACATCAGGTCTTGAAATGATTTCGTAAATCACATCAGAAGCTATGCCGCTATGAGCACATGCTTCCTTCAGGGTTAATAACGTTCTCAAATGAAGCGGAACGGATTCTCTTAATTCTTTTGCACTAATCCTGTTGTTATCTTTTCTATCTGCCATGTTCATGACCTGCCTTTCTGAATTTTTTGAACAAAAAAAAGGGCGACAGATTAGTTTATAGCTAATCTGTCGCCCATATCATCACTCTTATTTTTAGTGGGTGTGCTAAAGCTTCTCCCACCGTCACGACTAATAAAACTCGTTAGGTATATTTAATTTCATATAATTTTACCAAATTTCTTGAGATATTACAAGCTTTATTTTTTCTAGTCAAAAATAAAGAGCGGTGCTACCATCACCGCTCCTCATTTTATGAATCATAATAACAAAAACTCTGTTACTAGCTTATATTATTATAGCAAAAATCACAGCAAAAATCAATGAAAAGCCCATTTTATGCGGAATTTTTAATAGTTAACCCCAAAAGATTTTTCACTTAATCTAACCATCACGCACATCACACCAAAAAAATTGTAACAAAGTTTTGTTACATTCAAAAGCACAGTAAAATCAAGGGTTTCCGAGGCTTTTGCTAGATAGACACATCTATAATGTAACAACGTGTTGTTACATTACAAACGCAGTAAAATCAAGGGTTTCAAGAAAATGTAACAAATGTAACAAGAAATTGAAAATCTTATATATATGTATATCACACGAATATATGTATATATTACTATATTTTTATTTCCGTGTTTGTTTTAAAAAAACTTGTTACATTTGTTACAACATACAAGAAAACCAGCAAAATCAGGGCTTTGCAATGTAACAAACTATGTAACAAACATCGTAAATTGTAACAAAGTTTTGTTACAATCCTATTCCTGCCTTTTTCTGTGATTTTCGATTGGTGGAGCCACCCATCCCTTTACTTTTACTCAAACCTTTCATCTGTGAGATTACAGCCTAACGGCTGCGGTTTGAATCTCAGAACTAAGAATCACAATGAAAGGAATGGTATATCTATATGTCTATTACACATCCACCACCTGTTACACCTTGGTACGAATCCCGTTATTCATCTTTTTCTACTGATAAGAACCAATACGCTCATCTGTCAGTCAGAGAAATCCACGAGGCTCTCAATGCTTCCGTGATAGGTCAAACTGAAGCAACAAAGCAAGCTGCTATGCAGATGTATTTGACACTTCACCACCACAGAACTGTCTATGCTTATGCGGGTCACACAGCATCAGGTAAAACCTATATGTTTGAACAACTTTCAAAACTATTCCCAGGGCTTTGCTATGTGATAGATGCAAGCGGTCTTACAGCCGAAGGTATTGTCGGCAATAAGAAATGGTCTAACCTCTTATCGCCAATTCAACCTCACACACAAGCTCTTGTAGTCCTTGACGAGATTGATAAGAGCCTTGCGTCACACATCGTTAGTTCAGGGGAGAATATAGCAGCCACAACGATGAATGAAGGATTGAGCATCTTGCAGGGAACAATGCTTGAAATTACTTGCGGAAAGAACAACCGCTATACGCTTGATACAAGCAAACTTTCTTTCGCTTTAACAGGAGCGTTCTCAAACACAGCAAAAGACGTAGCTAAAGCTGCATCAACATCAATAGGGTTTGGAGCATCTCAAACAAAAGAATCCGCTTATGAAAAGCCTTTTGATTATGACACGCTCCGAGAACATGGTCTTACAGAAGAATTCTGTGGGAGAATCAACAAAATCATAACGCTCAATAATCTGACTGCTTCCACCTATCTTCAAATGCT
>JAEEGL017453399.1_pt1 | contig 10069 bp, 11 predicted proteins | sample 9134231 | NCBI WGS metagenome assembly JAEEGL01 (sample SAMN16246548, study PRJNA631951) | gut metagenome | biome: gut microbiome; feature: rumen; material: fiber-attached | host: Bos | place: Iran: Karaj | collected 2018-10 | reverse complement strand
AGCTATTACTTCTTCAACCATTTTATTAACAGTATCTACATATTTTTGTTTATTACTCAAATCATAATGAAATGCTCTAGGTAATATATATATTATCACCCCTATAAACATTGCGAATACTAAAATAGTTTTAATAATAGTCTTACCAGAATCTTTATTTCTTTCTAAATACTTTTGATTATAATCAATACCGCTTTCTTCAGTCTTTTCTTCTGCCTTTGGCTCTTCAACTAAAGTATCTTCTTTTTGAGAATACTCAAACATGTCAGTATTTAGTTGAATAGGTTCTTCTTTAGATTTCTTCTTATCTTTCTTTTTAAATAAAGACTTCTTTTCAACATAATCTGATATCTCATCGTCCCTTATACTATTACTATTAGTTTCTTTTTTTAACATATATCTTCACCTACTTACATTCTGTAGTTACACTTGGAGCTTGAACTTTATAATAAGGTAATACATTCTTCTTTTCTAATTCATCTATTTTGATTTCTCTAATACCAAATGTACCATCAGTTAAAGCTATATAATAATCATAATTAGTTCCATTTTTTCTAACTAAAACATATCCATTATAATTATTTTTCATGTATGGAGAAAATAGTTCAACATTATATTTATATCTCAATGTATCACTGTTAAATAAGAATAAATATTCATCTCCACTAGTACAATTCTTAAATCCATTAATTCCATAATTATTTTTAACTAATTCAACAATTTGTTTTGAATCATCTACATACTCTTGTTGTTTATCAGATATTATATTATATAAATAATATACTAAACCAGCAAAACAAACTAATATTATAAGATCTGTAATTCTTTTACGAAATAAGTATCTCTTTTCCTTTACAGGTCTTTCTAACTTTTTATCTGATGAAATCTTATAATCATTAACTGAAGTATATTTTTCGGCTTCAACAGACTTTTTTAAATTAGGATTAATAAAAGATTCTGTTTCGTTATCATTATTTTTATGATTTTTTTTATTTTCTCTTTTTAATATTTTTTGAGCTCTTTTATTATATTTAACTAAAAAATCATTCTTTTCATTATCATAATTAATATATCCACAATGATTACAAAATCTAGCATCAGATTTCATCTCTTCGCCACACTTAGGACACATCATAACCCCATTATTCATTTTATTCCTCCATATACTTCTTAAATTCTTTAGTTAATAACTCATATCCCTTATCACTTAAATGTAATCCATCTCTAGTATACTTCTCAGCTAATTGTCCATTCTTATCAGTCAACATATCAAACACATCAATATAAGTACAATTATTCTCTTTTTTATCACAATACATTTTTAAAGCTTTATTAAATTTTTTTGTTAAAGAATTATGATCTATTTTTCCACAAAAAGTACACTTATCATAATTAGTTGGATAAATAGAAATAATTCTAATAGTAGCTTTAGGTCTATTCTTCTGAATCTTTTTAATAATTGAAACATAATTATCATAAGAAGTTTGTAAATTATGTTGTCTTAGGATATCGTTTGTACCAACTAAAATAAATACATCAGTAGGATTATATCTATATACTCTATAATCCATATTACCTAAAATATCATCAGTAGTATTACCACCTATACCAGAATTAACTAATCTATATTTATACTCAGGATAATACTTTTCTAAATCATACTGATGAGTAATAGAATCTCCTAAAAACACAAAATTCTTTTCATCAAGACTTTTATTCTCAATAAATTGTTCATTTAATTCATCATAGTTAATAAAATAAAAAAATAAAAATCCTACTAATACAGCAGCAATAACTACTAATATAAAATTAAATAGATTAGAATTATATATTTTATTTAATCTTTCATTTGTTAAAGGGATATTATCCTTAATAATAACTGGAGTATAATAATCTAAATTATTATCTTTAGTATTAATATCGTTTTTGTTTTTATTCTTAATTTTTGCCATAACACCAATTCCTCAACATAATTATACCAAGATATTTAAAAAAAAAGAAGTTTTTAATCATACTTCTTTTTATAATAACAATATAATTTATAAAAAAATGTAAATACAATCCATACTAATAATATTAAATTACTAATTTGTACTAAAGCTACAATAGTATTATTAGTATATAATTGCTTCATACTATTAAGTTCTATATCATTTGAAGCACTCAATGTAACAAATAATAAAAACAAAAAATAAATTAGAGTAAAACAACTATAATTAAATACCTTTTTAAATAGAGTAATCTTTTTATTATATATAGTATATATAATCATAATAGATACAAATAACATAATAAAAAAATAAACTATAGTTGAAGGAAAATATATATATTGCATTATCCCTTTAGCAAGAGATTTAAAACATAATTTAACATAACTATTATAACTAACTAAAACCCCTAATAATAAACCAAGATATATACCTATAAAACCCAAGTTAAAAATAATATATTTCTTTTTCATATTAAGAATTAAAATAGTAAATAAAAGAAGACAAAATATAAGTAATTCTACTGTTATACCAGAAGAAAAAATATATTTAAAGATTAGTTTTAATTTATCAAGCAATGTCTCCTCCATATTTTCACCCCATAATTATTCCATTTCAGCTATATAAACAGTCTGTGTTTTATCATCGTTTCTAGTACAAGTAATTAAAGTAAGAGTAGTTCTATTATAATTTCTAATTATAGTAACATACCCATTCTTAGGTACTTTATAAATATTCTTTATAGTATAAGAATATTCATTACCTTTATAATCTATATATGCTTTATCTCCTTTATCTAATTTGTATAATTTATCAAAGAAAGAAATCCATGCAGTACCAGAATGACCTATTAATACTAGATTCCCATCTTTAACATCAGGCATATCAGATCCTCTTAGTAAAGTAACATTATATTCAATTGTATTATATCTTGAATCAACATTATAAAAACCTCTTTTAAGATTAATTTTAGGTATTCTAAGAACCCCTAAATATTTACTATAATCAATAGGCTTATAATTCTTTTCCTTTTTAGATGAATTATTTACAGGAACAACTTCATTACTAACAGGAACATCTTCAATCTTTTCAACTTTTCCATTAACATCAGAAAAACTAATCAACATATCTGAATAGATTTCTGTTTTTAAAGCTAAAATACTATTCCAAAATAAAGAAATAATTCCTATAAAAATAAGTAAAGAGCCAAATAACAATACCTGGCTCTTTTTAATATTCTTAATTATTTTATTGATATTGTTTTTGATTTTTGATATTAACATATAATATTCCTAATCCAGATAATAATACAATCATACCAACAATATACATTAGTTTAGAAATATTTACTCCAGTATCAGGTGCTGGTGCTAAAGTAAATTCAAGATTAGCTGGTTTAGATTTTTCAACAGTATCAACAGTAATTACATGTTGTCCAGCAGCTGCATTATCAGGTTTATAATAGTATCCTGTATATACATCAAATGAACCATTAACTGTTACTGAGAATGTAATAGTTTCAGTAATCTTATTCTTTGGAACATATATATAGAATGATTTATATTTAGTATAATCTACAGCATTTAAATTAGTTATTTCTTCTTCTTTATTACCATTTAATCCATATAGCTTAGTTCCAGCAGGAGCATTTCCTAAAGAAATCTTATATGTATTTGAAGCTTGAGCAATTCCACCAGTAGTAGAAATAGTAACATCAATCTTAGATGATTTCATATAACCATTTGTTTCAGTAAATGCAGTACCATTCTTCTTAGCAGATACAGTTAATAAAGTTGTAGTATTATAGTATGAAATAGCAGTATTAACAATATCAGCAACTCCATATTTATTATAGAATGTTGAACCATTTATATATAATTCTCCTAAAGTTTCTTGAGTTGGAGAATATTGGAATATAATTTTATTAATTCCAGCTAATGTAGTAACAACTCCAGAAGCTTTATAATCATCTCTAGTTCTAGAAGGATTATAACCTTGAGTACGTCCTAAATATGCCCAAATAGCAGTTTGTTCAATCCAAGTTTTAACAACATCAGCCTTTGAATATGGATTATTTGTTGTAACATATGGATTACTAGAATTCTCTGAAATATCAGAATCTTTAACATTTAAAGCTTCTAATTTAGTTAATAAATAGATAAATCCTTCGTCCTTGATTTCACCTTCTCTAACATATTTTGTGTTAGTAGCAAATTCAATAAGACTTTCTACACAAAAGATTGGAGTATCAACATTTTGTGCTGTAAAGATAGGAACACTATAAGCAACTGAACCACTAGGAGTTTCAGATCCTATAAAGTATTCATCTTCTCCAGTTGTAAAAGTAGTAGGCAATGTTGCTGACATATTTGGAGCAGCATATGAAGTTCCACTTAAACTAATAAATAGAATTGAAAACATTGCTACAAATGCAACTGCAAAAGATAAACCTACAGAAACACTTAAATGTAATTTCTTATTATTTTTTTGTTTTTCTTCAATATAAATTTTTTCCATCAATTTCACCTTACCTTATATAAATATATTATACCATTTTTACTTATTTGACAACTAATTTATCTTAAATGCTTCTTTTATATTGTTAATTTTTACATCTTTATTTACATATAACGTAGCAAGAAGATCTCCTTTTTTAACTTTATCACCTAATTGCACATTTAATTTGATACCAACCCCATAGTCAATCTTATCATCTAAATTAACTCTTCCTGCACCTAATCTAACTGATAATTTACCTATCTCTAAAGCATCTATTTTAGTAATTTTACCAGTCTTATATGCTCTTATATTTTTTGTATTAGGAGATATTTTAATATTATCAATATTTCCTCCTTGTCTAGTAACAAATTCAACAAATTTATTATAAGCTCTTCCATCATTAATTGAATCATCAACTTCTTTTAAAGCTTCTTTTTTACTAATACCTTTAGCCATACTAATCATTTCAGATGCTAAGTCATAACAAACATCTACCAAATGATTATCTTTTTCATTTCCTTTTAATATTTCAATAGCTTCTAATACTTCTAAAGAATTACCTATTGCATATCCTAAAGGTGTATTCATATCATTAATAATAACTCTTACTTCTCTATTATATTTCTTACCTATTTTAACCATTAAATCAGCTAATTTTTCAGCATCTTCTTGGTTATTAAGTAAAGCTCCATTACCTACTTTTAAATCTATAACTATTTTATTAGCACCAGATGCTATTTTCTTACTCATTATTGATGAAGCAATTAATCCAATAGAAGAAACAGTACCCGTAACATCTCTTAATGAATAAATAACTTTATCCATTGGAACTAAATTCTTAGTTTGAGAACTAATCACTACTCCAATATCTTTAACTTGTTTTATTATTTCTTTATCTTCTAAATTTACTTTATATCCAGGAATAGATTCAAGTTTATCAATAGTACCACCAGTATATCCTAAACCTCTACCACTCATTTTAACCACTTTTACACCACAAGAAGCTACAATAGGAGCAATCACTAAAGTAGTTTTATCTCCAATACCACCAGTAGAATGTTTATCAACTAAAACTCCAATATCTTTAGAAAAGTCTAAAACATCACCACTATCAACAAATATCCTAGTTAAACCAAAAATCTCTTCATCAGTCAAACCATTAATACAAATAGCCATTAATAAACTACTCATTTGATAATCTTCAACTTTACCTTCTAAATAACCATTGAAAAAGAAATCTAATTCACTATAAGTTAATTCTTCTCCCAACCTCTTCTTATTAATAATATCAACTATCACTAAATCACCTTCTCATAAACATTCGTTTCTTTAAGTCCAAACCCCATTTTTTGATATAATTTATTAGCTTCAATTCTCTTTTCTCTAGAAGTTAATTTTACTAAACTACAACCCTCTTCTTTAGATATTTTAATAGCTTCCTCCATCATATTTAATCCAATATGATTACCTCTATAATCAGAATCAACACATACATAATTAATAATAGAATACTTATTTTTACGAATTACATTAGTACAAATAGTAATATTCAAATATCCAACAACTTTATCATTAATTAAACCGACTAATCCAATAACATTATTATCTTCTGAAATATCAGTAATATTATAATTATCAAAAGAATTGTTAATTAAATTAACTACTCCATCTTTATACTTATCCTCATATCTTACAAAATTAACTTCCATATTATCACCTATTATTATTTTAACATATTATTTTTTTAGTGTTTTAACTTTTTTAAAATAACATTTTGCACACATAGATTGATAAGTAACATCATCAAAACCATCTATAGCTACTTGATCCCCTTCATTAACAAAAACATTATTAACAAATCTAGCGTTAAGAGTAGCTTTCTTTCCACATTCACAAATAGTTTTCATTTCTTCAATAGATGAAGCAATTTCAAGTAACCTAGTTGCTCCAGGAAAACCTTGTAATTTAAAATCAGTTCTAAGTCCATAGCAAATAACTGGAATATCCATATCAGTAGAAAAGAATAATAACTCATCTACCTGATTTGGTTGTAAAAATTGAGATTCATCTACTAAAATACAATCTATTTTTTTATTGTTTTTTTCTAAATAATTTTCAATAATTTCTATAATAGAATCATCTTCATATATTTTAAAATCAACATCTCTAGTAACTCCTAATCTAGAAACAACTTGATTATCTCCCTTTTTATCAGTACTAGGTTTTAATAATAAAACATTCATACCTCTTTCTTCATAATTATGAGCAACTTGTAATAAAGAAGTAGTCTTTCCACAATTCATTGCTCCATATCTAAAATATAACTTTGCCATAAAACCACCCAAATACATTATATCAAAAAAAAGAAGCATTATGCTTCTTTATTATCTTTTTTTATTATTTATTTAACAAGTTTTTTAGATGTTTGTAATGAATTAACATAGTTTGCTACTTGTTCAAGTGATTCTACTACAGTAGCTCCATTATTGTGAACAAGTTTAGCAGTTTTTAAAGCACATTTTGCTTCATGTTTAGAGAATGCTTTTCCATTTGCTTCAGGTAATATACAAAGAACAGTTTTTTCTGGTCTTTTATTACTATCATCAGTTACTTCTACATAACTATAGAAACCTTCCCCTTCTGGAGTAATAACATATAGACATATGTCATCATTCTCCCTATGAAAATCTTCTTCTGCTTGACATTCAGGAGTCCAATCTTCTACAACTGGATTGAAAAATGTAACTTTTTCTGGATCTAACAATGGAATTAATTCTTCTCTCCATGTAGAACTAGCACATGTTCCTCCTAAAAATACAGATGTTTTTTTACTCATTATTATCTCTCCTATTCATCATAATATTATTTGGCTAATGCTTCGGTTTGAAAAGATAAAAACAAGACCCATGCATTAGCATGAAAGTCTTGTCCGAATTTCTTCTTATATTCCGAGTACATTATACCAGTGTTGACGAAATATAACTTTTAAGGACTACTCCCTTTCAATGTCATATATTATAACATAAAAGTCCTTTTTTGTCAATATTTTTAATATTACACAAGGCTATTCTTCACTCTCTTTTTTTGAAGATAAAAATGTAACTTTTTCTGTAATTATTTCCATTACATTTTTCTTATGATCATCTTCTTCAATTAATCTAGATTGAATTCTACCTTTAATTCCAACAATATCGCCTTTTTTACAATATTCTTGAGTATTTTGAGCAATGTTTTCAAAAGCTAAACAATCAACAAAGTCAGTATCGTAATTTCCATCTATATTTTTAAAACTACGTGGTATTGCTAAAGAGATAGTAGATACTTTTACCCCTTTATCAGATTTATTAACAGTAATATCACGTGTTAATCTACCTACCAAAACTACTTGATTTAAAATAATATCACCTCCTTGAGAGATATATTAAATAAATCACAAAAATAATTCAAATGAATAAAAAAAATAATTGAGTAATACTTTTTACTCAATTATTAAAATTTAAATATTATGGAATTGAAACAGTTTCACAATTATCTAGTACATCACAAATACTAAAGTTTGCTGGATAGGTAGTAGATATTCCAGAATAAAATCTACTTTTACATCCGAAAGTACTCAAACAAGTACATTTATATTCCCATTTACTTGTACCAACAGAAGTAATAGAAGTTGCTCCACATCTTAATGCTGAATCAGTTTTTGTATTTACAGAAACAGTCTCAATTTTAGAACCAATTCTTCCTCTTTCATCTAAGGCACTAATAGCTAGTTTAAAAGTATTACTACCAGATGTTAAATAAGGCATTATATCATATTGAAATTCACAGTTACTAGAACCAACCACTTCAGTACCAGATAATATTAAACTATCATTTTTATATAAACGATATGTATAATCTGTAATTGTAAGTGTAGTACCATTTACTTGTTTTTTATGAAAAATCTGTACATCTATATAATAATGTGAAAACATTCCATTTGATTGTTTAGGAGTATCTTTACTTACAAGAAATTCCATTTGAGCAGAGTTATCATTTAATGGTTCATCCTGATAATTTGGACAACTCAAATGAGCTATATATTTATAATTATTTCTTGTCTTTATTACACGTACAAAAGTATATGATGAATAATCTCCTCCAGCAACATTTTGAGCTTCAGAGAAACAATCCATCTTATTAGCATCTTTCATTCCATCAATATATTTTTTATCAATTAATTCCTTTAATGATACATCATAAAAGTCTCCAACTCTCGTTGGTCTTAAACTAGTGTTATTCATATAACTTTTTGTTGCTGCAATTAAGTTTCTTTTTTGATTCTCATAATAAGAATCTTTTCCTTTATTAACATAATGAGTTACTGCAGGGATTGCAATACCCATCATAATAGCTAACACAACAATAACAGCCAACAGTTCTACCATTGTAAACCCTTTGTTATCTTTCATAGTATCACCTATTTTAATTATAAACATTAATTATTAAAATGTGAAGAACTATTATTATCACTTTACAAAAAAAAGAAATCATAGATTTCTTTTTATTAATTGATTTAATTCAACAGCATATTCCATAGGTAGTTCTTCTCTAAACTTTTCTATAAATCCAAGTACTATTAACTCTTCTGCTCTATTTTTATCTATACCTCTACTCATTAAATAGAAAAGATTTTCATCACTAATTTTAGATACAGTAGCTTCATGTTCTAAATAACTATCTTCATTATAACAACTATTATCAGGATAAGTATCACTTTTACTCTTTTCATCTAAAATCAATGTATCACATTTAACTAATGATTCAGAATTAATAGCTTCTTTATCTATATAGACTTTACCTCTATAACTAGCATTTCCTCCACCTCTCGCAATACTTTTAGATAAAATCGTACTTTTAGTATTCTTTCCTAAATGAATCATTCTAGCTCCACTATCTTGTTCTTGACCACTTGAAGCCATACTAATAGTAATACATGTACCTGTAGAATTATTTCCTTTTAGTACACAACAAGGATATTTCATAGTAATTTTACTACCAAGATTACCATCAATCCACTCCATAGTACCATTTTCATCAACTAAAGCTCTTTTAGTAACTAAATTATAAACATTAGTAGCCCAATTTTGAATAGTTGAATAACGGCATTTACTATTCTTACCAACATATATTTCAACTACTGCAGCATGAAGACTACTATCACTATAAGTAGGTGCAGTACAACCTTCTATATAGTGAAGATCACTATCATCATCTACAACAATTAAAGTTCTTTCAAATTGACCCATATTCTTTGCATTAATTCTAAAATAACTTTGTAATGGCCTATCTAACTTAGTATGAGGAGGAACATAAATAAAGCTACCTCCAGAAAAAACAGCACCATTTAAGGCAGCAAACTTATTTTCATCATTCTTAACAATCTTACCAAAATATTTATTAACAATTTCAGGATAATTTTTCATAGCCATTTCAATAGAAGTAAAAATAACATTTTTATCTTCAATCTCTTTTAACATAGAATGATATATTACTTCACTTTCATATTGAACACCCATACCACCCATATGTATTTCACTTTCTCT
>JAEEGL016152686.1_pt1 | contig 10069 bp, 7 predicted proteins | sample 9134231 | NCBI WGS metagenome assembly JAEEGL01 (sample SAMN16246548, study PRJNA631951) | gut metagenome | biome: gut microbiome; feature: rumen; material: fiber-attached | host: Bos | place: Iran: Karaj | collected 2018-10 | reverse complement strand
TTCTTCCAGCCGAAGGCCCCCTGCTCCAGCAGAGCGACCCGGTCCCCCAGGCGGACGGGGAAGACCTGCGTACACTTGGCCATCAGTGCCTTGGGATTTTTATACTCTTCGATATGACCGGCGGCCTCGCCGGTATAGAATTCGCTGTTCCGGCTGATGTATATGGGCAGCACCGTGTATTTCTCCCGGTCGAACTGCCCGAAGGCCTGGAGGGCGGAGATCACGGAGACCTCATGCTCCACACTGTTGCCTCCGAAGAAGAGACCGATCTGGATCTTCATGCAAAAGACCTCCTCAATAGTTGTCCGGCAGATCGTTTTCCAGCAGGATGACCCGTTCCCGCCCCGGCTCCAGAGCGTCCGCCGCAGCGACCGCCTCCCGGACCGTATCGCAGACCAGGATCTTCTCCTCCGGGAACCCTGCGGAGAGCAGTCCCGCCCGGATGGGCGGCGCCTGCTTCCGGCCTACCAGCAGAGCATAGTCGCATTTCCCCGCAGCCTGGGCGCCGAACTCCCGGTTCAGGCTTTCCTGCTTTGCTCCCAACTCCACCATGCCCGGGGTCACCAGGATCCGCAGGCCGGAGAAGGCGGAAAGGACCTCCAGGGCGGCCTTCGCCCCGGCGGGGTTGGAATTGTACGCGTCGTCGATGACGGTTCTGGCCCCGCCCCCCAGGAGCTGGAGCCGGTGCGGGACGCTCTCCAGCTGCTGCACCGGCAGCCGGAGCTTCTCCAGGGGGATGCCCAGGGTGTTGGCCACCGCGATGGCGGCGCAGATATTCTGCACATTGTGGGCGCCCAGGAGCCGGGTATGGAATTCCACCCCCCGGAGAGTGAAGCTGCTGCCCCGGGAAGAGACGGTCAGTTCCTCCGCCAGGTAGTCCCCTCGGACAAGGCCGTAGCCTACGGTGGGAACATCGGTCTTCCGGCCGCGGATGTTCTCATCGTCCAGGTTGGCGAACAGGATGCCGTCCTCCGGCAGGGCGTCCGCCAGCTCGAACTTGGTCTTGACGATATTCGCCAGGCTGCCAAAGCTCTCCAGGTGCTGGGGACCGATGGCGGTGATGACCCCGTACTTCGGATGGACCAGGTCGCAGATCTCCTTGATGTCCCCAACGTTCCGGGCGCCAATCTCGCACACAAAGAGCTGATGCTGGGCCCGGAGCCGCTCCCGGATGGTCCGCACCACCCCCAGGGTGGTGTTGTAATTCTCCGGCGTAACCAATACATTGTACTCTGCGCTCAGAAGCTTTTCAAGGAAAAACTTGACGCTGGTCTTCCCGTAGCTGCCGGTGACGCCGATGACCGTCAGATCCGGGCACTGGGCCAGGATGCGCTTCGCGTCCCGGATGTACCAGTTGTCGATGGCCTTCTCCACCGGCTTGTTCAGGGTATCCGCCAGGAGCATGAGCCAGGGAGCCCCTGCCAGGCAGAAGGAGCACAGGAGGGCGCCGAAACCGCCCCCATCCGGCATGAACAGGAGGAAGGCCAGCGCCAGGAGATGGAGCAGCATATCGGTGACAAACAGCCGCCACACCCGCTTCGTCATCACCAGAGGCTTCTTCGCCGGTGTCCGGGGAAGGTTCAGCCCCAGCACCAGCAGGAAGAGGATCGCCGCCAGGTATGCCCCGATCCGGCCCAGGCCATGGACCAGAGGGGCGGCTCCCAGGGCCCAGATCCCCCGGAGCATGACGCCTTCGATATTATCCCGCACCCAGCGCTCCTGCACCGGATGCTTGTAGCCGTTCAGCTGAAAAATATGGGCATAGCGCCGGAAGAGGAAAACGCCCGCTCCCAGGAAGCATACGCCGAGGATCGCCAGAGCCAGAGTCATCTATTCCGCCGCCTTCCCCGAAAAATAGGCATCCAGCACCCGGTATACGAAGCCGGGCTGCTCCAGATAGGCATAGTGTCCCGCTCCGGGGACCTCCACCAGACCCGCATCCGGGATCTTTTCCGCGAAGATCTTCCCCATCCACAGAGGGGTATCCCGATCCGCCGTGCCCCAGATCAGCAGGCTGGGCTCCTTCACCCGGGGCATCAGCTCCCGCAGGTCCCGGTTCACCAGCTTCACCAGGGTTTGCCTCATGAGCGGACTGGCCGCCCGGTAATCCGCGGAGCCGTGGCTTTTCCGAAAAGCCTCCAGCAGCTTGGGGAAGGGCTTCAGCAGGGTCCGCACAGCCTTGAACAGGGCCTGCTTCCGCTTCTGCTTCGCCGTCTTTTCCGGTACGATGCCCGCGGAATCCAGGAAGACCAGCTTCCCCAGCTCCAGGCCGGGATGGGGGGATGTACTGAGGCAGAGGATGATCCTGCCTCCGTTGGAGTGGCCCAGGAGATGAGCCTTCTCCACCCCCAGGACCCGGAGGAATTCCCGGGTGAATGCGGCGTAATCCGCCGCATCCCAGGGTTCCGGCGGCTCCGGCGTCTCCCCGAAGCCGGGGAGCTCCGGGATCAGCACGCGCATCCGTCGGGCCAGGTGCTCTCCCAACGCCCGGTACAGGCTCAGGTTCGTCCCCCAGCCCTGAAGGATCACCGCCGTCTCCGGTCCGGATCCCAGGTCCAGGTAATTCACCGGGATCCCCGAAACGTCTGCCCGCATGCCGCCGCTCCCTTCCGCGAAACAATAATTCATAGTATTATATACCTTCCCGGTCCGGATTACAATTCCGGAGGCGGAAAAACCGGAGGGAAAATGACCGGGTCCGGTCCTGCGGCCCTTCAACTCCCTTGCAATCTCCTCCGCAAAGGTTTACTATATAGGATAAAATGATGGAGTATATCCTTCGGACGGGAGGCGGCGGCATGGCGGAGTTTCAGCGGGTACACAGCCTGGGGATCCGGGGCGTACACGGGTACGCGGTCACCGTGGAATGCTACGCCGCCGGGGGCGTTCAGCCCAACTTCGACCTGGTCGGCCTGCCGGATGCGGCGGTGCGGGAAGCCCGGGAACGGGTGAGGGCCGCGGTGAAAAGCGGCGGCTTCCGCTTCCCTCCGGGACGGGTGACCGTGAATCTGGCCCCGGCGGACACCCGCAAGGGCGGCACCTTGTACGATCTGCCCGTCTTTCTGGGGATCCTGTCTGCCACGGGGCAGCTGGAGCCCCTGCCGGAGGATTGGGGCTTCATCGGGGAACTGAGCCTGGGGGGTGAGGTGCGCCCCATCTGCGGCGCCCTGTCCATGGCCCTGGCCGCCCGGGAGGCGGGGCTGACCAAGCTCTTCGTCCCCGCGGCCAACGCCTCTGAGGCGGCCTACGCCAGCGAGGTGGAGGTCATCCCCGTATCCAGCACCCAAGCCCTCATCCGCCATCTCCGGGGGGAGGAGATCATCCCTCCCGCCGCGGTGCCGGAGCCTGCTCCCGATGTGAACGGCCCGGATTTTTCCGAGGTAAAGGGCCAGGAGGAGGCCAAGCGGGCGCTGGAGATCGCCGTGGCCGGGGGCCACAATATCCTGCTTTCCGGCCCTCCCGGCTCCGGAAAAAGCATGCTTTCCCGCCGTCTTCCCTCCATATTCCCCGCCATGACCCGGGAGGAGACGCTGGAGACCACCATGATCTGCTCCGTGGCGGGGCTGACGGACCGTCAGCATCCCGTCATGACCCACCGGCCCTACCGCTCCCCCCACCATACCGTGTCCAGCGTGGGCCTTGCCGGAGGCGGCACGGACCTGCGTCCGGGGGAGATCAGCCTGGCCCATAACGGCGTGCTGTTCCTGGATGAGCTGCCGGAATTCAACCGCAGCACCCTGGAGGTGCTCCGCCAGCCCATGGAGGATGGGGAGGTCACCATCTCCCGGGTGAGCGGCAGCGTAAGCTATCCCAGCCGCTTCATGCTGGTGGCGGCCATGAATCCCTGCCGCTGCGGCTGGTACGGGGATCCCTCCGGCCGCTGCACCTGCTCCGAGGGGGCTGTGCGCGCCTATCAGCAGCGCATCTCCGGTCCCCTGCTGGACCGGATCGATATCTTCGTTCAGCTCCGCGCCCTGGATTACGAGGAGCTGCACCGGAGGCAGCCGGGAGAGAGTTCCCAGGCCGTCCGCCTCCGGGTGGAGGCCGCCCGGGAAAAGCAGCGGGCCCGCTGCGGCACAGGACCGCAGGTGGAAAACGCCCGGCTCAACGGCGATCTCCTGCGGGAGGTCTGCCGCCTGGACGAACAGGGGGAGGATCTCCTCCGGGCAGCCTACCAGCGCCTGGGCCTCACCGCCAGGAGCCATGACAAGGTCCTCCGCGTCGCCCGCACCATCGCGGATCTGGCGGGCAGCGAGCGGATCCAGACCACCCATCTGGCCGAAGCCCTGCAGTACCGATCCCGCTTATGGGTACTATAGATCGAACCGCAACTTCCAAGTAAAGGAGTGTCATCGAGATGAAACGAGTTCTGACCCTTCTGCTGGCCCTGCTGATGCTGGTCTCTCTCTGCGCCTGCGACGGCGGGCTGATCCTGCCCACGGCAAAGCCGGAGAAGACGCCCAGACCTGAGGCGACCGAGGCGCCGGCGCGCACCCCCAAGCCGAAGCCGACGCCGGAGCCAACGCCGGAGCCGACGCCGGAGCCCATCCCCCAGATCGTGATGCCCCTCTCCGCGGAAGAATTTGCGGGATACGGCTATCTGGAGGCGGAAAAGAAGCTCAGGATCCTGGGTTTCACCGCCATTGAACTGAAGGAATACGCGGATCTGACCTCTGCGGAGTCGGAGAAGAATGAGACCGTCCGGGATGTGATCATCGGCGATTCCTCCGATTTCCAGGTGGGGGACAGCTTCGCCGCCGATGCGGAAGTCGTGCTGGAATACCATACCCTGCGCCGGGCTGCCATTCCTCTGTCTTCCGCAGAGATCGGCGCCGCTGAACCGGAGGCCCTGGCCAAGGCCTTTTCGGACGCGGGCTTCGTGAACGTCCGGACGGACGTGGTGGAGGATCTGGAGGAGGGTTCTGACGCTCGGGTGACCGCCGTCGTCGGCGGCAGCGAGGAATACGGCAAGGGGGACCAGGTGCCCTTCGATGCGGAGGTCCTCATCCTCACCCATGTACCCAAGCCCTCCCACGATCTGCCGGTGCTGACCGCGGAGCAGATCTACGCTGCCTGCTCTCCCTCGGTATTCTACGTTGAGATCTACGACGAGTACGGCTGGTGCACCAAGACCGGCAGCGGCTTCTTCCTCACGGAGGACGGCATCGCCGTTACGAATTACCATGTGATCTCCGGCGCCGCCTATGCCGAGATCACCGTCTCCGATACCGGGGAGATCTATGAGGTCCTGGGCGTCTACGACTACAGTATGGACGAGGACTGGGCCATCCTGCAGATCGATGGGGAAGGCTTCCGCCCTCTGACCGTGGGCAGCATGGATTACAATGTGGGCGGCGCCACGGTTTATGCCATCGGCAGCCCCCTGGGCCTCCAGAACACCATCTCCGTGGGCATCATCTCCAACCCCCACCGCTGGGATGGCGGTGTGGATTACATCCAGATGAGCGCAGCCATCTCGTCGGGCAGCAGCGGCGGCGCCCTGCTGGATAAATACGGGCAGGTCATCGCCATCACCTCCGCCACCTATACCGAAGGACAGAATCTGAATCTGGCCATCCCCCTGACCTATCTGGCGGACGCAGAGGTGGAGGACTGGATCCCGCTGAACAGCAGCCAGGTCGGTCCCAGCGGCGTGCTGACCCTGGCCGAATCCCAGATCCGCCTGGCCATCGGCGAGGAATTCGACCTGGGACTCACCGCAATCGAGCAGAACTGCACCGGTGTTTCCGTCCGCTACGCCATCGGCAACTCCGATGTGGTCAGCTGCGAATGGCTGGGCTGGCAGGGAGATGACAATACCCTCCGCATCACCGGTCTTTCCGCCGGCAGCACGGAGGTCACCATATACTTCCTCATTTCCGAATCCGAGACCATTCTGGACTCCAAGACCGTCCAGGTCACCGTTGCTCCCGATGGAGAGACAGGCGTTGTGGGCGAGGGTGTGGAATTCGAGGTGGATGTGGAATACCTGAGCCTTTCCCTCTTCGCAGGCGGAGAGATCCGCGTCCATGCGGTGTATGAGCCGGATGACGAGCATACCTACGTCAGCTGGTATGCGGATGATCCCGGTCTGATGAACTGCGAATGGAGCGAATGGGACGAGAACAATGACACCATCCTCTATATCAGCCCCGTGAGCGCGGGCAGCACCGACGTCACCATCGCCTACTGCCATGACGACGGTACTCTGCTGGCCATGCAGACGATCCGGGTGACCATCTTCTACGCCGCTCTGGAGGTCTCTGAGGATGAGCTCAGCATCGCCGAGGGCGAGGATCACGAGATCACCGTGACCATCCGTTCGGATAATCCGGGTCTGCACACCCTGCGCTACGAGATCTACGGAGAAGACATCGTCTCCTGCTCCTGGGGCGCCTGGAACGAAGACGGCATCTCCTGCCCCCTCACCATCACCGGGCTCAAGTCCGGCGAGGCGGACGTGGAGATCCGACTGCTGGACAAGGATACCAAGCAGTTCCTGTTCAGCGTGAGCATCCCCGTATTTGTGGAATAAAACCGGAGGTAACGCCTCATGAAGATCATTATCGCAGGCTGCGGCATGGTAGGACGGGAGCTCACCCAGCGGCTGTCCCAGGAGGGTCATGACGTCACCTCCATCGATACTGACCCCCGGCGCATCGAGGAGGTCGGGAACTTGTACGACGTGATGGGAGTAGTGGGCAGCTGTGCCTCCCTGGGGGTCCAGATCGACGCCCAGGCGGACAAGGCGGATCTGCTCATCGCCACCACCGCCTCCGATGAGCAGAACCTGATGGCCTGTCTCATCGCCCGGAAGCTGGGGGCGAAGCACACCATCGCCCGGGTACGGGATCCGAACTACACCCGGCGGCAGGACAAAAATGGCTCCCTGCTGGATTTCCTGTCGGAGGAGCTGGGCCTGAGCATGTATCTGAATCCCGAGTTTGCCGCAGCCTCGGAGATCTCCCGGCTGCTGCGCTTCCCCACCGCAAACCGGGTGGACGTGTTTGCCGGGGGCCGGGCGGAGATCGTAGAGATTACGGCGGAAGCGAATTCCGCGCTCCCCGGGCTCCTGCTCCGGGACCTGACCCGGGAATTCGGCAGGGTGCTGGTCTGCGCCGTACAGCGGGGGGAGGAAGCCCATATCCCCGGCGGCGACTTCCGTCTCCAGGCGGAGGACCGGATCAGCATTACCGGGGAGCCCTCGGAGATCTCCCGCTTGCTGCGCCGCCTGGGCATCCAGAAGAAAAAGGCGGACCGGGTGCTCATCGTGGGCGGCGGCCGGATCGCCTATTACCTCGCATCCAGTCTGGCCGGCGCCGGCACCCGGGTCACCATCGTGGAGAAGGACGAGGACCGTTGCAGCGAGCTCTGCGAGCTGCTGCCGGACGCGGGCATCATCCATGGGGACGGGACAGATCATGAGCTCCTGGGCGAGCTGGGGGCGGAGAACATGGACGCCATCGTCGCTCTCACGGAGTCCGACCAGGTGAACATCATCCTGGGACTCTATGCCGATTCCCTGGGTGCGGGCAAGGCCGTGGTAAAGGTGAACAGCGGCAACCTCATCGATCTGAGCGAGCGGTCCGGTCTGGGGAGCGTCATCTCCCCCAAGCATATCACCGCCAACATGATCCTCAGCTACGTGCGGGGGATGAACGCCGCAAGCGAGGACAGCAATGTGGAGGCCGTCCACAGCCTCTGCGGCGGCAAGGTCGAGGCCCTGGAGTTCTCCGTGGGCCGGGAGGTGGAGGGCCTCTGCGGCGTTCCTCTGAAGGATCTGAATACCCGGCCGGGCCTGCTGGTGGCCTGCATCATCCGGGGAGGCAAGGCCCTGATCCCCGGCGGGACGGACAGCCTCCACCGGGGGGACCATGTGATCGTGGTCACCGCGGAGCAGGGCCTGGAGGACATCGGCGATATTTTGGAGTAAATGATGGAAACAAGTTTTGGATTTCACCCCGGCGGGGCGGACCTGACCCGGGAGGCGGCAAAAAACGCAGGCTGGAAAGCCGGAGACCGGATCCTGGACGTGGGCTGCGGAGACGGGACCTCCATGCGCCTGCTGCGGGATGAGCTGGGGATCAAGCCCGTGGGCTGCGACCGGGACAAGGCCATCCTGGCCCGGGCGAAGGAGCTGGACGGCACCCTGCAGCTCCGGCAGACGGACGGACTGTGTCTGGATTTCCCCTCCCTGTATTTCGACGGAGCGCTGATGGAGTGCTCCTTCTCCCTCATGAACCGGCATGATGAGCTGCTTCATGAGCTGTACTGCATCCTGAAGCCCGGGGCGACCTTCGCCATGACGGACCTGTACTGCATCAACCCGGATGCGGACCGGGCGGGGGAAGCCTATTACGAGGCGAAACGCATCCTCAACACCCCCAAGCAGGAGAACGACTGCAAAACGGCGGACAGCATCCCCTCCCCTTATCTGCTGGACGGCATGTTCGTCATCGATCATCTGCTCCATGCCATCCGGGAGACCGGCTTCGAGGTCACCCTTTTCCGGGACCGGACGAAGCAGCTTCGGGACTATTACGCCCAGCTTCTGTTCGATTACGGCAGCCTGGACGCCTATTGGGAGGCCGTGCTCCCCAAGGGATGCCAGCCCTTCTGCCGGGTGACACCCGGGAAAAACTGCGGCTATTTTCTGCTCACTGCCCGAAAGGAAGCGAAGTGATCGGCGGGGTGGTCCTGGCGGCGGGCTTTTCCAGCCGTATGGGCGCCTTCAAGCCTTTGCTGGAGGTGGCGGGCGTCCCCGCCCTGGCCCGGTCCATCCGCTGCCTGGAAGGCTCTGCGGATGAGGTAGCCGTGGTCACGGGGAACCGGGCCGACGAGCTGACGGAGCTGATCGGCCGGGAGGGGGCGAAGGCCCTGTACAATCCCGACTACGCCCGGGGAATGTTCACCTCCGTGGTCACGGGGATCCGGTACTTCGCGGACCGGGGAGCTGAGGGGATCCTCCTTCTGCCCGGGGACTGCGCCGCAGTGCCCCGCCAAGCGGTGCGGGAGCTTCTGGTAAACGGCGGGGACGGCTTTGCCGTTCCCGGATACGGAGACAAGCGGGGACACCCCATGTGGGTCCCCGCCCGCTTTTTCGAGGAGATCCTGGCCCATGACGGCACGGACGGTCTGAAGCCCATCCTGGCCCGCCGGGGACGGAAGATCCTGCCTATGCCCTTCCCCGGCACCGCAGCGGATATGGACCTGCCGGAGGACCGGGATGCCCTGGAGACCCTGCTGAGCCGCCCCGGGCTGCCTGAGCTGGCCGGGGGAAGGCGTCTCTTCCTCCTGCGGCACGGGGCAACGGTCCTCCACGCAGGAAAGATCATTATGGGCCGATACGACGCGAAGCTCTCCCCGGAGGGAGAGGCCCAGATGGAGGCCGCGGGCATCGCTCTGGCCCGGCTGAAGCCGGAGGCCAAGCGGATCTACACCAGTCCCCTGAGCCGCGCCCGGGACAGTGCCGCCATTCTCAGCCGCCATCTGGGGCTGGAGACGGAGGTGCGGGAAGATCTGCAGGAGCTCTCCCTGGGGGCCTGGGACGGTCTGCTCATCGATGAGGTGCGCCGCCGCTGGCCGGAGGCCTACGAACGCCGCGGGCAGGAACTCATGGCCTACCGCTTTGATCCGGACTGCGAGAGCTTCTATGATCTGGAATACCGTGCGGGGGAAGCCCTGCGGCGGATCCTCGCGGAGGACGACAGCAGGGATCTCATCCTGGTGACCCACGCAGGGGTGTTGAAATGCCTCTACGGCCTGCTCAACGGCAGGGATATCGACTGGGCCTTCTCCCGATTCAACCCCATGAAGGGGGAAATGACCCTGATCCGGGGATAGTCTCCCCAAGCTTTCCTTAAGGGGCGAGCCTTTGCCGCAATGCCGCGGCTTCCCCGGAAAGGGACCTGCTGAGGCGGATACTGATCAGACCGTTTTGATTCAAAACGTGAATTGGGTATCTGTCTGACAAGATTGGCCAAATAAGAAACGGACTGTTGTTTTCAGCAGTCCGTTTTTTATTGACAAACATCCGATATCATACTATGAATAGCTACGTTCCCGGCAG
>JAEEGL014908893.1_pt1 | contig 10069 bp, 8 predicted proteins | sample 9134231 | NCBI WGS metagenome assembly JAEEGL01 (sample SAMN16246548, study PRJNA631951) | gut metagenome | biome: gut microbiome; feature: rumen; material: fiber-attached | host: Bos | place: Iran: Karaj | collected 2018-10 | reverse complement strand
CTTCCACAACGAAGACCGCTTCAATTTCGCCTTCGATATTGTGGATGAGATCGCCAGGCACGAGCCGGACCGGCTTGCGATGCTCCATGTTTCCAAAGACGGGAGGGAACAGAGGTTTACCTTCGGGGATATGAAAAAGGCTTCCAACCGCTGTGCAAATTATTTCAAGTCCCTCGGGATCCAGGCAGGTGACCGGGTCATGCTCGTCCTGAAACGGCATTACCAGTTCTGGTTTGCGATTCTGGGTCTGCACAAGCTGGGCGCCGTTGCGATCCCCGCAACGAACCAGCTCCAGCAGCATGATTATGAATACCGGTTCAAGGCAGCAGGGGTCAAAGCTATCCTTGCTACTGCCGATGGGGATGCGGCCCACCAGATCGACCTCGCCTGCGCCGATCCGCAGCAGCCGTCGATCAAGATCCTTGTCGGAGGACAGAGGGACGGGTGGCACGATTTTGATTCGGAATACGGTCTGTACAGCACCCATTTCAGACGGACGGAGAATACTCCCTGCGGCGACGATCCCATGCTGATGTTCTTTACTTCGGGTACAACGGGCTATCCGAAGGTCGCGGTCCATTCCTACAAGTACCCGCTGGGCCATTTCCTGACGGCAAAATACTGGCATGGCGTCAGCGACGAAGGACTGCATTTTACCATTTCCGATACGGGCTGGGGAAAAGCCCTGTGGGGAAAGCTCTACGGGCAGTGGCTGTGCGAAGCGGCAGTTTTCACCTATGATTTTGACCGGTTCAACGCGGCGACCATCCTTCCCATGTTTGCCAAGCATCAGATCACTTCCTTCTGCGCCCCGCCGACTATGCTCCGCATGATGATCAAGCAGGATATCTCGCAGTACGATCTGTCCTCAGTGAAGCATATGACGACGGCGGGAGAGGCGCTGAATCCTGAGGTGTACCGCCAGTTCGAGAAAGCGACCGGACTGAAGATCATGGAAGGTTTCGGACAGACCGAAACGACCCTGTCGATTGCGAACTATATCGGCGGTTCCCATAAACTGGGATCGATGGGGAAAGCCTCGCCCCTGTTCAAGGTCGCCCTTCTGGACGCCGACGGGAATCCGGTCCCGGACGGGGAACCCGGCGAGATCTGTATCGATATCTCCGGTGAACATCCCGTGGGTCTGTTCTACGGATATTACAGGGACGAAGAGAGAACAAAAGAGGTCTGCCACGATGGCTGGTATCATACCGGAGATACCTGCTGGAGAGATGAAGACGGCTTCTTCTGGTATATCGGCAGGGTGGATGATGTCATCAAGTCTTCCGGCTACAGGATCGGACCCTTTGAGATCGAAAGTGTGATCATGGAACTGCCCTATGTCCTGGAATGCGGTGTTTCGGCTGAACCGGACGAGGTCCGCGGACAGGTCGTCAAAGCCAGCATCGTTCTTGTCCCCGGAAAGGAAGGGACGGAGGAACTGAAGAAAGAGATCCAGGACTATGTCAAGACACATACAGCACCATATAAATATCCGCGGATCGTCGTTTTCAGGGACGCACTTCCCAAGACGGTCAACGGAAAAATCCAGCGGAATCTGCTGTGATCCTTTGACACCGAAAGATCAAGGAAAACAGTTGACAACGGCATGAAACAGTGATACCATACTACCCAAATCAAAAGCGTTGACGAAGAAATGCGCGGAATCAGACCCCTTCAGAGAGATGATGGAAGGTGCAAGTCATCAGGGTTTCTGCCTGTGCATGTCGCTTCCGAGCCGGGAGGAAGAAAGGGACGACGTTCCCGATTAGAACCTCTCCGTGATTGCGGCGTTAAGCAAAAGGATGAAAGATTCCTGAGTGGCAGCCCTGCTGCAATTTGAGTGGTACCGCGGGTACGTCTCTGTGCTCGTCTCAAAGTTTCATGGCTTTGAGATGGGCATTTTGTTTTTGCCGGGAGGAAGAGAGAAACATGGCACAAATCACCGGTTTGGATTTTAAGATCCGGGAAATGGCGGACCGGATCCGGGAACTCAGAGAGATCACCGGATTTACCATCGCCGAGATGTCTGTGAAGACAGGTGTGTCGAAAGAGGAGTATCTTCGCTGCGAGCTGGGAGAGAGCGACCTGAATTTCGCCTTTATCTACCGCTGCGCTCTGGCTTTCGGGGTCGATGTGACGGATATCATCGAGGGCGTGAGCCCGACCCTGAAATCCTATACGCTGACAAGAAACGGCGGGGGCCAGAGGATCGAGCAGGCGCACGGGATGGTCTACTACAATCTGGCGTCTGCGTTTCAGAACCGGATTGCCGAACCGCTGTATGTCAGGAGCGCCTATTCGGAGGAAGCCCAGCACAGGGATATCGAGCTGACTACGCATGCCGGGCAGTAATGCGATATCATCGTTTCCGGACACCTGTTGGTACAGGTCGGGCATCATAAAGAGACCCTGGACCCGGGCGACAGTATATACTACGACAGCGCGACGCCGCACGGCATGATTGCCGTGGGCGGTGAGGATTGCATTTTCTATGCGATCGTCCTGAACCCGACCGGTGAGCCGATCCCCGAGCTGATGGCGGATCAGGAGATCCAAAGCGCCGGGAAAGACAGCGAAAAGGACACCCGGGAAAGGATCTGGCAGCAGTTTGTCGACGTGGAGGAGGACAGAAACGGTACGCCGCTCTCGATTCGTTTCAAGAATGAAAACTCCTTTAATTTCGCCTTTGATATCGTCGATGCGCTGGCGGAGCGGGATCCGGAGAAGCTTGCCATGCTGCACCTGTCGGAAGACAAAACCGAGAGACGGTTTACCTTCAGGGATATGAAGCGGGCATCCAGCCAGTGCGCAAACTACTTCAAAGCCCTCGGGATCCGGAAAGGCGACCGGGTCATGCTCGTGCTGAAAAGGCATTATCAGTTCTGGTTTGCCATGCTCGGGCTGAACAAGCTCGGAGCGATCGCGATCCCGGCCACCAACCAGCTTCAGACGCATGATTTCGAGTACCGGTTCCGAACCGGCGGGATCCGTGCCATCGTGTGTACGGCGGACGGGGATACTGCCCTGCATGCCGAGACGGCGGCAGAGAGCTGCGACAGCGTCGAGTTCAAGATCATCGTCAACGGGAAGCGGGAAGGATGGCGTTCTTTTGACGAAGAGTACACGATGTACAGTACAACGTTCAAACGGACGGAAGAGAGTCCCTGCGGCCATGATCTGATGCTGATGTACTTTACTTCCGGGACTTCCGGCTATCCCAAACTGGCGGCGCACGACTACCGGTATCCGCTGGGCCATTTCCATACGGCAAAATACTGGCATACGGTCGATCCGGACGGCCTGCATCTGACCATCGCGGATACGGGGTGGGCCAAGGCCATGTGGGGCAAGATGTACGGACAGTGGATGTGCGAAGCTGCGACTTTTGTTTATGATTTCGACCGTTTCAATGCGGAAGATATCCTTCCGATGTTTTCAAAATACCAGATCACTTCGTTCTGCGCACCGCCGACGATCCTCCGGATGCTTGCCAAAAAAGATATTTCCCAATATGATCTTTCTTCTGTCAAACACATGACGACGGCCGGTGAGGCGCTGAATCCGGAAGTCTACCGGCAGTTCGAGAAGATTACAGGCCTGCAGATCCTGGAAGGATTCGGCCAGAGCGAAACGACGATGGTGATCGGAAACCTGGTCGGGGCGAGCCACAAGATCGGATCAATGGGCAAGCCCGCGCCGATCTATACGGTGGATCTCCTGGATGAAAACGGTGCATCCGTTCCCGTCGGGGAGACCGGCGAGATCTGTATCCGCGTTGCCGATGGTGCCCCGTGCGGCCTGTTCACCGGCTACTACGGAAATCCGGCCGTCACGAGGGAGGTCTGGCATGACGGATGGTATCATACGGGAGATACGGCATGGCGGGATGAAGATGGTTTCTACTGGTATGTCGGCCGGGTCGACGATGTGATCAAGTCCTCCGGATACCGTATCGGGCCTTTTGAGATCGAAAGCGTCATCATGGAACTGCCTTATGTTCTCGAGTGCGGCGTTTCCGCGGCTCCCGATGAAGTCCGAGGCCAGGTCGTCAAAGCGAGTATCGTGCTCGTCGAGGGGACCGACCCGTCGGAAGAACTCAAAAAAGAGATTCAGGATTACGTCAAATCCCATACGGCGCCCTATAAGTATCCGAGGATTGTTACTTTCTGCGATTCGCTTCCCAAAACGACCAGCGGAAAGATCCGCAGGAATATGCTCTGAGAATGAAGATCAAGCGCCTGACGCTGCTGTGCGGCCATTACGGCAGCGGAAAAACGAATATCGCCGTCAATCTGGCCCTTTTTATGAAGCAATCCTTCCCGGCGGTGAAGATCGCCGACCTGGATATCGTGAACCCCTATTACCGGACGATCGACAGCCGGAAGGAACTGGAGTCCCAGGGCATCCGGGTCATCCGGTCGGATTATGCCGGAGGAAATCTGGATTTTCCCGCTCTTCCCCAGGAGATGTATGCGCTGACCGATGACAGGTCTGTTCCCGCCGTGCTGGATATCGGGGGCGATGACCGTGGTGCGCTGGTCCTTGGCAGGCTGGCTCCGGCCATCCTTGAGGAGAATGACTACGAAATGCTGGCCGTGATCAACCGGTTCCGTCCGCTGACGCCGGATGCAGCGTCAACGGTCGAGGTCCTGAAGGAGATCGAAATGGCCGGAAAGATCCCTTTTACCGGCCTGGTCAACAACTCGAATCTGGGGAGAGAGACGACCGAAGAAACCGTGCTCTCGTCTCTGGAATATGCGGAGGAAGTCGCGGACAGAACGGGTCTGCCGGTCGTGCTGTCGACCGTGCGGGCGGATCTGTTCGGTCCTCTGAAAGAAAAAATACCGAATCCGTTTCCGCTCTGGCTTCAGCATCAGATCTGGCAGCCGGACGATGAACAGTACATGTTAAGGAGTGATGGAAGACATGGCAAAATTGACATTTAATACGGATTTCTGCAAAGGATGCGGCCTCTGTGTTGACGTATGTCCCAAGCATTTGCTTCGCCTCGCTTCGGAGAAGATTAACAAGAAGGGACATCATCCCGCAGAAATTACGGATCAGGCAGCCTGTATCGGCTGCGCAAGCTGTGCAATGATGTGTCCTGACTGCGTAATCAGGGTGGAAAGGTGAGTGAACAGACATGAGCGACAAGGTATTGATGAAGGGCAATGAGGCCTTGGCGGAAGCTGCGATTCTGGCAGGCTGCCGTCACTATTTCGGCTACCCGATCACGCCGCAGACGGAAGTTGCCGCCTATATGGCCAAAAGGATGCCCAAGATCGGCGGATGTTTTCTTCAGGCGGAGAGCGAGATCGCTGCGATCAATATGGTTTACGGCGTAGCGTCCGCCGGCCTGAGAGTCATGACCAGTTCGTCCAGTCCCGGTATCTCGCTGAAACAGGAAGGAATATCCTACCTGGCTGGTGCCGACCTGCCGGCCGTGATCATCAATGTCCAGCGCGGAGGACCCGGCCTCGGAGGGATCCAGCCGTCCCAGTCGGATTATTTTCAGGCGACTAAGGGCGGAGGCCACGGCGATTACCATCTGATCGTGTTGGCCCCGGATTCTGTTCAGGAGATCGCGGAAATGACGGTGCGCAGCTTTGAACTGGCGGATGCATACCGCATGCCCTGCATGGTTCTGGCAGACGGTACGATGGGTCAGATGATGGAACCGGTGGATCTTCATTTTGAGATTCATCCGATGCCGGAGAAACCCTGGGCAACGACAGGCACAAGGATGGCCAGGAAACATAATATCATCAATTCCCTTTCTCTGGTTCCGGAAGAACTGGAGAAGCAGAATATCGCGCGATTTGAACGATATAAACTGATCGAAGAAAAAGAGTCGCTGGCTGAGGAATACCTGACCGAAGATGCCGATATCGTGCTTGCTGCATTCGGAATCGCTTCCCGTGTGGGAAGGAGCGCCGTCAACCAGGCGCGCAGGGAAGGAATCAAGGCCGGCATGATCCGTCCGATTACCCTCTGGCCGTTCCCGAAAAAGGCATTCAGGAAGGCGGCATCCCATGCGAAGACTATGATCAGTGTTGAACTGAATATGGGCCAGATGATCGAAGACGTGATGCTCGCGACCGAGTGCAGGATCCCGGTGCAGCTCTGCAACCGTTCGGGCGGCATGATCCCGTCCCCGGAACAGGTCCTTGCGTCGATCAAAGCAGCGGCAAAGGAGGATTGAAGAGATGGTCGTATTTGACAGACCTCATGCATTGCTGGATGTACCGTTCCATTATTGTCCGGGCTGTACTCACGGGATTATCCACCGGCTGGTTGCCGAGGCGATCGACGAACTTGGCATTGAGGGTCAAACGATCGGCATCGCTCCGGTCGGCTGTTCGGTCATGGCCTACGATTATTTCGGCTGCGATATGATCGAGGCGGCCCACGGACGCGCCCCTGCGGTTGCGACGGGCGTCAAGAGGGCGGATCCGGAAAACCATATCGTTTTCACCTATCAGGGAGACGGCGATCTGGCCTCCATCGGCATGGCGGAGACCGTTCATGCCGCCGCAAGAAATGAGAATATCACGGTCTTCTTTATCAATAATGCGATCTACGGAATGACCGGCGGCCAGATGGCTCCGACCTCCCTTCCGGGCCAGGTAACGCAGACATCCCCTTACGGGCGCGATGTCAAGCACTGCGGGTATCCGATCCGTGTCTGCGAACTGCTGGCGACCCTGGAGGGGCCGGCCTATCTGGAGCGGGTCACGGTCAACAGCGTACCGAATATCCGGCGTGCCAAAAAGGCAATCGTCAAGGCGTTCAGAAATCAGATCGAAGGGAAGGGCTTCTCTCTGGTCGAGATCCTTTCGTCCTGCCCGACAAACTGGGGAATGACACCGCAGGCTGCCTTGAAGTGGATCAACGATAAGATGATCCCGTATTATCCTTTGGGTGTGTATCGGGACCGTGACGCTCAGAAGGAGGAGACCAGATGAAAACAACAGAGTTTCTTTTTTCCGGGTTCGGCGGACAGGGAATCCTGTTTGCGGGGAAGCTTCTGGCCTATAAAGGGCTTCTGGATGAGAAGCAGGTGAGCTGGCTTCCCTCCTACGGGCCTGAAATGCGCGGAGGAACCGCCAGCTGCGGCGTGATCATTTCCGACGAACCGGTCGGTTCTCCGATCGTGACTTCCCCGGATATCCTGATTGCCATGAATCTTCCGTCTCTTGACCGGTATGAGTCTTCGGTCAAAAGCGGGGGAATGATTTTTGCCGATTCGACTCTGATTTCGAGAAAAGTGGAGCGTACGGACGTTAAGGCCTATTATGTTCCTGCGACATCGCTGGCGGCGGAAAATCAGATGCCGACCCTCGCCAATATCATCCTGATGGGGAAGATTCTGAGCGTACTGGGCGAAGACCGGGACGAGACGGTGGAAGGTGCTCTTAGAAAAGTCGTATCTGCACGTCATGCGGATATGCTGGAGATGAATAAAAAGGCATTGACCATCGGGGCTGCTTTTGAAGGGTAAGGAGGACAAGAATGGAGATCAAGATTACGAAGACGACGTGCCCGAAGGAAAAACCGGATGCTACGCATCTCGGTTTCGGGAAATATTTTACCGACCACATGTTCCGCATGGAATACGAGCCCGACCTGGGATGGCATGATGCCCAGATCATTCCCTTCGGGAACCTGACCCTGCATCCGGCGTCGACGGTCCTGCACTACGGAGCCGAGGTTTTTGAAGGGCTGAAAGCCTATCGCAGAGCTGACGGCAAAGTGCAGCTTTTCCGTCCCATCGAGAATATCCGGCGCCTTAATAATTCCGCCGAACGTCTCTGCCTGCCGCCTATCCCGGAAGACCTCTCCTGGGAGATCCTCCGCACCTTTGTGAAAACAGAGCAGGACTGGACCCCTTCCGAACCCGGGACCTCGCTTTATCTGCGTCCCTTCATGTTCGGAAATGATGAGGCGATCGGGCTCCATACGATCCAGCATACCACCTATGTCATTATTGCATCGCCTTCAGGCAGCTATTACAAGGAAGGCATCAATCCGGTCAAGATCATGGTCGAGGATGAGGATGTCCGTGCGGTACGAGGCGGGACCGGATACGCGAAGTGCGGCGGCAATTACGGGGCTTCGACCCGCGCAGGAGCGAGGGCGGAACAGAAAGGCTATTCGCAGGTGCTCTGGCTCGACGGCGTGACGCGGCACAATATCGAGGAAGTCGGAGCCATGAATGTCATGTTCAAGATCAATGGCGAGATCATCACGCCGATGCTGAACGGATCGATCCTGCCCGGTGTCACAAGGAAATCTTGCCTTGAGCTGCTGAGGGATGAAGGCTACAAAGTGACCGAACGGATCATTTCCATCGATGAGCTTGCGGAAGCAATGGCCGAAGGAGTTCTCGAGGAAGCGTGGGGCTGCGGGACGGCCGCCGTCGTTTCGCCGATCGGGGAACTGTGCTATAAAGATCAGAAATATATCGTCAATGGAGGAAAGATTGGACCTGTAACGCACCATCTGTATGATACCCTGACGGGCATCCAGTGGGGGCGCTTACCGGATCCGTATGGATGGACCGTCACGATCGACTGACAGGAGGTCTCTGCATGTTCAAAACAGAATACGTCAAAAAAGTCTATTCACAGGTCGAGAAAAGAAATCCGGGGGAGCCGGAGTTTCAGCAAGCAGTCAAAGAGGTTCTGGAATCCCTTGAGCCGGTCGTGGATGCCAATCCCGAGTACGAGCGGTACGGAATCCTTGAGCGGATGGTCGAGCCCGAGCGTCAGATCATTTTCCGGGTCCCATGGATCGACGACCGGGGAGAAGTACAGGTCAATCGCGGATACCGGGTCCAGTTCAATTCGGCCATCGGCCCGTACAAGGGCGGACTCCGTTTCCATCCGTCCGTCAATGCTTCCGTGATCAAGTTCCTTGGATTTGAACAGTGTTTCAAGAACAGCCTAACCGGCCTGCCCATCGGCGGAGGCAAGGGCGGATCGGACTTTGATCCGAAGGGAAAGTCCGATATGGAGGTCATGCGGTTCTGCCAGAGCTTTATGACAGAACTCGAGAAGCATATCGGGGCTGATACGGATGTGCCTGCCGGCGATATCGGCGTCGGTGCCCGGGAGATCGGGTATCTGTACGGTCAGTATAAACGCCTTAGGAACGAGTTCACGGGGGTCCTGACCGGGAAAGGCCTCACGTACGGCGGTTCCCTGGCAAGAAAGGAAGCCACCGGGTTCGGTCTGTGTTATTACGTGGACGAAATGCTGGCCAGCATGAAAGGGGAGAGCTTCTCCGGGAAAACCGTGGTGATCTCCGGATCGGGGAATGTTGCGATCTATGCCAATCAGAAAGCTTCCGAATTGGGAGCCAAAGTCGTCGCGATGTCGGATTCCAACGGCTTCGTGTACGATCCCAAGGGAATCGATCTTGATGTGGTCAAGCAGATCAAAGAGGTTGAGCGCGGACGGATCCGTACCTATGCGGACCGGGTCAAAGGAGCGGAATACCATGAAGGTTGTTCGGGCATCTGGACGGTGAAATGCGATATCGCGCTGCCCTGTGCAACACAGAATGAGATTTCCGAATCGGACGCGAGAACGCTGATCGAAAACGGTGTGATCGCGGTAGGCGAAGGGGCTAATATGCCATCGACGCCGGGTGCTGTCAGCGCCTTCCAGAATGCCGGTATCCTTTTTGCCCCTGCGAAGGCTTCCAATGCAGGCGGTGTGGCAACCTCAGCTCTGGAGATGTCACAGAATTCCATGAGATACAGCTGGAGCTTTAAAGAAGTGGATGAGAAACTGAAAAACATCATGGTCAGCATTTTCCACAATACCTATGAAGCTTCGGAAAAGTATGGAGAGAGCGGGAACCTCGTCGCTGGAGCCAATATTGCGGGCTTCGAGAAGATCGCTGCCAGCATGCTTGCGCAGGGCGTTGCCTACTGAGAGAAAAAGGAAAGACCTTGAGGCAGATGCTCATAAGAAAGTTTTGAGCAAATTGATTGGGTATCTGTCTGACAAGGTTGGTACACAAAGAATCCCGGGTTGTCTTCGTGACAATCCGGGATTCT